>Ga0310696_10006746_pt1 | contig 13583 bp, 9 predicted proteins | sample AusTroGonzalo_MG_4_FD_203885 | JGI IMG/M metagenome (GOLD analysis project Ga0310696, IMG submission 203885) | Bovine rumen microbial communities from tropical cattle in Woodstock, Queensland, Australia - Gonzalo_02 (v2) (version 2) | ecosystem: Host-associated > Mammals > Digestive system >... | reverse complement strand
TTCATCATGACGAGGTGCTTGCCGTGCTCCATGGCTCTGAGGCCGATCTCGGCCCCGACCGCCGGAACGCCGGTCGCATCGATCACCACGTCGATCAGGTCATTTTCGAGGATGAGGTCGGCATTGTCGGTGACGGCGATCCGGCCGCCTTCCATCGCCGCGGTCAGGGCCGAGCCGGTGGTCACTTCCTGCGCATGCCCGGGTTCGCGGTAGGCGATATCGACGGCTTTGAGCGCATTGGGCAGGTTCAGTTCGGAAATCGCGCCGATCTCGACGCCGGGCATATGCGCCACCCGCGTGACGATGTCCGTGCCCATCTCGCCCGAGCCGATCAGCCCGATGCGGATCGGACGCCCCGCATCCGCCCGCGCCTGCATGTCCCGCGCCAATCCCGTCAATGCCACATTGCTCGCCATACCAAAACGCTCCTCAAAAGACTTCCGATGCGATGCCGGAAACCGCTCTCATCCTGCCAATCGAATATTGAACATTTGTATTTTAGTCAAGACCTATGTGCATTATAAGGATGATAACGATGATCCCGTAACTACTGCGTCGACCCATGGAACGCAGGCTTTGAAGAGAGATGGAAATGCCGCAAAACAGGTTCGATCTGATAGTTTTTGATTGCGATGGCGTGCTCGTGGACAGCGAGCCGCTGGCGGAACTGGCCTATCACAACGTCTATGCCAGCCATGGAATGGACCTGCCCGCAGGCACCATTGCCCAGTGCGTCGGCATGAAGCAGGCCGATATCATCCGGCGAATCGGCGAGCTGACCGGCTTTCACCTGTCCGACGCGGGCGAAGCCGGGCTGTGGCCGGAGACGAAACAGGTCTTCAGCCAGTTCCTGCAGCCGACGGCCGGCATTGCCGCCCTGCTCGCGGACTTGGAAACGCCCTGCTGCGTTGCCTCGTCATCGTCGCTGGAGCGCATTCACTTCAGTCTGAAAACCACGGACCTTGCCGGATATTTCGGCGAAGCGATCTACAGCTCGTCCATGGTCAAGCGCGGCAAGCCCGCCCCGGACCTGTTCCTGCATGCAGCCAAGGAGATGGGCCACGAACCATCGGCCTGCGTTGTCATCGAGGATTCGCCCTATGGTGTCGAAGGCGCCGTGGCGGCAGGCATGACGGCTATCGGCTATACCGGCGGCGGCCACACCTACACGGCCCACGCCCAGACCCTGCTCGACAAGGGCGCCAGCGCCGTCTTCGCCGACTGGAAGGATATTTCCTACTGGATGCGCGCCGCCAACGACTGACCGGCAGCCTACATGCACAAACAAAAAAGGGTGCCTTGCGGCACCCTTTTCGCTTGGTCTTAGACCAATTCTAGTTCTTCAGCTCGAACGTCACATTGACCGTGACATTGTAGCTGTTCTCGCCGGCAGCCACCGGGACCGAATCGGATGCTTCGGCCGCCATCATCTTGGCGCGCGGTGCACCGCCATAGGGGCGCGGCTGGAACGTCTGTTCGCTGATCTCGATGACCTTGCCGACTTCAACGCCGGCCGCCGCCGTCAGGGTTTTCGCCTTGGCAATGGCATTGGCCACGGCCTTCTTGCGCGCTTCCTCGACGATTGTCTCCGGCTTGTCATTGGTGAATGTCAGGTTGCCGCCCTGGTTGACGCCCAATGTGACGGACTGATCGAGAATCTCGCCGACCTTCTTCAGGTCACGCACCCGCACGGACAGCGAATTGGAGACGGCATAGCCGACAATCTTCGGTGCCTGCGGCGGCTGGCCCTGCTTGTTGTCCGGATAGACATAGCGCGGATCGATGTTGAAACCCGATGTCTGCAGGTCGCGTTCGGCGATTCCGGCCTTCTTCATTGCGTCGAGAACCTTGGCCATGGTCTCGTTGTTGGCGGTCAAAGCTTCCCGTGCGGTCGGCTTTTCCTGCAGCACGACGAGTGAAACGATAGCCATGTCAGGCGCGGCAGTGGCTTCGCCTTCTCCGGTCACCGTAATGCGCGGGCGCGGAGCTTCCTCTGCCATGGCAGCGAACGGAACGGCCATCATTGCGGTTGCGGCAAAAGCCACGGCTAGAAATTTTGGTGTCATGGATGATCTCCCCAAGATGAAGTGACACAGCTGCGTCGCAGCCGATTATGGGCGCAATAGGGCGAAAGATACAACTTTCGCCCTAAGCGTGCATTACGTGTACGGATGAAATCAGCGGATGATCGGGCAGCCCGGTGCGCGGGCAAAGACAACCGCCGAGCGATGGCCATAGCGCCAGCCGGTGACGCGAACCGCATTGCGGTTCACAACCGCGCGCGGGTTGCGGATACCCATGCGGCTTGCCTTGTTCAGGGCCTGGTTGACGCTGCAGGCGCGGACGGGACGATAGCCGCCATGATAGCGGTGACCGTAGCGATGATCGACCTTGACGACATTGGACACCGGACCGGCGGCATCAGCCATGGACGATGCCACCGGCGCTGCCGAGGCGGCACTCACGCCGAACACCGAACCGAGCCCGAGAGCGGCGGTCACAGCGAGCATCTTGATGGACATGCGGGACATGGGCGTTTCTCCTTTGTTGGTTGTTGCTCCGGACGGGAAAGTCCGGAAGGTGATCGTTTGTTCCACTATTCACCTGAACAAAGCTTCAACGCGCTGTTCATCTCCCGTTCAGTAGGATTAATTTTCCGAAGAAGACGATTGCGCCATCATCATATGGTCGAAATAATCTTCGTCCGTTTTCAGGTCATGATCATAGGCGGTGATCTTGCCGCGCACCGAAATGCCCGCCTCGTGCACGGTGTTCGCGCTGCCCGAAACCAGCGGATGCCACCAGTACAGGTCTTTTCCCTCGTCGATCAGACGATAGCCGCAGGTATCGGGCAGCCAGTCCACCTCGCGCACGATCTCCGGGGTCAGGAAGACGCAATCGGGAACTTTCTTCTTGCGGTGCACATAGTCCGAGCACTGGCAGGTCCCCGCATCGAGCAGGGTGCAGGCCACCGTGGTGAAATAGATTTCTTCCGTGTCTTCGTCTTCGAGCTTGTGCAGGCAGCAGCGGCCGCAGCCGTCACACAGGCTCTCCCACTCCGAGCGGTTCAGCTCGTCGAGCGTCTTGGTTTTCCAGAATGGTTCTTTGGGCATGCGCTGCAATACATCGGCCGCGACGCCGCGTCCAGAGTTTTGCATGAACGCAAGATGAACGGTGCCTTCACATCGGATACAGGCGCGCCCGTGCAATCTTGCTGTAATCGGATTCAGGCAGGATCACACATGTACCGGTGTGAGGCTCAAGGAATCTGGTGAGAAGACCGCGATGGACAATCGGCTGCCACAAAGCTGGCACAACCTCCGGTCACAAACATTTGACGTGTTTCCAAGGAAGGAAACGCAAGACAGGGATGACAATGAAACGTACAGCGCTCTTTTTTGCTTCGACAGCAATCCTGTTCTCCTCGCCCTCGGCGATGGCGGAACAGTCGCCTCTCCCTCGCCCCTACATCTCCTCCAACACCAATGAAGCACCGCTGCTGATGGCCCAGGCCGCAGCCGATCCGGCTGCAGAACTGGCGAAGAAGCAGCAGGAAGAAGCGCAAAAGGCAGCGGAGCACGAAGCCGCCGCCCGCGCCGAAGAGGCAAAGCAACGCGCTGAAAAAGAGGCTGCCGCCGCCGCCCACGCCCAGCAGCAGGCGGAGGAACAGGCCAAGAAGCGCGCCGACGAGGCAGCGCACGCCGCCGAAGCGCAGGCAGCCGAACGCGCCCAGGAGGCCAAGCGTGCCGCCCAGGAAGAAGCGCAGAAGGCGGCCGAGCAGCAGAAGGCCGTAGAAGCCCAGGCCAAGCAGAAAGCGGCGGAGGAGGCACAGGCTGCCAAGGCCGCGGAAAAGGCCGCCGCCCAGGAAGCCGAACAGGCCAAGCGCGCCACCCAGGCCGAGGCACAGAAAGCCGCCGAACAGCAGAAAGCCGTGGAAGCGGAGGCCAAGCAAAAGGCCGCTGCGGACGCGCAGGCCGCCAAGGCTGCTGCTGCGCAAGAGGCTGAACAGGCCAAGAAGGCTGCAGAAGACGAGACGCGCAAGAAGGCCGACGCCGCCCAGAAGGCAGCCGACAAGGCCGCCAAGGAAGCCCCGGCCGCCGAACAGCCTGCCACGGCAAAACCCGTCGAAGCCCAGAAGCCGGCTGCCGAACAGCCCGCCACGGCAAAACCCGCCGCTGAAAAGCCGGCGCCGGTCACCGAACCCGCAGCGGCCGAAAAGCCAGCCAAACCCGTTGAAGCCCAGAAACCGGCTGCCGAACAGCCTGCCACGGCAAAACCCGCCGCTGAAAAACCCGCGCCGGTCACCGAACCCGCAGCGGGCGAAAAGCCGGCCAAACCCGTCGAAGCCCAGAAACCGGCTGCCGAACAGCCTGCCACGGCAAAACCCGCCGCTGAAAAACCTGCGCCGGTCACTGAACCCGCAGCGGGCGAAAAGCCGGCCAAACCCGTCGAAGCCCAGAAACCGGCTGCCGAACAGCCTGCCACGGCAAAACCCGCTGCAGAAAAACCCGCGCCGGTCACCGAACCCGCAGCAGGCGAAAAGCCCGCAACCCCTGTCGAGGCTGGAAAACCCGCACCGAAGGAACCATCGCCGCTGCCGGAAAATGCCGCGCCAGTGCTCGACAGCCAGAAACCCGCGCCGCCGGCCAAGGGCACGGGCGGCCAGGCCGCCGGCAAGCCGGCCGCTGCAACGCCGGTTGTCCAGCAGCCCGCCGTTCAGGCCCCGGCCACGCCGCCCGCACCGCCGCCGAAGAACGATGCGGACGTGCAGAAGGCGCTTGTCCCGGTCAGGATCGAGCCCATCCGCACCGAGGAAGGCACCCGCATCAAGCAGGCGCCGCGCGAGGAGCGCCCGGCCGACGTGCAGGTGATCAAGCAGATCGACAACCGCACGATCGTCGAAGTCAACAACAACATCTTCGTGGAGAGCTCCGACCGTCCGCGCATGTCGCGCGATGCGCAGGATGTCTATTACGAGAACCTGCCGCGCAACCGCACCCGTGAAACCATCGTGCGCGACAATGGCGTCCAGGTCGTCACGATCCGCAACCGTTATGGCGATGTGATCCAGCGGTCGCGCGTCATGCCCGACGGGCGTGAGGTTCTGCTGAGCTACACGCCGGATTACGACCGCGAGGAACGCTATCAGTGGCGCGATCCCGGCCTTGACCTGCCGCCGCTGGTGCTCGATATCCCGATTGCCGACTATATCCTCGATGCCGATCAGGTGCCGGAAACCGACGTCTATGACTTCTTCTCCCGCCCGCCGGTGGAACGCGTCGAACGCATCTACTCGGTCGACGAGGTCAAGCGCTCGGCCCGTATCCGCGACAAGGTCCGCCGCATCGATCTGGACACCATCACCTTCAAGTTCGGTTCGGCTGATATCACCGAAGACCAGATCCCGCATCTCGACAGCGTTGCCAAGGCGATGGCCGAGATCCTGAAGAAGAACCCGGCGGAAACCTTCCTCATCGAAGGCCATACGGACGCCGTCGGTTCCGATCAGGCCAACCTCGTGCTGTCGGACAAGCGGGCTGAATCGGTTGCCCAGGCGCTGACCAATGTCTTCGGCATCCCGCCGGAAAACATGGCGACGCAGGGCTACGGCGAACGCTACCTGAAGATCAAGACCGACGGTCCCGAACAGCAGAACCGCCGCGTCGCCATCCGCCGCATCACCCCGCTGGTGCAGCCGCTGGCCAGCAAATAGCCTGATCCGCAGGCTGTCATGCGAAAACCCGGACCTCGGTCCGGGTTTTTTGTGACGGCCGGTGGTTTTGTCTTGAGTTCGCCGTCCGCATCGCTATCTGATGCATGAGATCAATCGGACCCTGCTGTTTATGAAACGTATCGAAATATTCATCGAAAACATCATCCTGGCGTCGCGCTGGCTGCTTGTTGTTTTCTACCTTGGGCTTGCCGTTGCGCTTGCCATCTATGCCTTTTCCTTTGCCGGAAAGCTGCTGGATTTCGTCATGAAGGTGACGAGCCTCGACGAAACCGAAACGATCCTGAAAATGCTGGGATTGATCGATGCGGCGCTGGTCGCCAGCCTCGTGGTGATGGTCATCATCTCCGGCTATGAAAACTTCGTCAGCCGCTTTGACCAGGCCGATGACGTGCACTGGCTCGGCACGATCGATGCCGGTTCGCTCAAGATCAAGGTGGCATCGACCATCGTCGCCATCTCGTCGATCCATCTTCTGCAGGTGTTCCTTAACCTGACGAAATACACGACGGAACAGCTGACGTGGTTCACGGTGATCCACCTCGCCTTCGTCTTCTCCGCGCTGTTCCTTGCCTATATCGATAAGATCATGGCCAAGGACAAAGGCGCGAAGAAATCGAACGAGCCGTCCATCTGAACCGAATGAAACAAAGAGCCCGGATTTTCCCGGGCTTTTTCTTGTCTGCCCGCATAAAACCACAGGCTCGATCATATCGAACGCGATCATATTGAAAAGGCCACCAAGGCACACGCGACGGACGGCGCAGCACGTGATGCGCAATGAGTGCACGCCCCCCAAGAAGGAGGGTAACAGTGGTGGCTCCTGCACCGCTTTTTGCCTGAGCTTCAAATAGTTGCATCGACATAGTGCGTGGTTCGACAAGCTCACCATGAGGGAGACGGAGGATTGCAGGGAGCCGTATTCTGCGAGACTGTTCAGACTGCAATGTTTCCGTTTAGCCTTGCAGCACCACTCTCCCTCATGGTGAGCTTGTCGAACCACGCACTATGTCGATGCAGCTGTTGGCTGATTGTACCACTCACCCGATCAAGCAAAACGGGATGGGTTTTCACCCATCCCGTCTGCATTTCCAAACTGTTGTCTGCGGTTTAGCTGTCGAGGAAGCTGCGCAGCTTGCGCGAGCGGCTCGGATGCTTGAGCTTGCGCAGCGCCTTGGCTTCGATCTGGCGGATACGCTCGCGCGTCACCGAGAACTGCTGGCCGACTTCTTCCAGCGTGTGGTCAGTATTCATGCCGATGCCGAAGCGCATGCGCAGCACGCGTTCCTCACGCGGCGTCAGTGAAGCGAGAACCCGGGTCGTCGTGTCGCGCAGATTGGCCTGGATGGCCGCATCGATCGGCAGAAGCGCATTCTTGTCCTCGATGAAATCGCCGAGATGTGAATCCTCTTCGTCGCCGACCGGTGTTTCCAGCGAAATCGGTTCCTTGGCGATCTTCAGCACCTTGCGCACTTTTTCCAGCGGCATGGCCAGCTTTTCCGCCAGTTCTTCCGGCGTCGGTTCACGGCCGATTTCATGCAGCATCTGGCGCGATGTCCGGACGATCTTGTTGATCGTTTCGATCATGTGCACCGGAATACGGATGGTGCGCGCCTGATCGGCGATCGAACGGGTGATCGCCTGACGGATCCACCAGGTCGCATAGGTCGAGAACTTGTAGCCGCGCCGGTACTCGAACTTGTCGACCGCCTTCATCAGGCCGATATTGCCTTCCTGAATGAGATCGAGGAACTGCAGGCCGCGGTTCGTGTACTTCTTGGCGATGGAAATCACGAGACGCAGATTGGCCTCGACCATTTCCTTCTTGGCAAGAGCTGCTTCGCGCTCGCCCTTCTGCACCTGGTTGACGATGCGGCGGAATTCCGAAATCGAGATCGCAGTTTCCTGCGCCATGTTCTGGATTTCCGTGCGCAGGTTCTTGATCGTGTCTTTTTCGTTCTTGGTGAACTCTTTCCAGCCGCGGGTGGTAAGGTTGGAAACGGCCTTCAGCCAGTTTGGATCAAGCTCGTTGCCCTGATATTCCTTAAGGAAGTCCTCGCGGCGCACGCCATAGGATTCGGCAAGACGCAGCAGACGGCCTTCGTTCTGCACCAGACGCTTGTTGATGTCGTAGAGCTGGGCAACCAGCGCTTCGATACGGTTCTGGTTCAGCGACAGCGACTTCACCGCCTTGATCAGCTGATCCTTCAGTTCCTTGTAGCGGCGTTCCTGGCTTGGCGACAGGGAACCGGAGGCAGCGAGGCGGTTTTCTACCTGCTGGTCCTGCAGCTTGCGCAGCTTCTTGTAGGTGTCGGCGATGACGTCGAGCGTTTCCATGACCTGCGGACGCAGCTCGGCTTCCATCGCGGCGAGCGACAGATTGGCTTCATCATCCTCGTCATCATCATCTTCAACGGGCGTATCGCCGCCGACATTGGTGATGTCGTCGTCGTCGCGGCGGCTGCGCGAACGGTCATTGCCGGCGGCCGGCTTTTCTTCCTCGACGCGCTCGATCACCGGAGCCTGCTTGGCCTCGGGGCCCGCATAGGTGGTTTCAAGGTCGATGATTTCGCGCAGCAGAATCTGCGAGTCGTTCAAGGCATCGCGCCAGATGATGATGGCCTGGAAGGTCAGCGGGCTTTCGCACAGCCCGGAAATCATCGTCTCGCGCCCGGCCTCGATCCGCTTGGCGATGGCGATTTCGCCTTCGCGCGACAGAAGCTCGACAGTGCCCATCTCGCGCAGATACATGCGCACGGGGTCGTCGGTGCGGTCGGTCGGCTCTTTCTTGGTCGTGGTCGGGGCAACGGCGGTGCCGGTTGCGTCGGCAAGCTCGCGGGCATCACTCTCGTCGTCGCTGTTGTCAGCTTCTTCGGCGTCCGCATCCTGCTCGTCGTCTTCGACAACGTTGATACCCATGTCACTGAGCATGGCCATCGTGTCTTCGATCTGTTCGGAAGTGACCTCTTCGGACGGCAGAACGGCATTGAGCTCGTCCATCGTCACATAGCCGCGCTTTTTGGCGAGCTTGATCATCTTCTTGACAGCGTCATCGGAAAGGTCGAGAAGCGGTCCGTCCGGCGCGCCTTCGCGCTCGACTTCTACTTCTTCGTTTTCCTTTGCTTTCGTTGCCATATTCTATGTCTCCAAGCGACGTTTCGCTTTGTTCATGCATGGGAACTAACGAGTGCGGTGGCGCACCGGTTTCCCTGCAGCGTCAAGGTAATAAATGATCGACTAGCCGAAATCCCGTTAATGCCGGATTAACCTTGTTATTCCGATGGCGAGCACATTGTATATTTGCCGTATTTGCCGGTTTTTCAGCCAAACCTACAAACATCAACCCAATATTTTCAATTCCGCGCAATCTGATTCCGTCATTATTGACCCACGTCAACCCCGACTCAACTGATTCGCGGCAAAAAAGCGAATCAATTTCGTCAAAAACCCTTTCCGGACCGTCCGGAGGGGATTCCAAAGCCCTCGATCAGTGCTTCCGTCGCCTGGGCGTTGCGGATGTCGTTCTGAATATCGAGCAGCCGGTTGAGGTTTTCGTCGGTCGTTTCCGTCGCCAACGCGGTTTCAGCTACTTTCAGCTCTTTATGTAGTGTGCTTGCGCGCTGATGCAAGTGAACGGCCTGCCGCAATGCTTCGAGCGCATCCTCTTCCGCCGCTTCCGCCGTCGCCGTCCACATGCGGGCGCGCCGCACGAGGGCCTCGAGCGCCTCGATCAGCGTGCCGTGTCCGGCCTCTGCCATGGCCTTGCGCATTTCCAGCCCGTCCACCACGTGGTGCTCGGCCAGGGCATTGAGCATGGCGGAATGAAACCGCTTCAGGTCCGGGTGGCTGAATTCCAGCCGCACCACCGTTTCGAAATCCTCTTCGATCAGCCGGGGATGATTGAACAGGGTCATCAGGATGGCGGTCTCGCGCAGGGGCGGCGCCGCCGACGTGGTCTTGACCAGCACCGAGCGGGCAAGACTGTCGGAAACGGCGAGCCGCCCCGAGGCTGCGCCCCTGCCCCGCTGGCCATAGCCGTTCTGGTTGCCATAGCCATTCTGGCCATTGCCGCGCTGGTCGCCGTCGCGCCGGTTGTTGTTGCTGCGCTGGTTCGAGCCGAAGAACTGCTGGATGCGGTCGCGCACATCCTGCGCATAATGCCGGCGCACATTCTCGTCGGCGATCAGCGCCGTCATCTGCTTGAGCCGGGATTCCAGTTCGGCGCGCCGCTCCGGCGTATCGAAAACCCCGCCGCTGGTCTCGCGCGTCCACAGCATGTCAGCGAGTGGCCTGGCATCGTCCAGCACCGCCTGAAACGCCTGCGGGCCCGATGCCTTGACGAGGTCGTCCGGGTCCTTGCCTTCCGGCAGCACGGCAAAGCGCAGCGACCGCCCCGGCTTCAGCGCCGGCATGGCCAGATCGATGGCGCGGTAGGCCGCCTTGATCCCGGCCTGATCGCCGTCGAAACACAGCACCGGCTCCGGCGACATGCGCCAGAGCAGATCAAGCTGGTCTTCCGTCAGCGCCGTGCCGAGCGGTGCGACCGCCTGGCCAAAGCCCGCCTGCGCCAACGCAATCACATCCATATAGCCTTCGACCGCGATCACGGCCTTGGCGGCCTGCCCCGCCTGCGGCTGCGCGGCGCGCCGGGCACGCAGGGCGTTGAACAGCACCTTGCCCTTGTGAAACAGCTCGGTTTCGTTGGAATTGAGGTATTTGGCCGGGGCATTGGGCGTCAGCGCCCGGCCGCCGAAAGCGATGACCCGCCCGCGCAGATCCTCGATCGGGAACATGATGCGGTCGCGGAAGCGGTCGTAGGACACTGGCTTGTCGTCGCCATAGACCACGAGGCCGCAGGCTTCGATCTGTTCGCGTGTCGCGCCTTTCAGCGCCAGATGCTCCTTCAGCGCATTGCGGCTCTCCGGCGAATAACCCAGCCGGTAGGCATGCTGGGTGGTTGCCGACAGGCCGCGATCGCGCAGATAGGCCCGCGCCTTGGCGCCTGCCGCCGACTGCAGCTGCTCTTCGAAGAATTTCGTCGCCATGTCCATGACGTCATAAAGCGTGGCGCGCTTGGCCTCGCGCATTTCCATCTCGGCATCGCGCGCCGGCATGGGAATACCGGCCATATCTGCCACGCGCTGCACCGCCTCGGGAAAGCTCAGGCCCTCGAGTTCGGTGAGAAACTTGAAATGATCGCCCGTCACCCCGCAGCCGAAGCAGTGGTAGCGGCCCTTGCGGTCCTCGCAATGGAAACTCGGCGATTTCTCGCCATGGAACGGGCAGCACGCCCAGAAATCACCCTTCGGCGCGTTGGTTTTTTTCCGGTCGAACGACACCCGCGTGCCGATCACACTGGAAATCGGTACACGCTCCCTGATCTCATCGAGAAAGGATGGCGGAAATCGCATGCTGCTCTTCGTTCACTTCATCCGGCGATTCGGGGGCTCACGCCCTGAATGCCTCCATTTTCCACGGTTTCAACAGCTGTCTGCAGAACCGGTTCCATATTGCATCATATCGGGGGGCGGTGAAAGGTCTGCAAGCCAGTCATCCCCCGCTCATCCTATCTTTTTGATTTAATTATCAGATCGCATATTGAAAAGCCGGCTCATCATTACCGGTACGGCCAAAGACTGTCATAAAACTGTTACACTTTGTCAAAAACGACATAATTTTTCTTAGCCGGAACATATTTTTTCCCCTTTTGGATTGATATGTTATCTTAATAATTGGCAACTAGAATTGGTCTGGTTGTATACCGCATTTTTCCACCTCGTTAGGATTGGCTCAAGTGAACGGTTCGACAGTTTTATTGCATCTCGCAGGTGCGGTGGCCCTTCTCTTGTGGGCCACGCGCATGGTTCGCACCGGTGTCGAGCGCGCCTATGGCGAACGCATGCGCCAGAGCCTGCGCGGCGTGCTGCACAATCCCGTCCTTGCCGTCCTCTGGGGTACGATGCTTTCCATCGCCCTGCAGAGTTCGACGGCCGTCAGCCTGCTCGTCGGCTCCTTCGTCGGTTCCGGCATTGTCAGCGGCATTTCCGGGCTCATGGCGGTGCGCGGCGCCGAGGTCGGCTCGGCACTCGTCGTGCTGATCCTGAGTTTCGACCTGACCCTGCTGGTGCCTCTGTGCCTGCTCGCCGGCACCGTCATCTTCATGTCGACCGAGCGCGGCGACTGGCGCCAGATCGGCCGCATTCTCGTCGGCATCGGCCTTCTCGTGCTGTCGCTCGAGATGACCGGCCAGGCCACCGAGCCCCTGCGCAACAGCGACCTCCTGCCCGTCATCGTCAGCTATCTGAGCACCGACCCGGTCACCGCCTTCATGCTGGCGGCGCTGATGACCTGGCTGTTCCATTCCAGCATCGCGGCCATCCTGCTGCTGGTCACCTTTGCCTCGCGCGGGCTGATCGATCCGGAACTGGGCGTCGTCATGGTGTTCGGCGTCAATCTCGGCTCGTCCTTCATCGCGCCGCTGCTGACCCGCAATGCCGCGCCGCAGGCGCGGATCGTGCCGATGGGCAACCTGCTGATGCGCGGCGCCGGTTCCCTTGTCATCCTCATCGCCTACCTCACCCTCAAGCCATCGGTGGCCTTCCTCGGTGCGGCACCGGCCGACCAGATCATCCATGCGCATATCCTCTTCAACATCATCATCCTGCTTGCCGGCGTGCCGCTGTCGGGCCTCGTCCTGAAGGCCACCAAGGCCATCGTCGCGCTCAATGCCCCGGCGCCGCAGACGCCATCGCTGGAACAGGCGGAGCTCAGCGCGCTGGATGAAAGCGTGCTCGATGCACCGAGCCTTGCCCTTGCCAATGCCACCCGCGAGACCGTACGCGTCTGCGAAACCGTGGAAATCATGCTGCAGCGGATCATCGGGCTCTACGAGAATCCCGAGCAGGCGCGCATCGACGAATTGTCGGGCCTCGATGACAAGGTCGACCGCAAGCACGCCGCGATCAAGCTTTACCTGGCCAAGCTGACCACGCGCGCCCTGTCGCCGCAGGAAGTCAGCCGCGCCCAGGAATTGCTCGGCGCCTGCGTCAAGCTCGAACAGGTCGGCGACATCATCGTGCGCAACATGCTCGCGCTCGTGCAGAAGAAGATGGACCGCAAGCTGAAATTCACCGATGAGGGCTGGCTGGAACTCAGCAACTTCCACGCAAAGGTCCTGACCAATGCGCGCATGGCGTTCAACGTTCTGGTGTCGCGCGACAGCGAAATGGCGCACCAGCTGGTGCTGGAAAAGGATCTTCTGCGCGATCTGGAAAAGCAGAGCAGCCAGCGCCACTTCAGCCGCCTGCGCGAGGGTACGCTGCGCAGCCTGGAGACCAGCTCGATCCACCTCGACACCATCCGCGACCTCAAGCAGATCAACTCGCTGCTTGCCGCCATGGCCTATCCGGTGCTGGAGGAACAGGGCCTGCTCAACACCACCCGCCTGCGCGCGCTGAACAACTGATTTATCGTTCTTCACCCCCCTCTGGGCTGCCGCCCATCTCCCCCACAAGGGGGGGAGATCACATTGGCAGGAACGCTTTCGCGCTATTCTCAATGTTGAAGATTGGCTGAAACAATCGTGACAGCTGATCTCCCCCCTTGGGGGGAGATGTCCGGCAGGACAGAGGGGGGTGAAAAGTAATTGGACTGAAACTTATCCACCACGTCCCAAGCCGAGATATTCTCATCCCTGTCCTTTCCGGCGGGAATGCTTCCGGAAACCTTCGAAAGTCAGGAAAGGACCGGCACTTCATCCCGCAGGGAAAACCTGCGGGATGAGGAGGTTGCGCTGAGGCTGTGCGCGTTTCCGATGAGGAAACAAGGCAGAACAGGCAAGGCCTGAAATCGC
>Ga0310696_10006744_pt1 | contig 13587 bp, 11 predicted proteins | sample AusTroGonzalo_MG_4_FD_203885 | JGI IMG/M metagenome (GOLD analysis project Ga0310696, IMG submission 203885) | Bovine rumen microbial communities from tropical cattle in Woodstock, Queensland, Australia - Gonzalo_02 (v2) (version 2) | ecosystem: Host-associated > Mammals > Digestive system >... | reverse complement strand
AACTCCCCTTTAACTCCCCCTTAACTCCCCCTTAACTCCCCCTTAACTCCCCTATAAATAATATGTATAACAAGGAACAATTAGAGAAGATGGAGCCCATCCAGCTCATGGAGATAGCCACATCGATGGGCATCAAAGTCACTCCCGACAGCCAGAAGGAGGCTGTCATCTACGACATACTCGACAAGGCTGCAGTAGACGTGGCCACCAGCGGACTGGTAGAAAAGCCCAAACGCAAATATACCCGCAAGGAAAAAACCGCAGAGAACGCAGAGGCCGCAGAGAACGCAGAGGCCACGGAGAAACCTAAGCGCAAAGGACGCAAGACGAAGGCGGAAAAGGAAGCCGAAGCAGCTGCCCAGGCTGAAAAGGCTCAACAGCCAACAGCCACAGAGGCTCAGGAAGCCCCTGAGAAGCCTAAGCGCAAGGGGCGCAAGACGAAGGCCGAAAAGGATGCCGAAGCAGCTGCCCTGGCAGCCGCCAGTGTAGGGGCAGACCCCGTGCCAGCCCGCGACAGCTCGTCTGGCTCCGCCATTTCTGATGTCCCAGAAGCCGAAGACAGTACCGCTCTGCCCTTCAACGACGACACTCCCGACCCAGAGATGCTCGAACAGCTGCAGCAGAAGATGGAGTATCATAATCAGGGCGTATGGGAGGGCGACCCCGGCGACGGCACCGACTTCATCGTCGTCACCGATATTCCCATAGAAGACAATGCTGCCTTGCCCACCCTCGACATCTTCGACCGCCCCACCGCCAGTGCCCCTCAGATGCCTGTCGAACAGCCGAAGGCTCAACGCACCAAGAGAGAGGAAAAGGCAGAGGCCAGCTACGACTTCGGAGACTTCATCACCGGCAACGGCGTGTTGGAGATTGTGCAGGACGGCTACGGATTCCTCCGCTCCAGCGACTACAACTACCTCTCCTCGCCCGACGACATCTACGTTTCACAGCAGCAGGTGAAGAAGTATTCGCTCAAGACAGGCGACGTCGTGGAGTGCACCGTGCGCCCGCCTCACGAGAACGACAAGTACTTCCTGCTCTCCACCGTGATGAGCATCAACGGGCGGCATCCCGCCGAAGTGCGCGACCGCGTGTCCTTCGAGCACTTGACGCCCCTCTTCCCCGAGGAGAAGTTCAACCTGACCGGCGACCCGCGAACCACCAATCCTTCGACGCGCATCGTAGACCTCTTCGCCCCCATCGGCAAGGGTCAGCGCGCCCTCATCGTGGCCCAGCCCAAGACGGGTAAGACCATCCTGATGAAGGACATCGCCAATGCCATCGCCGCCAACCACCCCGAGGCCTACATCATGATGCTGCTCATCGACGAGCGTCCCGAGGAGGTCACCGACATGAGCCGTACCGTCAATGCCGAGGTCATCGCCTCGACCTTCGACGAGCCCGCCGAGCGTCACGTCAAGATTGCCGGCATCGTGCTGGAGAAGGCCAAGCGCATGGTGGAGTGCGGCCACGACGTGGTCATCTTCCTCGACAGCATCACCCGCCTGGCCCGTGCCTACAACACCGTCAGCCCCGCCAGCGGCAAGGTGCTCACCGGTGGTGTCGACGCCAACGCCCTGCAGAAGCCCAAACGCTTCTTCGGTGCTGCCCGAAAGATAGAAGGCGGCGGCTCGCTGACCATCATCGCCACTGCCCTCGTCGATACCGGCTCAAAGATGGACGAGGTCATCTTCGAGGAGTTCAAGGGCACCGGCAACAGCGAGATACAGCTCGACCGCATGCTCTCCAACAAGCGTATCTTCCCGAGCATCAACCTTGTGCAGTCGTCCACACGTCGCGACGACCTCCTGCAGGACCAGACCACCCTCAACCGCATGTGGATAGTCCGCAAGTTCATCGCCGAGATGAATCCCATCGAGGCTATGGACACCCTCCGCGACCGCATCATGCACAGCAAGAGCAACGAGGAGTTCCTCATCTCCATGAACGGTTAATCCCTGTAGCGCCGACATCCTCATCAGCCACAGAGACCTCACATACCTCTGAATACTATCAAATCACGTCGCGATTACAACAAATCGCGACGTGATTTTAATGAATCCCGACGCGATTTTATCAAATCACGTCGGGATTTTAACTTTACCCCCTACCTTTCACGGCTATAAAGCCATCTTTCACCACCTTTTGCCCGTACCTTTCCAAAGAGGAAGACCATCCAGAAGTGCAGGATAAAGTGCAGGATAAATTCCCAGGGATATCGCAGTCTCATTGTCCGCATTGGCAGCAACAAGACCGGCCATTCGAGAGGACTGTCATTGACTGGGCTTGGAATGCGGCCTGTAAGGCTAACAAACGCATAGCCTACATCAAACCACAACTCTCTAACTGCGATACAAAACTGTCCGATAAGCAGCAAAAGCTTGAACAAAAGATGGCAGAATTGGAGGATATCAAGGAGAAGGTGAACTACTACGATGTGGCTTATGTCCGCTTTGATGTGCCAGAGATTAAGGTGAGACCTCCCCAAATTACAGAGCGTCCACCTCGTTTTGGGAACATTGATGACTGGACGAAGGCTCAGAACGCAAATATCAGCGAACAATTCCATAATGCTCTCAATTCATTTGGCAAGACAGTCATAGATGCAGCCAAGAATAGCATTCTCGGAGAACGAAAGTTTCGGTTGCTGAACCAGCGCGAGAGGGACGTTATCGGCGAAGAACTTCAGTCAATAAAATATCTCCGACATCAGCAGATACATGAAACGTTTGACCTTCTCGCTCTCTTTGATAAACCTGACACTGCGAAACTGGTTCGAGAGGTTGCTGTTGCTCTCATGGGTGGTCGCTATGTCTGTATTCCTTGTGCTGGTGGTGGTTCTGTCAGTAGTGAGACTGGCTGGGACGGTCGCAAGAAAGACGAGGAGAACGAGGACTTCCGACTACGTTGTTGGCTTCATGCAGCAAAGACCGTCAAGGCTTCGCGATATGTGCCGACAAAGAGGAAAGGGTATGGCAGATAATTTGCTTCTTATAGAGCACTCACATCTGATAGGGAAAGGTGTGAGTGCCTTCTTTATTATACGTATTCGAGCATCATGTTCGTTTTTACAAGTCTCTCCCTCATTTTTTCTCACAAAAAAATATAAATATTGCAGATTATCGCTTTGTTCTTGCGATAGTCTACTATAATTTATATATCTTTGTAGTCAGAATTTGACAAATCAAATTGAGGATTATGTATAACATGAATGAATTAGCATTTGAAGCAATGCTGGAAAACATGAAGCATACAAGCAATGGTAATCCATTTGCTAAGTTAACTATTGATAGTATGTCTTATGAGTATAATAGACAACAATATAATGATTGCCTACGACATATCAACGAAGAAAACAACCAAATAGCAAACATTTATAATCAGATAAGTCAACGAGGTGGTTTTATTACTCCGCAAGAGCAAATGGAATTACAAAGACATATTCAGCTAAGAGGCGAATATGAAGTGAAAAGCATGAAACATTTCATGTCTGGAGGTAAGGATGCTGGAGATCTTGTCAACAATTTTGTTAGGAGGTGAAACGCTGCTTTTTTGAGTTAGTGGTTAACTATAATACACTTAATAGGTAACTCGGAAAAGTTAGTGGGTAAGTCTGATAATTAGTATCTCTGTATATAGAGAAAGATCAGATGTCCATTTTTTAAAATATGATGCAAGATTTATTTAATAACAATGATTATTTAGGATATAAGTTCCCTGAGCCACAATATTTGGGGGCAAAATACATCCATCGAGGATGGATAGCAAAATATATACCCGATGATGCCAATACCGTTCTGGATGCTTTCGGGGGTTCGCAGTCAGTTGCGTATATGATGAAGCAATTGGGTAAAAGAACACTGACGAATGATTTTATGAGTTTTAACAATCATATTGGTAAGGCTCTTGTTGAGAATCCGAACATAACACTTTCTTCAGATGATACAGACATTTTGTTTTCTGAGAATAGTAATCCTGAGGTGTTTAATTTGATGGAGTCTCTTTTCTCCGATTTGTTCTTCACTCGCGAAGAGGCTGCTTTTGCTGATAGTTTCAGAAGTAACGTCAGTAAACTCAACAATTCATACAAGCAATCTCTGGCTCTTGCCGTGATGTGCAGAAGCATGACTCGTAAGGTGACAATGGGGCATTTTGCGCACACCCAGGCCCTTATCTATGCAGCTGACCCTGCACGCATAAAAAGAAACCGCAGTCTTATTCGGCCGTTGAAAGAGTTGTTCTTGGAATTGTTACCACAATACAATGCGGCCGTTTTCGATAATCAGGAGCAAAATGAAAGTTTCAATGAAAATGTGCTTGATTTACTTCCGAGGCTTGAAGGTGTTGATCTTGTATATTTTGACCCACCTTATTGCAATAGTCATGCAGATTACCAGTCGTTCTATCATCTGTTGGAAACTTTTGTGGAATACTGGAAGGACAAGCTGTTTGTGAATGGAACAAAACGCTATGAGCCGAAACGTTTCAGCGGATTTGACAAGAACAGCGAAGCCGTTGACAATTTGCGCAAGATGTGTGAACTATCACAGAACATACCAACTTGGTTAGTCAGTTATAACGACCGTAGCTATCCCGACATTGACACGATGAAGGCAATGATAGAACCATATCGCAATGTAAAGGTTGAGCGAAAAACTTATAGCGCAGGTCGTGGTGGGAAAGGCAGTGTTGCCGGTAGCAGTGAGATACTTTTAATATGTACACCTAAATAGAATACAGATGAGCAACTTTGAAAAGTGGGACAAAGAATTTCGTGCCCAAAACCTATATGTGTTTAATAATAATGCCAATGCGTTACTTTGGCTGAAAGTACGTGCCGTTTGTCGTGGCAAGCAGATAAATCAGTTCTTAGGTGATAATGAGTTGACGTTGACATCAACTAACATTTCAGAACAAAACATCGAACTGTTCGAATTGTTGGAGAATCGCGATGATGCCAAGCCCATGCTTGACAGATTCCTTCAAGGCAAAAACCATGAGTGGTACACTGCGATGGGTGTTGATGAAGACAAACTGAAGGATGACTTATACAAAGTGCAGTACTATGCGTGGGGTGGCGACCAAAACAACTCCTTGGACAAACACCTTGTCAGCAGATATGTCAAAGTCATTAGCGCATACGATGAATTAGTTAGTAAGCAGGGCGAGATTGCCAACAATGCATGGAACTACGTACAGAACAGCTGGTATAACAACTGGACATCCTATCTCATCGAATCACTGTTCAAACGTCACCCAAGAGTTATTTCTGCCGTAGGTGAGATAAAGAGCGTTGACTTCTTTATTGATGATTATCCTGTAGATTTGAAAGTGACATTCTTCCCCAATCAGTATATGGACGAGAAAATCAAGTTCAAATTGGGTAAAGGTGTCTTGTCGTGGCTAAAGTCAAAGGGAAAGGAGTTTGGAATTATTGCAAATAATGATGATTCGGAGGCTCAGCAGATTTACACGCTAATGGAAAAGTTGTCTGTACAGGGATACAATGATGTCGTCATGACTCTTAATGATGCTAAAAGTGAAGTTATCAAAGATGCTCAAAATAACCCTGTAGAGCTAATGTCGTGGTTATACGCTCACCAAGGTGAGATGCGTTTTGGCGCAGAGAACAGACTTTTTGTTATACTTGCTGATTCAACTGACATGAACCAGTCATGGAAGATGAAGCGTGCTTTCTCCTTGATAGAACCAAAAGTAAAAAAATATCTTGACACTTTCACTAATGAGTCCTTAAAGACAATTGACTTCTCATTTAAGAAACAAAACTACACAAGTCTTGCAGATGCTATTTTTGTAGTCAAATAGACCAATAAAGTAAGCATATATATTATTGTGGTAGGTTTCATGACCGAACCCGAATAACAATAATACCTGCACCGCGAGTACCCACAGGAGAATGCTCGGTGTGAGTGGAAGGAATTTAAGAACCTGAAGAACTCGTTCTGTGGGGACGAAAAGGATGATGTGATTTCTTACGTGTCGGCTATCGCCAACATGGAGGGTGGTTTCCTTGTGGTGGGTGTGCATGACAAGACACTGGAGATTGTCGGCACAGACACCTATAACTATGATCGCCAAAAGGCAATACTCCGATTGACTGAACGATGCACGAACCTGTCGAGCGAGGGACTGGACATCGAGGAGTATGTCACAGACGACACCCAAAAGGTGGTGTGGGTGATTCATATTCCAAAACATCAGCCCAAACGTCCAGTCTATGCTCACGACAAAGCATGGCAACGGATAGAGGACTCTTTGGTGGAGCTGACACAGGAACGTTTGAATGCCATCCTGGATGAGCCTTTGTTCACAGATACCGACTGGTCGGCCGTAATCGTACCCAATGCCACGATTGATGATTTGGATGAGGTGGCCATTGCCAAGGCAAAGGTGATGTTCAAGAAGGTACACAGTCGTATTCCTGCAGCAGAAGTGAATTCGTGGTCGGTAGAGGAGTTCCTAAGTAATGCCGGAGTAATGATTGATGGAGGAATCACTCGTGCCGCTATCATTCTACTGGGTAAGCCTGTTTCTGTGTTCAAACTCCGTCCTGCTGTAGTGAGGGTAACTTGGTCACTACGTGATGAGCATGAAGATGTTGTTGACTATGAACATTTCACAGCACCATTCATCCTGACAGTTGACCAGATACTTGCCAAAGTGCATAACCTGACGATGCGTGAGATGCCAGGCGGCACGATGTTCCCTGATGTAATGCAGCAATATGATGACTATTCCATGCGCGAAGTACTTCATAACTGCATCGCACATCAGGACTACACCCTGCAAGAGAGAATCAATCTGGTGGAGAATCCAGGATTCCTGTATTATGCTAATGGCGGCAGCTTTATTCCGGGATCTCTGCAAAAGGCTCTGGCTACACATGGCCCGCAGCGCCACTACCGCAACGAATGTCTTTGCAATGCAATGGTGAACTTCAATATGATTGACATCGTTGGCCGTGGCATCCGCAAGATATTCAATGAGCAGTGGAAACGCCATTTCCCTATGCCGGACTATGAGATTGACGCTGCCAATAAGGAGGTTGCCGTCCGTCTGTATGGTAACGCCATCAATGAGAAGTACACCAAGCTTCTGAAAGAGAACAAAGACTTGTCATTGGAAGACTGCATCTTGCTTGATACTGTGCAGAAAGGACACCGACTGAATGAAAGTGATGCCAAAAATCTCATGGAGCGTGGCTTAGTCGAGGGTGATTATCCAGACCTGACCATATCCCTGAGCATTGCAAGGCAAACGAAACAATTACCTGAATACACCAAGGTGAAAGGACTTGAACGCGATAAGATAAAACAGATGGCTTTGCAGTTCATTCAGAATGCTGGAGAGGAAGGAACACGAAGAGAGTTTGTCATTGAATACCTCCGAGAGACCCTTCCTGCAAGAAATACAAAGGAACAAAATCAAAGATTAGTAGGTAATATCTTGGCAGAAATGAGTAATGAAGGTTTAGTTATACAAAAGGATAGAAATTGGTATGCGACGACTAGTAAAGACTAAAACAACGACTAGTACACGACTAATAACGACTAGTAAATGACTAGTCGGAGGCTTCTAGTCGTAAAAGTAGTCATTTCCCGATCATTTAGTCAAACTTTTAGTCGAAGTACAAGACGAGAATAGAATATACAAATGGATAAGCAACAACTAAAGGAAAGAGAAACAAAGATTATAGAACTTGCTGTAGCCTTTTGTAATGAGCACTTGGATGATGAGTGCGCAGAACTTTGTACAAAACTTGTGCAGAAACTAGGACGTAAGCGTTCTTGCCCATTACAATCTGGAAGAGTAGAGATATGGGCTGCCGCTTCTGTATATACCATCTGTAGCATCAACTTCATGTTCAGCAAAAGTTCTCGACTGAATACATCATCCGCTGAAATCGCAGAACATTTTGGGGCAAGCGGCTCAACGATAGCACAGAAATCGAGAGTCATCAAAGACTTACTGAAGATAAGCAATGTTTTTGACCCTGATTTCTCTCTGAAGGAGATTGCCGATAACAATCCCTTCAATCATCTTGTGATGAGAAATGGTTTCATTTTCTTTGATTAGTAAAAGGTACGGATATGATATTTGGAAAGAAAATAAGAGAGCTCAGAGACGAGCAAGGAGTGTTGCAACGACAGTTGGCGGCACTATTAGAGATTGACACACCTATGTTCAGCAAAATCGAACGAGGTGACAGACGGGCAAAGCGAGAACATGTAATCAAGCTTGCAGAATACTTGCATCAGGACGAGAAGGAGATGCTGACGTTGTGGTTAGCAGATAAAGTTCTTGATGCAGTAGGTGATGATGAACTTGGTAATGACGCTATCACAGTTGCACAAGAACAGATTCAAAAGTGATGACAGCAAAACGGTAATTTGATGTGTTAACAACTGCAAATTGCCGTTTCGTCGTAAAAAATTTTCATTGTAGCCTCTTGAACATCAACTACCAAAGGTTTATAGTTTGGGAACATTGTGGTATCAGCGCATCATGCTGTCAATTGTAACGTACTGATAATCAATATCGGCAAAATTTAATTCTGGCTCAAGCGTGGGTATCCACCTTCTGCTCATCCGCTAGTTGAGGCCTACCACAGCCCTGCATGCTGACGAACAGAGAGATACCCACGACCGAATTGCTGATACACCCGAAAGTGTGCTATGAAGGCATGGTTAGCCTTCATGCACACAACGGGGATACGTAATCAGCATTCCCGTGACATCAACTCTGCATTGTCTTTGGAATGCATTGTTTAGTGGTAATTTCAACTAGCCAATCGACAAAGCATCGTGTGACGCTTTTCCATTATGTAGTGTTTGCCCAGTATGTTTGTTGCACCTCGACTGGAACCATGTCCGGGCAATACGGCTGCAAAATTACTAAATATTTGGGAAACGGGAAAGATAGTTCAGGAAAAATTTGGTACTTTCCGAAAAAGTTACTATCTTTGCAGCGTCAAACTTCAAGTTTGGCTACGCCGCTGAGTGCGGGGAGTAAGGCTTTACAGATACTGCTCCATTTGAATAAAGGCTGCATCAATAAGAGATGCAGCTTTTCTATTTCTCGTATAGTTAACTTGGATTATTCATACTCTTTTCAACAACGGATTTTACGGATTATACTGATTATAATGGATTTCACAGATTTCTTTCAGATTAGATGGTAAGCGCTGATTTTCCTTCCGAAACTAAAATCTTTATATTTTGCCATATAAACGGTCACGGTCACAGCTGTGACCATGTGACCATCAGCCTTCCCGTACGCCTCCGGTTGGGTTACAAACGATTGATAATTAGCTTGTTAATTACAATTTGTTTGGCTTTGTTTACGTCTGCGGTCACATGGTCACAGCTGTGACCGTGTGACCGTGTGACCATTGCCTGAGCGGGTGCCTCCATACCAACCATGCTACTTAGACGTACCAACTATGCTACTTAGGCGTGCTAAGTATGCCATTTAGGCGTGCTAAGTATGCTACTTAGGCGTGGTCTACTGCCGAAGGGTAAAACCTATACTCCCGCTTCGGTGGGAGTTTTTAGTACCTATGAGAATGAGAGATATGGGAAGGAAACAAGATAGTAGCGGGGAAACTGTAAGAAAAGGTTCGCAAAATTTGCGAATATTAAAGAAATGTATTACCTTTGCGCCCTATGTGAAACATATTATGGGAAACTTAGGTTATGGGGCATTTCCCACACATCCAGGCGAGGTGCTCAAAGACGAGATTGAAGAGCGCGGCATTAGCCAGCGTCAGTTAGCCGAAAGTATGGGGCTGACATATTCTGTGGTGAACGAGATACTAAATGCCCGTCGGCCTCTGACCGCAAAAACAGCATTGATGTTTGAGGCAGCCCTCGACGTACCGGCAGATTCTTTGATGTATCTTCAGACCAAGTACAATATGCAGACAGCACGCAAGGATTCTTCTATATTGAATATACTCAAAGATATCAGGAAGGTTGCTGCTGTATTCTGAAACTCATAATCAAGATAGAATAAAACTATGATTGAACTTAAGAATGAGAAGCTGACCATCAAGGTCGCAGAGATGGGAGCTGAGCTCCAGAGTATTATTGACAACGAGGGACGGGAGTACCTCTGGCAGGCCGACCCGCAGTACTGGCCGAGGCGCTCGCCTATTCTCTTCCCTATTGTGTGTAGCGTGGAGAACGACACGTACTATGTGGACGGAAAGGAGTATCACCTGCCGCGTCACGGCTTTGCCCGCGACACAGAGTTCACGCTGGTGAAGCAGACTGACGAGAAGGCGGTCTTCGCCCTGCACGAGAGCGAGGAGACGCTGAAGAACTATCCCTTCCATTTTAACCTGGGCGTGAGCTACCGCGTAGACGGCAATAAGATTCACGTCGTGTGGCACGTGGAGAATACGGGCAAGCAAGAGATGCACTTCCAGATAGGCGGTCACCCTGCTTTCTTTGCTCCCGGCTGCGAGGCCGGCAAGCCGCTGAAGGGTGTATTAAGAGTTGACAATCCCGGCAAGCTGCAGGGCCTGAAGAGCCACATCGACGGATCGGTGGAGATGGACGAGGTGGACGTTGCTTCGCAGGACGGCCTCATCCGCTTCGATGACGAGTTCTTCGCCCACGACTCTGTGAAGCTGCACAAGAACCAGACCGGCAAGGTGGAGTTGCTCAACCCCGACGGCTCGGTGGCCGTGAGTCTCAGCTATAAGTGTCCCATCATCGCTTTCTGGAGCCCTTATCAGAAGAACGCTCCCTTCGTCTGCCTCGAACCTTGGTATGGCGTCGGCGACCCGCGCGGCTACAAGGGCGAGTTCAAGGACAAACCCCTCATCAACCACCTGCTGCCCGGTGCCTCGTTCATGAGCGAGTATGTCATCGCCATCGGGGAGTGAATCTGTGCATGTATTTATGAAAAAACTTTAATAATGTTTTGAGTTTCATAAATATTGTATATCTTTGCACCGACTTAACTAAAACAACAAGTAACAATGAAAGCAAAATCTACTTTTATGATGCTCCTGCTGCTCTGTATGGTGCAGGGTGCATGGGCTGGTAACATTTCTTTCTCGGCTGAGGGTATGCCCGAGTTATGGGAAGGAGCACTCACTGCCAAGACAGAAGGTGGCGAGGCTGTGGTGAATGGTCAGGCTGTTGCCGACGGTACGAAGGTGGTGTTCACCGCTCCAAAGGGTGTGGGCTACTATGTCGACTGGTACATCAATGATGTCAAGGACGAGAGTGCCATGGACTTTACCTACACGCTGACGGTGTCTGGCGACGCTACGGTAGAGGCACGCTACGTGGAGTGCTTCAAGTTTATCTTCGAGGGCACACCGTTCGTGAAGTATGCCAACAGGCAAGGACATATCTACGTGGGTGGAAACTTCTACCACTACAAAGGTCCCCAGAACGGAGCCTACGGTACGAGCGTTTCTGCATGGACCGGCTCTGCCGTGAAGAAGGGTAAGACGGTGAACGTGACCTACAACGTTGACAACGTGCCCAACGACACCACTTTCACCAAGGACACGCTGGAGGCCAACGTGGTGCTCAAGCCGACCTACGCGGACAACGGTAACGACCTGGGCGATGCCACGGCTTTGGCAGTGTGGAATTTCTCTGCACCCGACAGCGTACCCACGTTCACCAAGTTCACTGGCGTGTGCCACTATGTCCAGCCGGCAAACTTCAATGCCGTTTACACTGATGTGTGCATGGTGTGCGATGCCACCAACGGTATGCTTGACAATGCCCAGCGCGCAGGTATGGGAAACACCTACGTGAAGGCCGGCACTAAGTTCCGCCTGCCTACGGTCTTTGGCTCCGTGTTCAGGATTGCCGGTACCAACGAGTTCTCTGCCACCACCATCAATGGCCGTACACCTGAGAAGGGCATGGAGGGCGACTACCATACGGTGTCGCTCGCTGTCTCCGACCCCCGCAAGGACTCCATCGACATTGTGATTGGCGAGGACCAGTACATCAAGTATATCAGTGCGTCGTATCCTGGCGGCAACACTACGCTGACATGGAACACCAGCATCAAGACTGCCGAAAGCTCCATCAGCACGGTATCGAAGACTGGCGAGGCTGGCGAAGTGCTCACCGGCATGACCGACATACAGAACGTGGGGAGCCTCACGGTGACCCCGGTATTGTGCGACACCCTGACATCCCACATACAGATGCTGGCAGCTAAGGACGAGACGAAGTATTTGCAGGTGGGCTTCAAGATGGCCGAGGACTTCACGTTCAACGTGGGTACGATAACCGTGCCGGTGGCTCCTATCGGTGCCGGTACTACGGCAAAAATCGAAGTGCTGATAGAGGACGGTTTCGGCAACAAGCTGGACACCATCTTCAGCACCATTAAGACCGACTCTCTGAGCACGCTCACCGTGACGGCTCCGAAGAGGACTGCCACAGCCGACCCGGGCATATATCTCAAGGGCGACGTGACGATGAAGATATTCGCATACGGTGCCGATGCCAAGTTTGCGTTAGGCAATGCCATCACCATCGCCGGCGTGATTTGCGAGACGGTGACCTGTGGCGAGGGCAAGACCTGGGCAGCATACGTGACCAAGGGCGCGCTCGACCTTGAGAAACAGGTGGGGCTGCACGCTTACGCTGTGAACGGTGTCGACGAGATAGAGCAGATAATCAATATGTACCCGCTGGAGGAAGGCCGCCAGTCGTCAATCATTCTGATTAACACAGACCAGCCCGGCGCCATCTACAACCTGCCCCTAACACGCGCCGATGATGCCTTTGCAGACCTCAGCATACTCTATGTCTCAGATGGCACCCAGGTGGGCTTGCCCGCTTTGGCCAAGCAGCCGCTGCGCTACAAGTTTGAAGGCATAGCCGACAACTATTACTTCAAGCTTATTCCTGAAGGAGAGATTATTCCGAAGGGTGAAGTATATCTAGAGTGCAAGACATTCTTCTGCCCGGATATATTCTACAAGGACATGAAGGATGTGCCCGTTGGCATACGCGAAATCAACATCAGGAAGATGGCAAGTCAGGGATTGCTCCCCTCCAACGCAGGTGCCTACTTGATGATGAAGGATGGCAAGTTGATCATCGTCACGCCTGACGGAAAGACCTACAACACGGCCGGCGCCCGAACCAGGTAAGAGCCCCGAATTGACTGTGGCGCAGCTCGCACCATAGAGAAAATCGCTGCAAAAGGTAAACATTTTCCACGCTTTTATTGTTCAGTTTGTGGAAAATGTTTACCTTTGCACCCGTTTTTAAACCAAACATATATTGTAGATATGATTAACATTACTTTCCCGGACGGTTCTGTTCGCTCGTATGAGCAGGGCGTCACCGGGCTTCAGATTGCCGAGAGCATTTCGCCGGCTCTGGCACGCAGCGTAGTAGCCTGCGGAGTGAATGGCGAGACCGTAGAGCTGAACCGCCCCATCAACGAGGACGCAAAGATTGAGCTCTATAAGTTTGACGATGAGCAGGGCAAGCACACCTTCTGGCACACCAGTGCCCACCTGCTGGCTGAAGCGCTCCAGGAGTTGTATCCTGGCATTCAGTTCGGCTT
>Ga0310696_10006741_pt1 | contig 13589 bp, 19 predicted proteins | sample AusTroGonzalo_MG_4_FD_203885 | JGI IMG/M metagenome (GOLD analysis project Ga0310696, IMG submission 203885) | Bovine rumen microbial communities from tropical cattle in Woodstock, Queensland, Australia - Gonzalo_02 (v2) (version 2) | ecosystem: Host-associated > Mammals > Digestive system >... | reverse complement strand
AAGGTGGACATGCTTTAACTGATGTTGATAGAATAAATCAGGAAAACGTAGATGCAACTTTAGATTCTATCTATTCCAAACTTTTCAAAAAGTTGGGTATTGACAAAAAATACACTGCTGTTTTAGGTTCAACTGGTAGAAGATTGCCTGGCAAGTCCAGCGGTGACATTGATATTGCTGTTGACAAAAAAGTGTTTGGTACTGAAGATTTTGACGAGATAGAAAACAAAGTATCTCCAGTCTTAAATAAATTGAAACTTGATTACAATGCCATGAAAGGTTTTGGAATCATTTCTGTTAAATGGCCTATTGCCAATGCTGATGGAAAACAAAAAGACAAGTTCGTTCAAGTTGATTTGATGTTGACAAACATAGTTGACTTCATGAAATTCTCGCAAATTCCACCAAAAGAAATCGAAGGTGAACCATATTACAAAATGACAATTCGTAATGCCATTTTGGAATCATTGGCTCATGTCATTAATTCAAAAGTTTACAAACGTGGTGACCTCGCAACTGGTGAAAAAGATGTGCCAGTTGACATTGAAAGATATTCATATTCAATCAATGGTGGATTGAACAAAGTTCGTAAAGTGAGAAAACAGAGAAAAGATGGAACATACAACAAGGGTGAAACTGAATTGTCAAGAGAACATATTTCACACAACCCTCAAGAAATTATAAACATTCTTTTTGGACCAGGACACAAAGTCGAGGAAGTTTCAACAGTTATGGGAACATGGAATCTTGCCATGAATTGTCCAGCATTCAAAAAGAACAAAAATTTGAAACATGAATTTTTGGTTTCTTTGAAGAAAAATCTTTCATCGAAGGTAAAAGACCAAGGACTTGACGTTCCAAAAGAAATTGAAACTACTTTGAATTCTGTCAGTGAATCTATTGTTTCTGAATCATATAAAGTATTTGATGATGTGGTAAGAATAGATCAGGAAAACGTTGCCGCAACAGTAGAAGATTTTAGAAAAGTATTCTGTGATTACACAGGTATTGAAAAAGAAGATATTCAGCCACTTGGTTCAACTGGAAAGAGATTGCCAGGAAAAACAAGTGGAGACATTGACCTTGGAATCAGTACTTCAGCATTGGCAAAGAAAGGTATTGAAATCAATAACAAGAAAGATTGGTTTGAATTTTGCGAGAAGTTTGCTGCTGATGTCAAAGTAGATTATCATGAATTTGTTCAACGTGGTTTGACTTCTGTAAAATGGCCTATTTCAAATACAGATGGCAAACAACCAAATATGTATGTACAAACTGATTTGATTCCACACAAAAATCTTGAAATGTTGAAATGGGGAATGTATCAAACTCCAGAAGAAGAGGGCAAAGATTATGACAAGTCAACAGTTAGAGCTTTGCTCTTGCAGGCAATCGCAAAAGAAGGTGGAATAGAAGTTCTTAAAATGGCAAAGATTCCTGGTGAAGGAAAGGCTCCAGTAAAAGTCAAACGTTATGAATACAAACAGAATGAAGGTTTGTTTGAAATCATAAAAGAAAGACATCCAAAGAAAGATGGAACCTATACAGGGTGGAATGTTTTGTCAAAAGAAAAAATCTCTGATGATCCAGGACATATTGTTGATATTCTTTTTGGTGAAAAAACTTATGCACCAGATGAATTACTCTCCGTAAAAGATGTTTGGAACGCCTTCAAGATTTCTAAATACTGGAAAGACGAAACAATAAGGAAAAACATACAATCAGATTTTGAAAAGAAGATGAATATATTCAATGTTGAAAAACCAAAGTATATCAATTTCAATGAATCATTAAATGAGTCTGATGAAGAAGATTCAAAATCACGAGTAGCTGTAATCATTACAGATGGTAAGTCTGTTTTGACAGGACAGTCTCCACAATCAGTGAAAACAAATGGCAAATATGACTTGTTCAAAGGTCACGCTAAAGTTGGTGAGGATTTAAAAGAAGCCGGTTGCCGTGAAGTAAATGAAGAATGTGGTTTGAATTTGAATGCTGACAATCTTGAACAAATCAGTGATGCAATAAAATATCTAAGTGGGACCACAATTACATTTTTTGTGGCACATCTTGAAAATCTTCCATCATTGAAAACTTTGAAATGCAATTCATTCTTTGAATATAAAGGAAATCAATTTCCAGAGATTGCTGCATTCCATTATGTATCAATTGAAGATTTGGAATCCAATCTTTATACAAGCCTCGTGACAGCAATGACAAAAGGAAATATATTTGAAAAATTAACAAACTTGAATGAATCAAAGGAATTGTCAATTGACAAATTGTCAGATATGATTGTTGAGTCAATTATCAGCCATAAATACAATAAACGCAAAGTTGTAAAAGAAGCAAACTGGAAGAAGGGTGATATTGTATATGACCCAAAGGGACAGCAAGTTTATCAAGTTGAAGGTAGACCAGATCCATGGTCAGAAAAATTTGTATTTTTCAATTTGACAAATCCAGATGCAAGCACTCAAATTACAGCTTATGGGGATTCATTTATTCCATGTCCAGATGAAATAAAACAAAAGTATTTGGATTCAAAAGATTTTTACAAAAAACATTTTAAAGTAATAAATGGAAAATACACTTACATTGGGTAAGTGAAAGCCGAGGATAAAACCTCGGCTTTTTTGTTTAACCAGTTTACATTCAATCCTTTTCTCGATATAATAAGTGTGTTGCGAACGTGATATGCTACCGAGGAAAGTGAAATGAAAAATGTAAAAATTAGAATTGGTAATTTGAAATTTGGACAAGCCTGTTATTTAGGTGGAAAACCAAAATATCCATCATATCATATTGACGTAATTGAACCAAATTCATATTACTATGAATTTCAAAAAGGATATTTTGAACCAATTCCTGATATTCCAGATCACTTTCGTTATGTTGGTCCAAATGAGGACCGAAGAAATTTGAATTCAACTTATGAAAAGTCTTGCTTTGAAGGCAAAGAAAATTCATGGGCTATTGCCCAATTTAATTACAATCCAGAAGATGGTAGTTATGATTTTGATTTTTTCAGATGGAATGAATTCCTTGATAAAAAGCTTGAATCATATAGAGAAGATTTCTGGAAATTGTTGAAGGCTATTGATGATTCCGGGATTTTTGAGTACGATAATATCGAGCCTGACGAGGTATAATTAAGTCATTATGAAGTTTAGTGGATTATTTAGAAAGAATACGGAAACGCCAGAAGTTTCTGAATTGTATTCAATTCAAGATAGTTTGAGCAAACTCTGGCAAGTGGCTCATCCAAATGTTTTTACAGCTGACAAGGCTCGTGAAATTGCAAATGATTTGGATTCATTTTTATATTTAGATGAAAACGTAATTGCAAAAATTTTGGAAGCAGTTCGACGTGAGGCACAGAGACATTATAAAATGGTTGATGGTGGTATTGGAGGCTTGACATTGACAAGTGATGAAATCAATTATTGTGTCAAGTATTTAGAGCGCGCTGGATATCATAATGTTCGCATTCTCAATAATGACGTTCCAAGCGTTTATCCAAAATCTGTGGAGTATCATTTGGAGTGGTAAAATGGAAATTGGTATCATTATTTTTGCTTGTTTAGCAATTATCACATTTGCCGCTTGGTGTGGAGCAAGAGTTGCTTTACTAAAGAAGAAGAAACATCTTAATGCTTATGAAGCAAAGATGATTTCTGAAACGTTTGAAAGCAAAATGAAGAACGTGGAGAATAGAATTTTTGATGACATTCACACTTCTGCATATTGTGGCAATCGTTATGTTCAAGTGTTGATTGACAAAGGCATTGATGTTTCTCATGAAACTATTGCCGCAAAGTTGAAGCGTAAGGGGTATTCCGTTTCGTGGAATCTTTCTAATGAACGTAATGCCTATGTTTATGACATTCAGTGGTAAGTTATGATTTTTCAAATTGCATCTTATATTGGTTGGTTTGTTCTTGGTATGATAGCACTTTTGCTCGGGGTCGGATTCATTATTGCATTTTGTACTCTTATTGATTATTGGAGGCTCTGCAAACAAATGAAAAAGGGTGAGGAATGTGAAACCTCACAGGATTTGAAACAAACTACAAAGATTCTTGAAGAAAACAACAAACAAAAAACTGTTGAAATCAAAACAAATGATGCTGCATTTGCGAAAACTATCTGGGCAAAACTTCATGACGTAATGGTGATTACTTTGTGGGTTTTTGTGTATGTAATTTGGTTCGTTTTCATGTGTGTAGTAGGTTTCTTTGGATTTATGTATGATTTAGTTGCAGCCTGTTTCAAGAAGAAAACGGTTGTACATTAAAAACAAAAACAAATAACAGGAGAATAAATGACAGCAATTACAATTAGTTCGGTTATCGTAGTAGCAATTATCGCATTGCTTTTGGCTTCCTATGTCAAAGCCCCACCAGATATTTGCTATATTATTTCCGGTTTCCGCAGGAAGAGGTTCTTTGTTGGTAAAGCCGGTCTGAGGATTCCATTCCTTGAACGACTCGACAAGTTGACCTTGAAACTTATCTCGGTTGACGTAAAGACAACTAACCCAGTTCCTACAAAGGAATACATTGACATTTCGGTTGACTCTGTGGTCAACATCAAGGTGTCTGACAAGCCTGAAAACCTTGAACGTGCAGCCCAAAACTTCTTGAACAAGCCAACTGACTACATTATGAAGGTTGCTTGCGAAGTGTTGGAAGGTAACATGCGTGAAATCATTGGTCAAATGCAACTTCAGGAAATGATCAATGACCGACAGAAGTTCGCATCACTCGTGAAGGAAAATGCAGACCCAGACCTGGCTGCCATGGGACTTGAGATTGTTTCGTTCAACGTCCAGAACTTCAAGGATACGAACGGCGTGATTTCTAACATGGGTGTTGACAACGTTGAACGCATTCGCAAGGATGCCCAGATTGCCAAGGCTAATGCAGAACGTGATGTTTCTGTTGCCAAGTCTATTGCCGCAAAGGAAGCAAACGATGCAGAAGTTGCAGCCCGTTTGGAAATTGCAAAGAAGCAAAATGACTTGAAGATCAAGCAGGCAGAACTCAAGAAGGAATCCGATACTCAAATTGCTATTGCCGAAGCTGCAAAGGGTATCATGGATGAAGAGCAGCGTAAGGTACGTGAAATCAAGGCTGGTGATGCCAACGTTGCGGCACAGGAAAAGGTCATTGAGTTGAAGGAACGTGAAATCGCAATCACAGAACGTCAACTCGATGCTCAGATTAAGAAGAAAGCTGATGCTGACAAGTATGCAATTCAGATGCGTTCTGATGCAGCTTTGTACGAAACCCAAAAGAAGGCTGAAGCAGATTTGGTCAAGCGTCAGAAGAACGCCGAGGCTGAAAAGTTCGAGATTGAACGCCAGTCTGAAGCCAAGAAGGCTATGGCCGATGCAGACAAGGTGAAGGGTGAAAACGAAGCCGCAGTCATCAAGGCAAAGGGTGAAGCAGAAGCTGAAGCTATTCGTCTGAGGGGTATTGCTGAAGCTGAAGCACTTGAGAAAAAGGCAGACGCTATGGCAAAGTATGGTGAAGCCGCCAAGATGGATTTGCAGTTGCAGGTCGCAAAGGCATTCGTCGAACAGTTGCCTGCCGTTGCACACGGCGTTGCTGAATCCTACAGCAAGGTTGACCAGATTATCATGTATGGTGACCAGAGTTCCAAGTTGGCTGGGAACGTTATTACCACCACGACCCAGTTGGCAGAAGGTCTCAGCAAGGGCCTCGGTCTTGACATCAAGAGCATGTTGGCGGGTGCCTTTGGCACCAAGATGCTTGAGGGCATGAAAAAGGCTGAACCTGCGTCAGACAAGTAAATCGCAATTACAGAAATTGCAATCCCCCATTGGTTTTCTACTGATGGGAGATTTTTTTCATTATCAAGTTTACAAACGATCCTTTTACTGATATAATATAGTCAAACAAACACAACCAAGGAACATATATGAAAGAAAAATGGTTAGTCGTTATTGATATGCAAAATGACTTTATCGACGGGGCTTTGGGCTCCAAGGAAGCCCAGGCTATTGTGCCCTACGTTGCGGACAAGATTCGCAATTTCAAGGGTAAGTTGATTTTTACCCAGGACACTCACTTCATGGAAGACAATTCTATGTCCCCTTCGTATGAGAATACGTTGGAGGGCAAGCTACTTCCAGTCCTTCACTGCCTTGTTGATGGAAACGGCAAGTCCACTTGGGGTCACGAAATCAACGAACAGATTTTGGAAGCCGCAAAGCAGAATGGTGAATGGGCTCAGACTGTCGGCAAGTTGACGTTTGGTAGTTTTGCTCTGGCAGAGGAAATCAAGCGCCGTTCTCAGGGCTACGGAATCGAGAGCATTGAAGTTTGTGGATTGTGCACTGACATTTGTGTGGTGTCCAACGCCCTTATCCTTCGTGCCACGTTTCCGAATGTGCCGATGATTGTGGATGCACGGGCTTGTGCCGGTGTTACGCCCGCAAAGCATGGTGCCGCTTTGGAAGTCATGCGGTCTTGCCAAATTGAGATTATTCGTGAGGAAAAGTATGAATAAAAAGTATTGCGATCGTTGTGGGAAGCCCACTAATGGGATTACCATTATGAGCATGTTCAATGATGTAATCTGCATGGATTGTAAAAAGGCCGAAAAGGAAAATCCTCGTTATAAAGAAGCTGTTGAAGCTGAGCGAGATGCTTGTTTGCATGGCAATTACAATTTCAAAGGTATTGGCTTTTAACGGTGAAACAAAGTTTTGAACTTGAACAATATGCCCGAGACTCACTGACGTTATTCATCGGTCGAGTCTTGGGTTATTTTGATTCATCTGAGGAACAGTACGACAATTTCTTCGCGCTGCGTGAACTCTTGACGAGAGAGGAACGTGACCAGTTGACTTTGACGTACACGTTTCTCGATGACTGTTTCACCTATACGATAATCAACAGTAGGCAGATGAAAGATGACATCCCTGTTTTGAAAAAGATTCTTTCGTATTGTGAAAAGCACAATATGTTTGAAGATGATTGGGATCTGATGAGTGTGGCAGAAACTATTTTAAAATACGATAAGGAATAAAACAATGAGTAAATGTAAAATTAGCGCTGGTGAAACCGTTGGTGGTTGCATTAAGTGGATTAGGAATTGGTTTGAGGAGAACGGCAAAGGCTGCAACGCCATTATTGGCATTTCAGGTGGCAAAGATTCTACTGTCACTGCCAAATTGTGCGTGGAAGCACTTGGCAAGGATAGAGTCATTGGCATCATGATGCCAAAAATTTCCAATACACTATTGGGAAGTGCAGTAAATGCAATTGATTCTTTACTTTATGAATACAAAACGCAAATAAGTCTTGATGACAATGTTGAAACAATTAACAAGTATATTTCAGCAATCAATGCGTTGAAAGATGGTTATAAAGTTTGCCAGTATCTTGGTATCAAACATTACGTCGTCAATATCAGTGATGCGTATGAAGCCATTATTAATCGTATTGGAAAAATTCCTGGAGAAAATGGTATTAGTGAACAGACTAAAATCAATTTGTCTCCTAGACTTCGTATGTCAACTCTCTATGCCGTTGCCCAGTCTATGAACGGACGTGTAGTCAACACTAGCAACGCCTCTGAACTTTATGTTGGCTATGGGACCCGTTGGGGTGATGTTGTGGGTGATGTTGCTCCTTTGGCAAACTTTACTTGTACTGAAGTAAAGGCGATTGGTAAAATTCTCGGCATTCCGGATGAATTTGTCAATCGTGTGCCAGATGATGGTCTGTGTGGTAAGTCTGATGAAGAGAGTTTTGGGTTCACTTATGCAGAATTGGACAGTTACATTCGAGACGAGAACGTCTCTTATGACAGGGCTGCTTCAATTGTTGCTGCTATTGACGAGATGCACAAGAAGTCAGAGTTCAAACGCCAGCCTATTGCCTCATTTCCAAATAAAGGAGAATAAAAATGTTTGGTTGGTTTAGACGTTGGATGATTGAAAGTGAACAAAATCAAGCTCGAATGAAAGAGGAGGAAGCAAGACAGCTTGAGGAACTTAAAAAGCAATGTGAATATGAAAATGAACATGGTCACCCATTGAGGGAATTGGGTAAGTTTGAATTCTATGGACATACATATTTTCTCGTAGATATTAAACGGGATTTTGTTTATCAGGGTATTGTACCTGATACTGAATTTCTCATTCATGATCCAGATTGCAAGAAATGCCAAAGAAAAGGAATTGAAGTATGACAAACGAAGAAGTATCTAAAATTTTTGGAACCATCTTTTCAAGAGCAACAGATCAACTTAAACTGTTTGTTGGAGAGATAATTGATGATTCAATTTATAAACGGGTATTCGATACTTTGTTTGACGTTCTTGAGCCTGCATACAAACGTGGCCTAATCAAGAATTACAAAATCAAATGTGACAAGGAGTTGAACCCCAATATTTATGAGACTCTCGAACTGATTGCCCAATTTTCAATGTATATTGAAGATTACGGCTGGGTTGATTTGGAGTATCACATTGGTCCTGATTTCAAAGTCAATGTTATTCTAAAATCCCTTCCGCCACCAGATTGGATTCCAGTTACGTTTTGTACCATCGACGAAGATGGAAATGTAAAAGAAGTTGTTGACCAATGACAAATGAACAAAAAGAAATTGTAAAAGAAATTGAGCAAGCATGTACAACTTCTTTAAAAGGATTCAATTTTCAAAGTGTTGATGATGAAACGTTTGAGTATGTTACAAAAGTTTTGATTGATACTGTTGAATCATTTTATACATCAAATAAAATTGCTAAATTTGAAGTTATTTGTGATTGGCGAAATAATTTTATTGCTACTGCTAAACTTGGTGAATTACATAGTCGAGTGGTTATAGCCTTTAAAAGATTTGATATGCAAAGAATTGTATTGGATTTCGTCAATTATCCTCTGACATAAAAATTTAATTTCCCATTTACTTTTGATTCTTTTCCTGATATAATAACCTTGTAAATAACTAAAGGACTATATATGAAACTTAAGCCGATTATCAACTCCCTGCTTGACACTGACCTCTACAAACTGACGATGCAACAGGCTATCTTCCACAAGCACACTGACCTGACGGGAGAGTATCACTTCAAGTGTCGGAATGAGGGTGTGAGATTCACGGATGAGATGATTCAGGAAATCAGTGAGCAGGTTGACCACCTTTGCACGTTGACTTTCCAGAAGGATGAGTTGGACTATCTCCGTGGCATTCGTTTCATCAAGTCTGACTATGTTGAGTTTCTCCGCTTGTGGCGTCCGATTCGTGACTATGTGACGATCAACAAGATTACTGAGGACCCTGGAATGGAAGTGATTGTCAAAGGTCCAATCTTCGCTGCCATGCCGTTTGAGATTTACCTTTTGGAAATCATCAATGAAGTTTACTTCCGTATGGCTTTTGTTTATGAAGGTCTCCGCAAAGTTGCAGAGGAGAAGTTGAATGAAAAGATTGCAAAGTTCAATAATGGCAAGAATGGCTATTTGTGGGTGAATAACGAAGGAGAGGCTGTCGGACCTTCTCCTGTCGTGGCAACTTACAATTTCAAATTTGCGGAGTTCGGCTGCCGCCGTAGGTTGTCTCGTGAATGGCAGGATGAGGTTGTCCACCGTTTGGCCACTGAATTGAAAAACAAGAATTGTGTTGGTACGTCTAACCTCTATCTTGCCAAAAAGTACAATCTGATTCCGATTGGGACGTTTGCCCATGAGTTTGTCCAGATGTACCAGGGTATTGATTCTATTTCTCCTGCCTACACGAACCATTACGCCCTCAAGGATTGGTACGATGAGTACCAGGGTGACCTCGGAACGGCTCTGACTGACACGATTGGCACGGATGCGTTCTTGTTGGATTTCAATCCTGCTATGGCTAAATTGTTCACTGGCGTCCGCCATGACTCCGGCAGTCCGTTTGAATGGGGAGAGAAAATTCTTGCCCACTATGCCAAACTTGGCATTGACCCCAGGACGAAGACGTTGCTTTTCAGCGACAGTCTTGACTTTGATAAGGCACAAATTTTGTATGATCATTTCAAGGATCGCACGAATGTGTCTTTCGGAATTGGCACGTTCATCACCAATGACACGTCAGCGGCTCCTCTGAATATCGTTCTCAAACTCCAGTATGTGAATAACAAGCCAGTTGCCAAACTGTCTGACACCCCTGGAAAGACGATGTGCAAGGACAATGACTACGTTGAGTATCTCCGCCGGTGCGTTGAGTGGCGTTTGAATTCAGATGTTTACTCCAAGGAATGATAGAGACTAGAATAGTTGAATATAATGAGGCCGGGAAGGAGTTTACAATCATCCTTCCCGAGCCGCATGATTTAAATGGTCCTGGAGATGAGAACCTTCTAACAAACTTTGCAAGGTATTTAATTGATGAAAATTTACAACCACATTTTAAAAATATATTGCATTCAGATTTAGGCTTGATGATGCTTAATCAAGCGCCTGTAAAAAATTCACTTTCAGTTCTTGAGGCAATGTCTCATTCAAGAACAACTGACTTTTTTATGACGTATGTAAAACCAGTTATTTACAATATGTCATTATTAGCTAATTTAGCTTTGATGTTTTATCCGAATAAGAAGATGTATTGGAAGGTAACCAAACTGTGATAACTTTTTTGAAAGTTCTAATTTTTCCATTTAAACTTGTTTTTTACATTATTCTAGCAGTTATATTTTTTAGTATTTTTACTGTTAGCTTTTTCACTGATGATGAATTTGACATGTTGGAGTATTAATGATTTATCTTAGTATTTATGTTTTGGTTGTGTTTATTCTTGAATTAGTTGTTTTCAACGACTACATCAAAGGTAAAGAGAATCTTGATGAAGATTATATTATGTGGTATCAGAGACGTATTTTGACTTGGCCTTTTGTGCTAATTTGTCTTATACTTTTTGTTAACATGATGTTTATAGAAGAATTTTTAATGGCTCGAGGATGGATAGAGCCAAGTAATACAAAATAACATTGGAGAAAAAATGAAAAAAATATATACACTAATACTTATTGGAATCTTGGCACTTTGTCAGGGTTGTGCATCATTTCATCATGGTTCAACAGTAGTAAATCCAGAACCACCAAATCCAGATGAGGTGGATTTTGCATTGTTCAATTGGAACTTTGGTGGACTAAATGGTGCGAATGCAAAACTGACTGATGTGTTGGTCAGTGATGTTAAATTCAATTCAAAGGGTCTTTCATATAAGTGGAAAGAAAACAATCTTTCTTCTTGGGGTTATGAGAGAACACAAGCTGATGGGCGAACCTGCGTTTTCTACAAAAAGGATGGAAAATGGTATGGCGGTTTCTTTGAATGGGTTTCAACGTCTCGTACAACAAGAAATTGGACCAACATAAAAGAAGGTTACAAAAAGTGGAAATGGAATGACATTCCAAATGGTGCAGAAGGGGCATTTGTTATTCTCTCCAAAGATGGAAAGAAGCGTACAAACGTTCTAAAAGCCAAGTGGGAAAAGTAAACTATGTTCACTAAAATTAGATTCATTCTAAGGAGATTGTTTTCAAAGCAGTCTGTAAAGATGCTTTGTATTGGCATGGAAGAATCTAAGTATGCCGGGAGTTGTCTCGGCGCAGGGCGGGGGAACGGCGAGGTTTTTCAACAAAGTCAAGCCTCGCTGCGACTACGCAAAACTTCTTTTGAGTGCACAAGCAACAAAATTTGCAGTCAGAAATGAAATGCAAAATGTTTGTGAATCTGATCTTGCTATTATTTTCTATTCAGGTCATGGTGGTCAACAAAAAGGTAGTAAGAATGAAACTGATGGCAAAGATGAGTTTTTAGGATTGTATGATGGTCCAATGTTGGATAATGAAGTGTGGAGCATTGTTTCGCAGGCACAAGGACGGGTGTTCATGATCTTTGATTGCTGTCACAGTGAGACAATGTTCAGAGCAATACCAGACCTTCTACCAAGAAGGAATGAGCCTCTTGATCTGTTATGTTGGTCAAGTTGTGGTGAAAGTGAAGTTGGGTATTCAACGCAATTTGGTGGATTTTTCACAAATGCAATTTTGAAAAACATTAAGGCTGGATATACATACGATAAAGCATGGAAACAAATTGTCAAAAACAATACACTTTCGAGATATGAAACGTCTCATGCGACAATATTGAAGTCGCCATCTGATTTTAGTGATAAAAAGATTTTTTCGTGAGGTAAAATATGAATAATGAAAAACAAACTTATGTAATTTCAGTTCCATGGGACTATGAAGAAATGGAAGATGGATCAAAAATAGTATGGCCTTTGGACATTGAACTTAGTCTTGGAAACTTTAAACGTTTGTCCGAGGTAATTGAGAATTTCAGTGAAGCATGGAATGAAGATTGTGAAGAAGCACTTAATCTTGATTATGTTGTTTCAGTTAGGCCATGCAGCAAGGAAATGCCACTTGATGAAAAAACAACATCTTTGCCAAAGTTTGTGAATGAACCTTGGCCAAAGAATAGGGAGTATGAAAATGAACAAACAACCCCCAACAGTTGAAGAACAGATTGAGTTCTTTGAGAAAATCCTTGGTGATGAAGATGAAAATCTTTATTGTATCGTATTAGCCTCATTGACATCTCCAGATGAGTTAATAGGAAACAAAAAGAATCAAGAAGCTGCATTGAGTATTTCAAAATTCATTCTTGAAAATTTTGACAAAATGAATATTCCAAAAGAGAGAAAGACATTTGTCAAAAAGTATTTGCAGGAAGTTCCTGAAATTGTAGCACAGTATGCAGAAAAGTGAACATATTCCGTTCGTTGTCTTTATAATTGCGACAACGTTATTCGGATTGATTCCAAATATCTTTCTGAATTATGGTTGGGATTATTATCAATTTCTTCCATTTGGTTTTTTACTTTTTCCATTATTGTTGATTTTTCTTCTTGCATTTGGAACTGACAAAGTAAAGAAAATACCAAATTGGTTTATTTTGATTTTTGTCATAAGTTTACCAATTTGCTTTTATCTTTTTAGAACAAAAGTTCATGCATTTGGAGGAGACGTAAATGTTGCTCCAATGTTGAGTACTGATTTTTTGGTGAATGACTATAGATGGAAAATTCCACCAAAAATGAGAATAGATGAAATTGCCATTGACATAGTTGAAAAAACTTGTCATAATTTAGGTGTTTTTGAACACACTGATCTGATCCCATCGGTCTTTGCAAATATTGTACATTCAATTTTCTTTGGAAGTATTTTTATTGTCTTGGCTGCTGTTATTTTTAGAAAACGGTCTGACGTGTTTTTCGTGCTTTGTACAGCACCATTTATTTTTAATTTCTTTGGTAATACTGATTCTTACGCATTTACTCTTTGTGTTGCTTTGACGTTCTTTGCCTGGTTTTTGCACATTTGGAAAAAAGAACAGATTACAATCTTGCAATTGATTCCTCTAGGTATTTTATGGTTGATTATGTCAATAGCACACCCACTTCAATTATTTGGTGGGTTTATGATGTCACTACTTTTGACAAAATATCTAAAGCAATTCAAGCAATTTGAAAAATTACCAAACTTGTTGATTCCAATTGCTTACG
>Ga0310696_10006739_pt1 | contig 13591 bp, 10 predicted proteins | sample AusTroGonzalo_MG_4_FD_203885 | JGI IMG/M metagenome (GOLD analysis project Ga0310696, IMG submission 203885) | Bovine rumen microbial communities from tropical cattle in Woodstock, Queensland, Australia - Gonzalo_02 (v2) (version 2) | ecosystem: Host-associated > Mammals > Digestive system >... | reverse complement strand
TTCCTGCATCACCGGAGCGATACGAGAGCAGTACGGGCACTGGAATTCGGTAAATTCGACAATCGTGAGCTTCGGGTTCTTGGTGTTGCCAAAGACCGGGCTATCTTCTTCCGGAATGTCCCAAACCTTATTATCGGCTTCCATTTCGGCACGGGCCTGTTCAAGCGAGATGCCGCGCTTTTCGAGGGCGTACTTAAAGACTTCGAATTCTTCCTTGACCTGCTTGAAATCCTTTTCAAGAGAGTCGAGGCGAGCCTGCTGGTTGAACGAACCGCCAGCGGAAGCTTGGTTGCAAGCGACGAGGCCGGAGACTACAAGAGCCATAGCAAAGAGAGAGAGACGTTTCATTTTAGTCCTTTGAGTTAAAACTGGAGGGCACAATCAGCCCACGATGTGTGAGAAATATAATAACGAAAACTTACTTTGATTTGGGAAAAACATCAAAAAAGCATACACAATCGTCTCATCTGTATCCTTATAAAACAATTGTAAAATCCGAAATTTTGACCATTTTTCGCAAATCAAGTTCCGTAACTATATGCAATTCAATAAGTTACAAAAGTGAGGGTAACGTAATTTATGCGGTTTCGCACATTGAAAAAATTTACATTGTGGTCATTGGTCAGTGGTCAATGGTCATTAGTCAGTGGTCAGTGGTCATTGGTCAATAGTCAGTGGTTAGTGGAATGCTTGCAACGTCATCCTGACGACCAAAGGGAGGAAGGATCCAGTGAAGTTTTATTAATAGCTTGGTTTATAAGCAACAATAAGCAAAAGCTATTGATAAAAACAAAAAACAAGAGATCTATCTCTTCCTACTGTCTACCGCCTACTTCCCACTAAAACTTTACTATCTTTTATGCATATGAGTGAATATTTGCATAAATCGTTTGGTCCCGTAATCCCTAAGGATTTCAACAAGGATTATGGTGAACAGGGCTTTTTACTGGAAAGCGGCAAGACGCTCCCGGCCCTGACCATCCGTTACGAGACTTACGGCACATTGAACGACGCCGGCGACAACGCCGTGTGGGTTTGTTCGCCGTTGACCGCCGATGCGCACGCCGCCGGCTGGTACACAGAAAATGACAAGAAACCCGGCTGGTGGGACGAACTCATCGGACCTGGCAAGGCTATTGATACCGACAGATTCTTCGTGGTCTGCAGCAACATCCTCGGCGGATGCAAAGGCTCCACGGGCCCGGCAACAATCAACCCGCGCACGGGCAAGCCTTATGGCAGCACTTTCCCTACCATCACGATAGGAGACATGGTACACGCCCAGAAAGAACTTGCCAACAGTCTCGGCATCAAGGAATTCTACAGCGTCATCGGCGGATCCATGGGTGGCTTCCAGGCCATGAAGTGGGCCATCTACTACCCGGAACAGGTGAAGCGCATCATCGTGATTGCAAGCTCGCCCAGATTTTCGAGCCAGGCGCTCGGCTTTGAAGTCGTGGCCCGCGATGTCATCACGCAAGACCCGAACTTCCACGGCGGCGACTATTACGAAGAAGGTAAGACAAGACCAGACATTGGCCTTGCAAACGCCCGCAAGCTCGCCCACATCACATACCTCTCAGCCGTGGGCATGGAAAAGAAGTTCAAGCGCGCCCAAGACCAGGAAAACAAGAACCACGCCGTGACCTACACGACGCCATACGACTTGAACCTCCCGATCGAAAGCTATTTACGTTATCAGGGAACAAAGTTTGTCGATCGCTTTGACGCCAACAGCTACTTGCACATCGCCCATGCGACCGACGCATTCGATCTCGAAACGGAATACGGCAGCATCGAAAACGCCTTCAAGGGCATCAAAGCCGAAGTCCTGAACGTGAATCTTTCGACCGACTGGCTTTTCCCGCCGCACGAAAGCCGACGCATCACAAGCGCGCTCCTCAACACTGGCAAGACCGTGACGAGCCTTGAACTCGACACGCAATTTGGCCATGACGGATTCTTGATCGAAGTGGGCGAACTCGGCAAAGCCGTGGGGCGTTTCCTCGATTCGAAGATCATCCCGCAGAACGGAACGCAGGCATTGCCTGTATTCCACGACCAGAGCGACTTCCAGCGTATAAGCAAGCTTGTGAAGAAAGGCAGCCACGTGCTTGACCTTGGCTGCGGCGAAGGCGACCTTATCGACAACTTGAGAAAGACAAAGCAAGTCACAGGCTTTGGCATTGAAAAGAACATCAAGGGCATCCTTGGATGCCTTGAAAAAGACGTGCCGGTCATCCAGCGCGACTTGGACGAAAGCGGCATTGCCGACCTCAAGGACGGCAGTTTCGACTACGCCATTATCAACCGCACAATTCAGGAAATTCGCGACCCGGTGGCCCTATTGAACGAGCTTTTACGCGTCGCCAAGCAGGTCATCGTGACGTTCCCGAATTTCGGCCACTGGTCTGCCCGCGGAAGCCTGATGCTCCACGGCCGTATGCCGATTTCTAAGGAACTCCCCTACGAATGGTACGATACGCCGAACATCCGTGTGCTTACGCTCAAAGACTTCTATACGTTGTGCAATAAGGAAGGTTTCAAGATTGAAAACTTGTACTTCCAGAATGAACACAAGATAAGCAAGTTCCTGACAGCCATCGGCCTTAAGAACTTTGGCGCAGAACATGTGATCGCTACGATATCGAAGATTTAAGTAATTAAAGGCAGGAACTTAGTCAATAGTCATTGGTCAATGGTCATTAGAGCTTTATAATCAATCAAAAGACACTAATTAAACTACTGACTAATGACTAACGGCTAATAACTTACTAAGTTCTAAGAGCGTAGCGATCTAAGTTCTACCAACTAATTTTAACTAGTAACTAAAAAAGCTAAGCCGCAAGAATCAAAAATGTCCATTATTTCCATGACCGGGTTCGGCAAGAGCGAATCCACACTGCAAGGAATCACGTGCGTCATCGAAGTACGCAGCGTCAATAGCCGTTTTCTAGAAATTTCAAGCAAAATTCCAAAAAACTTTGCCTACCTCGAAAACGACTTCAAAGCACAAATCAAGGACAAGCTCGTTCGCGGATCCGTAAACTTTTCCATCACCCTCGGCGCGGGCAATGCCGGGAACATTCCCGTTTGCTACAACGAAGCCGCCGTGGCAAAATTCGTAGAAATCACGAAGGCCATGCAAAAGAAATACGGCATTGCAGGCGACATCAAACTTGAACATGTGCTTGCCATTCCAGAAGTTTTGCAGTTCACCGACGGAAACAGCGACAACGAAGTCTGGGAAAAGCACTTGAAGGCCGAACTTGACAAGGCTCTGGACGGCGTCATCGCCATGCGCGAAAAGGAAGGCGCGAACCTCGCTGTAGACCTCACCCGCCGCGTGATCCACCTGAACGAAGTCATCGACAAGGTCGAAGTCCTCGACCCGCAGCGCATTGAAACGTGGAAGGTCAAGTTCCGCGAACGCATCAACACGCTCATGAAGGATTCCGAAATCGACGAAGTCCGCCTGTTGCAAGAGGCTTGCATCATGGCCGACAAGCTCGACATCCACGAAGAAATCACGAGATTCAGGAGCCACAACAAGCTGTTCCTTGACGCGCTCGCCAAAGGTGGCGCCCAGGGCAAGAATCTCGGATTCATCTTGCAGGAGATGGGCCGCGAAGCAAACACGCTCGGCACCAAGTGCCAGAACGCCGACATCGCAGCCCTAGCCATCGAACTCAAGAACGAGATCGAGTGCATTAGAGAACAGTCTATGAACGTGGCATAACCCCCGCAAAGATTCTCAACGCCATTTCTCAACATGGATTTTTTATCCATAAAAAGCCCTACTTCCGTAGGGCTTTTTGCTTTAAAACAATCTAACTTATAAACAGAAAGAATAAAACATCCACACTCCAACAACAAGCGTCTCGTGCAAAATGCACGGGACGCTTTTTGATAATGACTTTGATTAAAAAGCCGACCCCGGCACCCCGGAACATGTCCGGGTCAGGCTCAGGCCGGGGTGACATTGTAAGAGTTACTTTTTCTTTGTGGATTTTTTCTTCTTGTCGCTCATTTTGACGCGACGAGAGCCGGAGCGGATGCGTTCCCACGGGGCAAAGGACATCGTCCCAAACGTGAATCCGAAGAACCACACGTTAAACGATAACCAGATAATGGCGGCTATGCCGATTCTTCTCCAATCCACGACGACACTCATATCCACGACAAGTGCAGCAAGAGCGAGAAGCGATGCGATCATGACCGGCGCAAGCATCTTCTTTCCGGCTTTCACGAGAGCACCAGCCGAGGGCGTTCCTTCACCGAGTTCCTTGCCAGCAATCAAAGCACAGGCGACAACACCCGAAAAAGCAATGGCGCTAAGCACAGCCCACATGAGCCAAGCCTTCCCGATCATCAGAGGGAACCATTCCACAAATCCCGTAAGCAAAAGCCAAGAGAGAGCAAACGGGAACAGGGCACAGGCGACGCTCCACTTGGCAAAGAGTAAAAGCAAAAGAGCAAGCCCCGCAAAAGAAGCAAAGAAAATGAGCAGCATAGATTCATCACCGCCCAAAGCGTAAAGCGCCCCCACAAAGGCCGCAAGCGCGAGCAATCCACCAAAGCCACCGCGCAAACCGCCAAACACAAAATAGAGCACAATCATGGAAAGTCCCGCCACAAAAATGTACTGTGCAGAATTCCATGCCGACATGACATTTGTGAACTTGGCTATCCACATGCCAAGCGCTTCAGAGGCGCCCAGCGGGAGCGAAGCCATCAGCTGCCAACCCGTAGCGAGGAACGCTACAGAAAAGCCAACCATAAGCAACACAAAAATCAGGCGAAAGCGGAGGGAAAGTTCCAAAAGTTTTTGCACTTTGCCCGGTTTTTCACGTAATTCCATTATTTACCTCGAGATCAACAGTTTTTGTTTTTTAGTCCAAGTTTGAGATTTAGAGCCTGTAAACTTGACTTCGTTACGAACGACGTAATGGTACAGACCATTGGCAAGCAAACGCCCGTAATTGTCCCTACCATTCCAGTGCGTGACTCCAGACTTAGCGTCCTTAATGACTTTGACAAGTCTACCATGCTGGTTATAAATGAAAATCGTCACCTTTGAATCCGGTTCCTGATTCACGGCAAGATTCTTGAAATAGAACGTCGTTCCCTTCTTGCCCATTGGATTTGGAACGTTGAAGACATCGGCAAGACCTTCCTGCAAATCATCCGTAATTTGGAGGTTTACAATCTTTGTGGAGGAATTGCCGAGCACATCCATGGCACGAACTCTGAATACGTAGGTTCCTGGCGGATATGCTTCCGAAGTTAGCGACTTACGGGCAACGGCGCGTCTAGACGTCTGTTCCAAGAAAGGCGTCGGATGGTACGGATTTTCAAGACCGACCATTTCAAAGGAGATGCCCTCATCCGCCTGTTCACGATAATCCAAAGCCGTTTCATCTTCGACAACGACTTGCAGACATGCAGGCGTCTGGAGTTTGACAAACTGATTATCGGCAAACGACGTTGCCACCCCGGCATAGCACGACTGGATGCTAATTGTAGGCGGAGTCTTATCGTTCAAGGAATCGGCATAATTCGAGACACCAGAAATCAAGATGTTCGTATCCAAATAACGCCCAACGTAATTTTCATTTGAAGAATAGGCCCATGCACGCAGTTCTGCAAGAGAATCGCCTATATTCAATTTTTTCGGAGTTACAAATTCAGTCTCGAAACGGCCTCCAACAACAGGAACCACTTCGGAATAGATTAGCGAACCATCATACAGAACTTTCAAAGTATCATCGGTATTTAAAAGTTCCGCCGGACGTTTCATAAAGCGCCCTTCTCTCAAGGTAATCGCAATATTGCCAGAGGACATTCCCGAAACGGATCCAGACAATTTCATTTTGTCGAGGGCCTTGATGGAATCCACAGGCGAATCCATGGAGATTTTCAGGTTCGCATAAGGCATACGGACAACAGGTTCACCCATAAATACATAGTGTTCGGCGTTATACAAGACATCTCCACTGGTGGAGACGTTCTTGTAAAGATTGGACTTGGACTTCATGTAGGCTTCGCCCAGGTAAATGCCATTTTCGCTCAAGGCGCGCGGAATAAAATTCTTGGCAAACTCGAAATTGGAACCATCGTACGTTTCACGGGCGGCACCGACAGCCGCAATAGCACCAGCATTCGGAGTAAGGACAAGCGCTTCCGTCAGAGACTTGGAACCGCCTTCATCAAAACGTCCCACCGTACAAGAGAACGAATTCAAAACCGTATATGTTTTTTTATTCGAAAGTTTCGGAATATACGAGAGCTTGAACAAGCCTTCGGAAGCCCACGCCACCTTTGAACCATGACCAAAATAAATCGTCATCAAGGCGCCCTGGTTAAAGGTATTCAAGAAGTCATTTGTAGCTTCCTGTTTTTGTCCGGCGGCATCATATTCATAATCCAGAAGGTAAACCTTCTTCATATTCAATCTAAAGCCATTCTTAGTGGTGACAGAATCAACGGCAGTCGCCAAACGTTCCTGGGTATTGGTATGGCCAATATCATCGCGTTCCGTTCCATTCTTGGCATCATCTGCAGCAAGCAACAGCGTCGACTTCCATTCGCCATGATTAAAAGTCCCGAATTCATCGTAATCCTTAGCCTTTTGAATATAGTCGTAAAATTCGCTGACGGACGAAACCGGCAAACGCCCCAAGGCAAGATCGATGTCGTACGAAGATCCGTTACGGACAACTTCTCCCGAATCCAAAGCGGCAAAGAAGTCTTCAGTTACAGAAGATTCCATTTCATAAGGAGGCATGTAATTTTTTCCCATCCTCGTATTGAATCCGCGATAATCGTAGTGGCCAGCGCCCGCAAGCAAGACGAAGCGCAAATCCGGACACACGCTGCGGGCATACGCGATGTAGTTTCGAATAGCCACCGGAGAAAGCGCACCACCGGTATACTGTCTGTAAATATTTTCAACAGGTACAACTGTAGTCACAAGAGCATCAGCCACTTTACCGCTAGAACGGAACACCGCAAGCGATTCGGCCGGAGCTAGGAATTCCTCGGGCGTGATAATCAGGTATTCCGTCGTTGTGGAAATCTGGGCCAATTTTTGCACAGCATTCTTCGACGGCATGGGAATACCATTCAGGCTCAACGTCTTGCGAGGATTGCCTTCGCGGAACAGCAAATAACGGACATCTTCGTTCACGCCGATGCTATCGACAGCATAGCCATCCGATATTTTCAGAAGTCCCACAGGCTTCATGTCCTTGAACTTCATCAGGCGGAGCTTTGAATTATTGCCAGTCGGGATGCGAATTACACCTGTTGCAAACCCCGGCAACATCCATTCCGAAGAATCTATAGAAACCTTGGCAGGATTCCATTGGTAGGCCACAGAATAACCGTCAAAACGATCGTACTGGTAATCGTTCGGAAGCATCGTCAATTCGTATTCGTTACCGTTTTCCTTCAACGAAGACACTTCCATAGAGAAATTGCCACCCGGCAAGACGACGCCATCGTACCAATAGATTTCCTGTCCCTTAACCTTCTTATGGACTTCGCCATTCACGTTCATTTCAAAGTGAATGTTCTTGACTCGTTCGTAGTAACCTTTCCTAGAGAATTTTTCAGAAGTGACCTGATCGACACCCTTAGTTGAAGAAAGCGTGCGGTAAGGGAAGAACGAAACGGAGACATACCCCTTGCCACCATCAACGAGGCCAGGCAAATCCGTCGTCGTCGAGAAACTCAACTTCGATGCGGGAACAACCGTCGTTTCCTTTCGGGCATGCCATTCCCAGAACCATTCCTTACCGGTCGTCTTTTCCCATTCGTTTCCCTTTCCGTAATAAGTATCGTACAGGAGTTCATCCTTTTCGGCACGCACATATCTAAGCCATTCGATGTCCTTTGCACTAGACTTCGGCGAAGCAAGAGTCTTAAAGCGTAACCCCGTCCCCGATTCCTTATAGCCAAAAATAAAGTTCTGGTAATGGGAATACGGAGAATACGAGTGAAAATACGCCATACTTGTTCTGGGAGCTTCGTACGGATCGGAATCGATGCGCTTCCAGAAGGCATTTCCGTACGCCACGAAGTAGACGGAGTCGCCATCGTTAAAGATACCATCGGAATTGCGGTCTACAACTTCGATGGGCAGTTCAAAAAGCTGGTTGGGATTGCGAAGTTTCACCCCCGGAGCCATGCCGGGAAGCGTATCTGGCGAAGCCCCGTACAGGCAGAGTTTTTCGACAGGAATGCCATCCATCTCGTTCTGGCGCATGACCTTCAAAAGCGAATTACGGATGGTCTTGAAATCGACAGCATACTTGCCATCTTCGCTAAAAGTCGCCATGTTCTTATCGCCAACGACAAATTCGGTAAGCGAGACAATACCATCGATTTCCGAAGCGGCTTCACGACGCAATACGGAACGAGCAGAAACACCAAACTGAGATGCGGACTTCACATTATCCACAAACATAAGCGCACGGGCACCAGGATTACGACCGCTGGCGGCAACAGATGCAAATTGCACGTTCAACCGGAAATTCTTGCGGAGGGCAACAGAACTCCCCTGCTTGACATAAAGCGGAACGAGCACGTCGACAACCCACAGATTGTCCTTGAGGAACGGATCCGAAACCGTGACCGACTGGGCCTTGACCGGAATGGACTTGCATAGCGGAGAACCAAGCGGGATAAGCTTGTTGTTCGTCACCGAGACGGAAGGCTTTTCACTGGACGGAAGCGCCACACGATAATGACGAACCGGAACTGAGGCGGAGTCTGCATAATAGGCGTTTTCAGGGCTAAAGCGCATCCCTGAGCCGTCTTCGCAAGACTCCCTGGACGAATCCAGGACTTCATCGTCTAAAATAAAACGTCTCTTGGAATCTTCTATGACAGAAGACGCCAAACTGGAAACCGTTGCACAAGCAACAAGTAGAATTTGAAATTTTTTGATGATAGATTTCACAAATTTTAAAATAGTAAAAATCGGAAATGGAAATTCCCGCGCAGAGGCGGACATGGCAAATGGCAAGGACTGTTAGATATTAATATTAGGGTCTTGTTATCACCATTTCCAGGAATCCATTGCCCGTTGTGCGCATTTCGATTTTTTCGCCCCCCAGAGCCTTGGCCTTAAAGACCGTAATATAGTCGGGACGCACGCCCTTGGAAAGGATCATTTCAATTTCTTTTGCAGAAATCATGTATTTCGAGTTCCATTTGTCCATGTACCAATGCCACGGTTGCCAGTTGAAAATACCTCGGGTGGATTGGACAAAAGCGCGAAGCATCATGGAATATTCGTATTTCAGGAATCCGAGATAGTCGTTTACTTCGACACGTTTTTCAACGATAGTCTTCTTTGCAAAATCCGGATCGTAGCGAAGCGGAGTATTATCGGGATTATCGTACGTAAAGCGAATTAACTTGTCTAAAACCGAAATTTTCAAATTCGGGCGATCCAGGTGAACGAACTCCTTTTCAGAAACTTGTCTATAATCCCTGAACACGACATCGGGCGTAAGGACTTTGTTGAGCCTGAGCGGAACCGGGCTTGCATCGAGCGCCCCAAGTTCGTAAAATACGAGAACCTCGCCTGCGCCTTTGGGTAAAAGCACAGACAGAAGCGGCTTATCGCGTTCGGTAATCGCCCAAATCATCTTGGGCTTATTCGTAGAATTCAGCAACGGATCTAAAATCTTAGACACAGACGGGTCGCGAACGCCGTTGACATCCCATTCCATCCACGTTCCCGTACCGCCAACGGAATCAAGAACATCAAAAAGGCGACCGCCAAGAAAGCCCTCCTTAGCTTCAACGGCACCGTAAATCTTTGTCGCCCCCGCTTTCGCTTTTGATGGAGCTACAGGAGCAGCAATGGACATGGTCGTCAAAAAAGATAAAAGCGCACAAACCGCAAGGAACTTACGCATAAGACCTATACCTTAAATTTGATTTTCAAGCTCTAGAAACCCACAGGTTCAAAGAGCGATTCATCCAGACGCGAATACTGCAAATGGTATTTCTTATCAAGCCAGTAAAGGGCTAGCTTCGCATCCGTCCAGCTTTTCTTCGCGGCAGTCGCTTCGATACCCTTGGTGATAAGCGGGAGCGTTTCGATCAAGTCCAGCTTCCACTTGGTATCGTCCCAGTTAAAGAGCATGATTGGCACTTTGGGGCTAGAAGCAAGGCCTACGCTTCCACGGTCGTTCTTAACTTCGAACGGGCCCATTTTCACACGATCCACGAGATCCAGGAATCCGCTATCATAAAGGAGCAAGTAGAGCATGCGGTAATCCGGCACCGTCCAAAGGTGTTCTCGCTCGTAAAGCCTGTAAAGCACGATGGCATAGGCTTCGTAGAACTGGCAAGTGTCTATGGCGGCTGCATCGTAAGTTTTAGCATGACGTTCAAGCTCGTCGAGCCAAGCTTCCGAAGGGTCCGTCAAGAAATCAAGCAAAATATCGGACGGAGCGCGATTTTTTACCGAGGACTTGAACAGTTCATACATCTCTTCAAGCATGACAAGCTTTTGAGATTCCTGGGCTTTGAACTTTGCGTCACGAACAGCGGCGGTTTCAGCAGGTTCATTAGAAGAACCGTTAGAAGCCCCGGCGCAACCGGACATAATCGCAAAAACGCTTACCAAAAGCGCAAGAACTATTTTATTTTTCAGAACATGCATCGCGATACCTACCTGAAAATGAATCTGGATGAACTTTTACGAGCCTGCTCCTTAAAAGGTTATCAAGGCAGCGGACCCGGCGGCCAGCACAGGAACAAGACCAATACCGGCGTTCATCTTTCGTTACAACAATATAATTTAGAAATTAAGTCTTCTGAGAGCCGGAGCGCAAAAGAGAACAAGATTCATGCGCTGCACCGCATGCAGATGGCGCTCGCATTGAATGTGCGCGAAGAACCGCCCGAGGTCGAGATGAAATTCCCGGGAAGTAACGGGCATATCCAGCCGAGCAATCCGCAATTTCCGCTGTTTGTGGCCCATGTCTTCGACATCATGGCGACCAAGAATGGCGACACCAAGGCAGCCGCAGCCGCGTTCGGACTTAGCCCAAGCGCCCTCGTGAAGATTTTACGGCAAGACAAGTCTTGCGCCGCAAAGCTCCAAGGCAACCGCGTCGAAAACGGGAAAAGTAAATTGCATTTATAGAAAATGCGGCGAGAGGGAGATGCCCGCTCGGAGGCGGGCATGACAACAATGGCGATTCCGGCACAAGGCCGGGATGACTACTAAAGCGGGATGCGCGCGAAACTGCGTTTAGAAAATTTTTACAAAGATTTATCAGAAAAATTGCAGCAAACATGCGTGTTAAATAAGTAGGACAACCAAAAAATCAGGAGGTTATATGAGTCCTACATTCAAAAGACACGCAATCCTTTGCGCAGCAACAACCCTCACCGCACTCTCTTTATGGAATTGCTCCAACGATTCACAAGCTGAATCGCCCCAGTCCATTCTACTCGGGGAACATGCAAACGTAGCACTCCATCTGGAGTACGCCGACACCCCATTGCTCGACAGTCTTGTACTGAACTGCTACGGGCCGGATACGCTCCACCTTGTACATTCAGCCGAAGAAACTTCGTTCAACATGGATCTTTTCCCAAGCGATGAATGGACGTTCAACGCCAAGCTCTACGCTAACGGCACCTTGATGCAAGAGGGCGAAGTTTCAACGTCCATCGAAGCAGGCTCCATAGTAAACCTCAATATTCCTATGCATGCCCTCATTGGTTTTGTCTACGTAAAAATCCCCATCGGTTTTGGGAATCCGGCTGGCATCAAGAAAGGCGACATGAAGCTCACAAGCAAAGACGAAACCATCACCATTCCCATGGAGTTTGAATCCGACTACATCACGTTCACAAGCAAAGAACTCAAACTAAACAGAGAATACCATATCGCCATCTCATTGCAAGACGAAGGAGATAAAACTATTTTCCGTCTTGACGACGACTTTACGCTTGACGAAGAAACGCCGATTCCAAGCTTTCAGATTGAATCGATACGCAGCAAGATAAAACTTGCCATAGAGCTTGCTAAAGACGTAAATAAGCAAGCATCATTCAATCTCCCGGCAATGAAGCGAGTTCCAAGCGTAAATGACATTGTGGTAAGCGAATTGTTCATATGGACAAGCACAAAGGATACTTCGCAATATAGCTTCGTAGAACTATACAACGGCAGTACCGACACACTTGTTTTAAACCAGTGTACATTGGGAAAGACATCCAATGTGAGCGGATCAACGGAAATAGCGACCATAGAACTCCCGCCAAGTGAAGCGCTTGTCATTGGAGAACGCGAGAACGTGGACATTCCTGGATTTTACAGGTTTTCCGAAAAAATGCCAGCATTGGGAAAAAGCGCAGGTTCACTTGTATTGCAATGCAACGGGACCGTAATCGATTCCCTATACTATGGCAAAGTCGATTCCATACACGTATCGCCGTTGCCCGTCGGCACATCATCCCCAACAGCCCCCAAAAGCCTGCAACTGAACATCGGTTTTTGGGACAAGCGAACAGAACCTGATTCATGGTGCACAAGCGCGCCTACGCCAGGCGTGATTTCCGCCTGCGGGAATTAACGAATGATAAAAGAGGCCGTCCCGTTGGGGCGGCCATTTACAAGATAGCGATGCCGCAACAAGTGCGGCATGATAGCATAAACAAGATTTTACTGAGTCCTTCGCTTCGCTCAGGATGACGAGAGTGAAGCATCAGGACGAGAGGAGGGGCCCGCTCAGCAGCGGGCATGACAATGCTTAAGCGTGGATCTGGGAGCTAGCGCGTTCGATGTCGAACAGACGGCGCAAGTTTTCGGCCTTCGCCGGTTCGCGTTCTTCGGGGAGAGTCAGCGGACCCATGTTGATGGCCACGAGGATAGAACCCGGGTAGTTGTTCACGCGCTTGATGAAATCGCTAACGGAAACGCCTTCGGTGTAGAAGTCCACAACGAACGTATCCCAGTCATCTTCTTCGAGCTGTTGCAAAGCATCTTCTTCAGTCTTGACGGTCTTGAAATAGGCGCCAACGAGCAGGTCCGAAAGGACTTCAAGGCAAGCTTCACGGCGGACATCGTCTTCTTCCCAAATCAGGATGCGGCGGTCGCTATAGTCACGGACTTGCGGAACAAAGTTTTCAGAATTCATTGCATCGAGCAATGCTCCGTTTTCTTCGTCCATTTCTTCATCATCAAAATTATCGATTTCTTTAGCCATATTGTAAATATAGTAAAAAAGTGGTTAGAGGTTAGTAGGAAGTAAGAAGTAGGCAGTAGACCGTATTAGGGGTTTTCATCAAACCAACGTTGCAATATTATAGCAGCGGCGGTGCGGTCAATAATGGCCTTGTTCTTCTGCTTTTTCTTTTTGCTCATGTACGAGGTGAACTCCTGCGCCTGCACGCTGGAGTACGATTCATCCTGCGTATGGATTTTCATTCCCGGAAATCGCAGAGCCAAGTCCTTGATAAAAGCCTCCACCACCACGTTCTTGCCATCCTTGCGGCCATCCGGGTGGTACGGCATCCCGACGACAAATTCGTCAATCTTGTTGATGCGCACAAG
>Ga0310696_10006737_pt1 | contig 13592 bp, 12 predicted proteins | sample AusTroGonzalo_MG_4_FD_203885 | JGI IMG/M metagenome (GOLD analysis project Ga0310696, IMG submission 203885) | Bovine rumen microbial communities from tropical cattle in Woodstock, Queensland, Australia - Gonzalo_02 (v2) (version 2) | ecosystem: Host-associated > Mammals > Digestive system >... | reverse complement strand
TATAACCAACGCCCGCAGGGTTGAAATTCCTCGCCCAGACGATGATCTTCGTCGTGTTATCCGGCGTGATGCCCGTGTCAATGTAGGAGCCGTCGGCCCCGCCTCGGATATATGGAATCAGTACGTGGGGCGTGGGCGGTTCACCGCCGCCCGCCGCAATCATCGCCCGCCTTCGTAATAGTGCGTCCATCTTACATCTCCGAATAGTAGGCGACACCGCCGAGAATGGAAATTTCGTAGTGCTTGGATGCCGAAATCGTAGGTGCAGAGCCAGCCGCCCAGGTCAGTCCGGCGGGCCAGGTGATGGTCGGTGCGGAAACGCCCGTGTCGAACATCCAAAAGTAATGATTCACATTTCCCGTTACGGGTGATGCGAGAGAGAAGGTTATCGTCCCGGACAAAGAGCCGAGCGAATATACCACATCGGGAAGGAAACCTCCTGCGGGTTGGGCACCGCCGAGTACTTTGGAATAGTAACCTCCGTGGTTGTGGTTCAAGTCCACCGTTATCGTGTTGCCGTCGGTAAGTACGATAATCATCGTACCGTCGTAAGGGGAAGGCGTGAAGATGGATTGGAAACCTACGCCCGGCTCTCCCGTGATGCCCGTTACTTCCGTTCCCGAATCGCTCCAATTCGTGCCGTCGAAGTTCCAGACGGCATACGGGTTGGTCGCCCCAACGAAAGCATATCCGACCGCATCCGCATCGTCGGGGAGGTCGGAATCGTCGGCGAAAACGCCGTAGAACTTTCCCGCTAACTGATGCACTTCGGCCTCTAACTGACTGAGTTCGTCCTTCAGTCTTTTGGCGCTCGCGGCGGTCGCACCCTTCGTGGCATCGTCCGTCGTCTCGTTGTTCACAAGCTCGTACGGATAGTCCACAGAACTACCCGTGTTGCCCTGGTCGCCCTTGAGACCCTGCGGGATTGTGAGATTCAGCAGGGGGTTGTCGGTAGTGCCCGTGATAGTGGCCGCCGCTTGCGATCCTGCGGCGCCGGTGCTGACCGTGCCAATGGCGAAGTTAGGCGTCGCGCCAGTCGGACCTTGCGCCCGCTGACCCGTATCGACGTACTGCTCGGTGTCCTCGTCCCATGTCCACCAGTTCCCGTTGTTCCCGAGGACGGCGGGTTTGCCCTCTGGTCCGGGAGGGCCCTGATGAATGTCCACCATGTGCTCGGCGGCCGCCGCCGCATCATTGGCACGGTCGGTCGCGGAGGTGCTCGCCACATGGTCGTCACTCGCCGTTCCGTGGTCAGCAACGGCCGTGATATGGTCATCGGATGCGATGCCGTGGTCTGCAACAGCAATCGTGTGGTCATCACCCGCAGTACGATGGTCTGCTTGTGCCGTCGTATGGTCGTCCGACGCCGTACCGTGGTCGGCATTGAAAACCCTCGTCCGTTCTTCCTCTGCCGCCACGCGCTCGTTCTCGGCGGTCACGCGACCCGCTTCCTGCTGGGAAACGAGCTTGCTTGTGTTCGTGAGGATTTCGTATGCCTCAATGATTTCCGTGTCGATGGGCCTGCACTTGTTGCAGGTATATGTGGTCACTCCTGCCATTTTCTTTGAATGTTTATCCGTGAATCGTATTACCGCCGCCCGGAGTCACCGGGGAGTCGTCGTCGATGTTCGACCCAGAACCAGAACTGCCGGGGTCTGTATTGCCCTGGTACTGGTTTGAACCGCTTCCAGACTGCGAGTTGCTCTGGCCGTCCTGACCTTCCACTTCGCCGACGATATAGTATTTCCCCTTGTATAGAATGACGTCCTGCGCCTTCGGGGGTTCTTCGCTGGACGTTGTCACGGTGAATGAAAACTCTCCGCTCTCTTCATCTTGAAGTATGATTCCTTCCTGCCAGATGGTAATGTCTGGAAGGATGTCCTCGGTGTCCATGCCCGGAGGAATGGCGCCGAAGAGTTGCTGGCACAGGCGGTCCCAAACCGAACGGAAAACCATCCGTGAACGGCAGCAACCGCCCGGCTCTACATATTGCATATCAGTGCAGACAGCCTGGCTCATGGTAGTAAAGGTTTATTCGGTGAGAGGGGTCTTGTCCGTGCTGTTGTACGTCCAGCCGCTGTCTCCGTGGTCGTAGGAGACGGTCTCCACGACTGACGCATCCAGGTAGGTGAGGCAGATGCCGCCGTTCTCCGCGTCCTTGTAGGTCACGGTGTAGAGGTGCTGGGCCGTGCCGGTGTCCTTCGCCACCTTGTCGCCGACCTTGAGGGCGTCGAGCTGCGCGTCGGTCAGCGCGGTAATGTCCGTGACGGACTGGGGCTTGTCGTCACCGCCCAGGGCCTTGTGGATCTCCTCGAGCCAGTAGACGATGTCCGTCTTATTGATGTCGCCAAGGGAACGCGAGCTTTCGCTTCCGCCGAGCGCCTCGTAGATCTTTGCGAGCCAGTACTCGATATTGGTCTTGTTTACGTTTGCCATGATAGATTATGTTAAGGTATTTATACCAAAAGATTCTGTGCATTCTGCTGGCAGATGGCTGCGTGGTTTGCGTCTCCCCTGGCGCCGAAGGTACGGGCGGCAATGAGCCACTCCAGAGCGGGAATGAGGACCGCGGGGATGACGTCGTCCTCGATGTCATCGTTTGAATTGATGTCCGGCATGTACGGCCTTGCGATGTAACTCGCCTTGACGCTGGGGATTGACGAACCGCTCGGGATTGAGTAGCAGTCTATCTCGCGGCAGCTCTCTGCATCAACGCCGGTCCCCCAGATCCCGTGCGACATGACACCGACCGGCTTTGCCTCCTTGCCCATGAGGTATCGGTTGTGCTGGCGCTTGCCCATGTCGGAAACCTCCGGCACCACCTCCGTGATGGGTCTCTGGAAAGACGTGCAATCTATCTCCGCAACACGGAGGAAATCGTCCGGAACACGCAGGCGGATGTACCTTCTCGAGCCGTAGGACGCAGGCATCGAGCCAACGTCAATTCCGGAGAATGCCGTCTGCGGGAGGCGCCAGTACGGCGCGACGGAGAACAGCTCCAGCGCACCCGCGTCGACGAGGCCGTCGATGAGGGCGTAGAGCGGGTTGTTGTCCGACCCGTCTATGGTGATGCCGCTGATGGTGATGTCCGGGGACACCTCATCCATGTGGAGGGCGACATTCTTGATGAGCTGTAATCTCGTCGTTGCCATTTTACTTCTTCTTGATTTGGAAGTCGTACCCGGCCTTTACGGCCGCCGCCTTCGCCGTTGCATAGTTGGCGTTCTCCTCGAGCTGGATGCCGAGTTCCGCCATGCGGTTCTTCATCTCCACGAGGTTGCGGAAACGCTCGGAACCCTTCACGTTGTCCATGACGGGCTTCTCGGCCTCCTGCTTCGGGGTCTCCTTCGGCTTCTCCTCGACGGGAGCGGCCTTGGGTGCATCCTCGCGTACGGACTCGATGTAGTAGTCGCGGCCGAAACCGCTGGTCGCCTCGAGCATCTTCTGGATCTTCTCGTTGGAGGTGGTGTACAGAGCGGTGGAGTCGATCTGGATGCCACCGCGGAAGATGACCTCGATGCGCTTGCCGTCCTCGTCGGTCAAGAGCATCTGGAGGCTCTTGAGGGATTTGGTCCTATAAGTCTTCTTTGCCATTGTTTCCTGGGTTGAAAAACGGGCGGCGGTGACTGTCTCACACCACCGCCCGTCTTATGAATGGTTTGCGGTTTAGGCCGGGACGATCCGACGGTGGCACGGCAGGTTCTCGAGGAACAGGCTGTACGTCTCGTGGATACGGACGGCGTTGTCGACGCGGCGCTGGCCGGTCTTGTTGAGGTCGAGCTGGGTCGTGGTCAGCGGCTCCATGACGTACTTCTTGACGAAGTTCGGGTCGATGACCATACCGCACTTGGCGAAGTAGCCCTCGAACAGGGAACCCATGGGCTTGACCAAGAGTTCACCGAAGGGGGTCTCGATTTTGAACACCCGCAGGCCGAGGACCATCTCGGTGTTCTTCGCCTCCAGCTGCTTGGCGTAGGAGGAGACGTTGGCGATCTGCTCGAGGAGGCCGTTACCGGCGAACAGCAGACGGCGGTCGGCGCCGTTGTTGCCCTCGAAGATGGCGCGGCCGAGGGAGTTCCAGTCCTGGTCGGACATGGAGGCGGCGAAGTTCACGGTGGACTGCTGGGTCATCTGCCACCAGAGACCGGTGGAGTGGTGGACCAGTTCGCCCTTGGCGTTCTTGGAGAGACCGCCGACGCCGAAGAGGTTCGCGAGTTCCATGCCACGTTTGAAGTCCCACAGGGTCTGCTCCTTGTAGACGGAGAAGTCCATGGCGACCTTCTTCTTGAGGAGGGCGTGGATGACGGACTCTTCGACCTGGCACATGTGGGTCTGGTTGTAGTACTTGCGGTCGCTCGGCTGGATGGCGAAGCCTTCCACGGAGGCCTCGAGTTCGGACACGGCCGGGGAGAGGCGCTGAAGGATGGAGTCGTCAGCGATGGTCGGGATGGTCGCGGAGAGGGAGCCGACGCGCTGGACGGTGAGGTCGGCGCCGCTGATGCCCTTGACGATGAGGGCCACGGGCAGGTCGGGGGTGCCGCCATCGGTCTTGATGCCGGAGTCGTCACCGTCGCCGTCGATGGTGTGGACCAGCATGGTGTCTCCGGGCTTCCACATGTCGGGGTTCTTCACCTTGATGGTGGTGCCGGAGGAGTAGGCGGCGTCGAGGCTGTCCCACACTTCGCGGGTGCCGATCTCCCAGCCGCCGGCCTCCCACGCCTCGCTCTTCACGTTGTTCGCGATGGTGCGGGTGAAGGTGTCGATCGGGGTGTCCTGGGGACGGATGAGGACGAGTTTCTTGTCAAGATCGTCATCCATGTAGCCCGCCTTGACGACGGTGGTGCTGGGTGCGTTCTCACCAACGACGGTGGTGCCGTCTACGGGACCCTCGGAGGAGCCGGAGGCGACGGATTCGGTCACCTCGGCGGAGCCGGGACCGACGATGTATCTCTTGAACGGATACGTGGAGTTGTAAAGTTTCATACGCGTAGAGATTGTTGGTTTTGATTGTTAGAATTTTCTCTTGGGGATGTCGTCGAAGATGGTGGACCTCTTCGGCTTGGGAACCGGAGCGGGGGAACTTCCGCCCTGGGGCGTGGGGACTCCTGCGGCCTCGGTGGCCGCGGCTTTCTTCACGCGGGCGGCTTCGATGGCCTCGTTCTTGGCGTCGATCTCGGCGTTCTCCGCGGCCTCGGCCACGGCTTCGTCGAAGGTCATCGCCTTGTAGAGCTTCTCCAGGGTCTGCATGGTGAGCTTCAGTTCGCCCATGTCGTTGTACAGGTTGTTCACGAAGTCGATGAACTCCTGCTTCGCGGCATCGTCGAACGCCTTCTTCTCGGCGAACTTGTCGATGTTGTCGTAGGCTTCCTTCTCGTTGGCACGCTTGCGGGCGCCACGCTCACGGAACGCCTGTCCCATCTGCTTCCGCTCCTCTGCCGACTTCTGGTAGTATTCGTAATCGTCGTCGCCCTCCTTGGCCACCAGGTCCTCCGGGTCGAAGTACTTGGCGATGGCCGCACGGAACGGAGTGCCGTTGACGATCATCTCGGAAGTGACGGCGGCGAGATCCTTGTCGGAGTCGATGAGGTCTTCGATGACCTTGTTGTTGTCCTCGTAGTTCTTGATCCGCTCGTCGTCCTCCGCAAACCCGCGCTCCGCGAGGTCGTCCCATTCCTGGTCGCTCTGCGGATTCGCGTCCGGGTAACGTCCGCGGAGACGCTCCCGGTACTTCGGGATGGCCTGTTCCGCGGTCTGCTTGATTTCTTCTTGCTCGGGCATAAGATGTTCTCGTTACAATTACTGGCCGAAAATACCCCGTTGAAATCTTTTATTGTTCACGAATCGTGAATTATGTATATTTGTGACGATTGTTGAACGGAGAGCGAGCCGCATGGACAAAAAGGTCAAGGTAAACGAAAGGAACAAGGAGGTCGTAACCTTCTTCTACATGGTCTTCGGCCACAGGGTACACTCCGGGATGGAGCAGGACGAGGCCAGGAAGGAGGCGTACGACGCCGTCTCACTCCGATACGGGATATCGAAAGGCACTCTGTTCAACATCATATCTGCGGTAAAAACTTCACGAAAAGTGAACGAAACCGCATTTCGGGAAAACATCATCACCCTCATCTCCGACCTAACCTCCGCGAACGAGGAACTCCACCGCACCAGGGAGAGGAACGACCTCCTCATCTCCCTCCTCAAGGAATGCATAGAGAATGACTCCCGGTAACTTCGACATAAAGGCGATGCTCCGCGAGGACAAGGCGCGGCGCAACAAGTACTTCCGCACCTACGACCCCATCCTCGGAGATTCCATGGGAGAGGTCGTCCCCCGCACCCAGTTCACCATCGCCGGCAATACCTACTGGGTGCCGACCGAGATGATGTCCGACGACTTCGTCAAGGCGTACGTCAAATACGGCGGGGCGTCCGCGATGCTCCGAGCCACCGGGCAGTTCGACACCGAGGAGAACCGAAGGGTCATCGAGGAGAACCTCATCAACCTCCGGTTCAAGTACGACTTCGAGTTCTGCTGCGCCGCCACCCTCAAGATCCAGGACAAGGAGACGAAGCAGATGATAACCTTCATCCTCAACGAAGGCCAGCGCATCCTCATCGGCGAGTACGAGAGGCAGAGGCTCGCCGGCGTACCCATCCGCGTCCTACTGGTGAAGGCAAGACAGTGGGGCGGATCGACCGCCACCCAGTGCTACATGTACTGGCTACAGAGATACTGGTACGAGAACTGGCACTCCTGCATCGTCGCCCTCGACCAGACACAGGCGGTGAACATCCGGACGATGTACAAGAACCTCATCGCCAAACTCCCTCCGTGGAGCGGGACCATCAACTTCAAGCGGTTTGAGGGTACGGAACTCATCCGTATCATCCCGGAGCGCGGATGCCGTGTGCAGATCGGTTCGGCCCAGAAGCCTGACGCCCTCCGTTCCTTCGACTTCTCACTCGTCCACATGTCCGAGGTCGGCCTGTGGAAGGACACCCAGGAGGCCAAGGGCGACGATGTGGCGATGGCGCTATACTCAACCGTACCGGACGTTCCCGGGACGATGATCGTGATGGAGTCCACCGCGAAGGGCGTCGGAAACTATTTCCATCGCCAGTACCTAGCCGCCCTGGACAACAAGAAATCCGGCACCATCGGCATCCGTCCGGTCTTCGTCGCATGGTTCGTGGACATCCGCTACACCCGCCGGGTCATGAACAGGTACACGAACTACTCGGATTTCGTGAAGACCTGGACCGAATACAACTGGTGGCAGTGGGAGCAGGGGGCGACGATGGACGGCATCTTCTGGTACAACCACTTCAAGAAGTCCCACCACTGGACCGACTTCCAGATGAAGTCCGAGTATCCGACCACGGCGGAGGAGGCATTCCAGACAAAGTCCGGCCGTTACTTCACCGACGACCTCCTGTCCTGGCTCCGGAAGAACGTCCGCCAGCCGAAGTTCATCGGTGACATCCGTGGCGACGCCACCGTCGGCGAGAAGATCATGGACAACGTGAGGCTCTATCCGAACGACGCCTTGCAGACCGAGGTGCTGAAGATATGGATATACCCGGACGACAACACGCCGGCCGGCAAGAAGGTCAAAAACCGCTTCCTGGTCACGGTCGACGTCGGCGGACGCGGATACCGGGCTGACTGGTCCGTCGTGTCCGTGTTCGACCGGATCTCGATGGCCGGAGAGTTCGGCGCCCTGGAGCGGGCGGCTCTCTGGAGAGGGCATGTAGACCCGGACCTCCTGGCGTACAAGGCCGCGCAGATCGCCCACTACTACAACGACGCCCTGCTTGTCATCGAGTCCAACACCTACGAGACGAAGAACAAGAAGTCCGACGATGCGGCCGTCTCCGAAGGCGACCACACCTACACAGTCCTCGACACCCTCGGCGGTATCTACGACAACCTCTACCGCCGGCGCACCGCCCCGGACAACAAGGACGACAAGGCCACCCGGCACATCGGATGGCACATGAACAAGCAGACCAAGTACATGGCCTACGACGATTATACTGTCCGACTCCGCGAAGGTGACTTCATGGAGTACTCACAGGATGCTGCGGACGAGGCCATGTGGCTGATGAATGCACCGGGCGGCCGCATCGAGGCGATGGAGGGAACGCACGATGATATCCAGGATACCACCGCCGTTGGATGCTACATCGCATTCGGCGGCATGGAGCCGGTGAAAATAATAGAGGACGCCCCCAGGAAGGCGTCCTCCGTGAGACACACCGCCGGCGGCGGCGAGTCCACGTTCTAGGTAAGGTTCGAGACCACGCTCTTCTTCTTGAGCTGGAACAGGCGGGTCTTCATCTTGAACAGTTCGGACACGAACCTGTCGGCGCACAGCTTGAAGAAATCAGCATTCACGATGGTGGAGTAGACCTCCTTGAGGACGCCGTACTTGAGGGCGTTGTAGAGGCTCGCATCAACCATCGTAATCACGTTGGCGTTGTAAGCGTCGTTGTCCTGGATGTAGAACTCCACGTAGTCGCCTGCCGTGATGGTGACGTTGGTGCCGCCGATGTCCTTGCCGATGGTTCCCGCGCTCTCGGTCTTGCAGTCATCGAAGGCCGGAACGACGGCGGTTGTGATCTTGGTCATCGCCTCGTAGATATCGGGGAGAGTGGCACGGATGCTCACGTCAACGATGTCCTTCTCGTCGTCGCTGATGGCGTACTCGTCCGTGAGGGAGTTGCCGTCCTTCGTGGCGAGGTTCTTCGACATGTAGTTGGACATGAGGGACACGTCGTTGAAGAGGACGTCTCTGCTGTAAAGGAAAACGATTTTCGCCGGGTCGCTGCCGGCCGCTGCAATCTTTGCGTACATAGTGCTTGGGGTTTATCTGGTTTATAACTTATAACGGTCTGCACGGCCGCTCGATGGGGAAGCGGCGGTGGTTGAGTACCTCGCGGATGAGTTTCTTGTACTCCTCGGAGCCGAAGTCCGTACCGCGTCCGTACCACTTCTCCTGCACCTTCGCCACGATGAACTCGAGGCAGTAGGAGGCCAGGGACTGGAGGAGGTCGGACTCATGGTTGCAGGTCATGGCGAGGGTGTACTTCGTGGTGATGTACCCCGTATCCTCATCGCGGGTGTTGATGATGCCGCCGCCGTAGCGGACGGTCCGCTTTGCGAGCAGGGCAGACAGTTCCGCAAGGGATGCGCGGTAGTAACGCTCGAAGAAGGCGCGGTCGTCGTCGGTGATGACGCTCCCGTCCTCCTTCGGGTTCTTCTCCGCCCGCTGGTAGGAGTTCATCAGCGACTCGTCCGTGACGCGGGCGAATACCTCCTCCTCGTGAAGGACGAGGGTCCATACGTTGGTGATTGTCCTGTTGATTTCCATATCTTTCCTCCTTTATCTTTGAGCGAATTTCGACGTGGACGCCATCATCGCCGGGTCCACCTCCGGGAGCGAGGCCTGGATGTCCGCCAGCTGCTGCTGGCTGACGCCCTGGCCGTTCTGTACCTGCGTCTGCGCCTGGCCGAGTTTTTCGAGCAGGCCCTCGCCGAACGGGATGCCCATCTGCGCGTACTGCTGGATGGTGGCTGCGCCGTTCATCAGCAGGTTCGCGATGAGCTGCTGATGGAAGAGACGGACCACGGCGGCATCCATGCCACGACGGATTTGGTTCTTCATCTTGTACTTGCGGACCTCCGAGGCGTGGTAGTGCTTGGCCTCCTCGTTGGAACCCTCCGGCGCCGGTGAGTAACTGTCGTCCATGAACTGCTGGATGATCTGGATGGTCTTGTAGTCCCTCTGCTCCAGGAACCACGCGAAGGATTCCGCGTAGTCGAGGACGTTCACCTGGGAGTTGTTGACCTGTTCCATGTACAGCGCGGCCGGAGTGCCTGCCGGAGCGGACTTGCCCTGCATCGCGCCCTGGACGCCCGAGATGTCCATCATGAGTTTCATCATGAGGTTCACCATCTCGAACTGTCCGATGTTCACCTGGTGGCCGGCGAGCTGGACCGGGATCTGGGCGCCGTCCTTCAGTTTCAGTTTGATTACGCCGCGGTACTTGACCCATTCCTCCGCGATATCCTCGAGGTCCATGTCGTCCGGGATGCTGCCCTCGTCCACGATGAGGACGCCCTGCTGGGAGGCGGACATCGCGAAGTCGAGGTTGATGAGCATGCGGTTGACCATACGCTGCTGGTCGATGAGGTCGTAGACCATGCCGTAGGCCTGTCCCTGGAAGAGAGGGTAGAACTTGACCACGTAGCTGTGGCTGTTGTGCTGGTACGGACTCTCCGCCTGCCAGAGGATGTGGCCCCAGGGAGAGAGGTGGTAATAGACCCAACGGCGGACATACTTCTTCTCGTAGACGAGGAGGAGACGGAAGGCAGGGTCGTCGTAGTCGACGCCCATCTCCGCGGCCATCTTCTTGCGCCGGGCGATCTCCTTCTCGATCTCTTCCTCCTTGTCGGGGAACTCACGGGAGGAATAGGTCTCGAAGGAAGCGTCGGCGTAGTCATGGACGGTGAGATCCCAGAAGCCCTCCATCCGGCAGACGCGGACCACACGGCAGTTGCCGTCGTTCGCAGTCCCGAGGAAGGACTTCGCCGCGGGGTTGGCCTGGACGAAGGAGTCGTACATCACAGGGAGGATGTATGACTCATGGTGGTAGATGTCCTCGATGGCCTTCTCCTGCGCCCGGTTGTGGGCGTACATGCTCTTCACCTCGTCGAGCGGGATGTCGATGAAGTCACCGCAGAAATTGATGTCCTTGCCGGAGACGTCCGATGCGTCGGGGTTCTGGAAGTAACGGTGGTAGTCCACGGAGTTGAAGTACGGCATCGGCTGTCCGAGCCGGTCGTCGTACGCATAGCCCGTGTCGTATATGGCCGCGCCGGTGACGAGGTAGGACTCGTACTCGCGGGCGTCGCGCTCCACGGAGTCGTTGTAGCGGAGGACGTCGTTCAGCTTCACGCTCATCTGGTCGGCCGCCCCCTGCCCTCCCTCGTCGGAAGAGTAGACGATGGACTTGTAGGGTGCGCTCCGGAACTGGCCGACGACGTTGCGGACGATCGGCCGGATGAGGTTGTGCTTCAGCGCCGGTCGTCCCTGGCTCTTGATGTACTCCTCCTCCGTGATGACCTTCGTGCATCCGAAGCAGTCCTTCATCTCGACGGGGTCGCCCCACTGATTGCCCTTGTAGTAGTCCGCGCTCCGGTCCGCCTGCTTGCGGTAGGAGTACATCGAGTCGTTGCACTGTCCGGCATAGGTCAAGATGTCCAGGGAGTCCTTCGTACACTCGAACCCGCTCCCCGTCAGCTGGACCGTGCCGTCAATGCCGACCTTCGACTTCGGCTTGGGCTTCCTGCTCGCTCTCGCCCGCAGGGCCACTATGTCTGTCTCTGTTACTCGTTTCATATCTTACTGAACTATTTCTTCAACTTGTTCGTGAGGTCGTACGCCTTCTCTCCAAGGGTACGCTTCGGCTCGTAAGGGATGCCGTTCTCGAGCTTCTGCTGTACGTGGTAGTATTCCTCCTCGAGGAGTTTGTCCACCAGGCTGTCCTCCGCGTCCGTGTATGCGGACCATGCCTTCAGCATTTCGTTCTTCGCGGTCTCCAGCTCCTGGTCGTTGGCGTCCTTGTTCTCGAGCAGCTTCGCGTACTCCTCCTTCTTCTTCTTCCAGTCGCTGCGGAGGTCCTTGACGGAGTCCTTCACGTTTACCATGCGTACCCTGCCGTTCTTGTCAACGCTCGGCTCCTTCTCTCCGGAACGCTCCTTCATGCCATTGTGGTACATCTGGCCGAGAATCCACTTGTCCTTGAGCGCCGTCATCGCGACCTTCGCCTTTGCCGGGAGTTCCTCCGGCGTCTCGTACACCATCTTCTCGTTGATATCCTCGCCGGGAGCAGCGGAACGTATTCTCGTCACGACGTCCTGCGAGAGTTCCTTGTAGTTCTGGAGCGCGTTGCTGTTGAAGGAATTCCTGCGGTCCTCCTCCAGGTACCCAGTGAATCCGCTGACGATCGGGAAGTTTTCGTAGCGTCTCGGATGCGCCTCGTCCGCGAAGACGAACTTGCCGAGGTCCTCGACGAAGGTGTAGGCTCCGCCGCCGTATCCCTTGAGCAGTCCGCGGACAGCGCCGGCCGGGATGTCGATGTGCCATGGCAGGGTGGCCGTCTTCTCGGACAGCTGGATGACCGCCTTGTTCAAGATCTCCGGGGTGCTTGCGAAGGAACTCTGCGACAGGGGCTGTGTCTCGTCGTAGATGTTCTCCTTCCACAGCGGGATGCCGGCGAAACTGCGGTTCGTCGCCACATCCATGATCGGCGCGACAGCTCCCGGCATGGCGTTGCGGAGAACGGACAGGGCAGCGTTGTCGCCAGGGGTGTAACCCTCGACCGGGTTGACGGGTAGCAGCTCGGAGACCACGCCCACCACCTCGTTGGCAATGGTTCGGGCGTCCCTCGCGGCGTACTTGTTCTGTAGCAGTGACGAGGCTAGCTCTCCCATCGCGTAGAATCCCTTGTATTCGATCGGAAGGGCGAACACCAGGTAGCCCCACTTGCCGAGCTTCTTGAACGGGGAACCGATGATGATGTTGCTACGGCGCACCCACTCGGGGATGTTCCAGTACCAGTCCGGACCCATCTTGTCGTCGTCGTCACCATCGCCGCCGTCGGATGCGCCGGCGATCATCGCGTTGAGCATCGAGTTCACGAAGCCCATCATGAAGTACGTGGCGTCCACGATACCCATCCTCCAAGGATGCTCTCTGTGGAGCCGGACAAACTTGTCCAGGCCCTGGATTGCGGGGTTGAAGAACAGGTAGAGCAGTCCTGTCGCCGCGGCGGCCCACCCGATGACTCCCTCTCCGGACCGGAGTCCGCGGCGGTTGAAGTTCACGGAGGACTCCTTCGCGTCGTAGGCGGACTGTTCACGGCTCCTGCCCATCTCGCGGGAGGTCTGGTAGACGGAGAAACGGGTCAGCAGTTCAGCGCCCTCGTTGAGCGCGCCGACGCCCTTGGCGTACCACCCGATGATGGGGAGGGTCCGCTGTCCGCTTCCGGCATTCTCGACCATCTTCTGGAGGTCCTTCTTGATTTCCTCCATCGTGTTCATGACGGTGTAGCCGGTGGCGCCGCCGTCGTACATGAAGTCGATGAACAGCTTCTCGCGCTCGGTGAGGTTCTCCTTCTTCTCGAGCTTACCGCTCTCCCATTCAAAGACCATCTTCATCATCGGCGCAGCAGCCGCGACGTATCCGTTGTTCGCCCACCAGTTCTTCTCGAGCTTGGCCAGATACGCCTGTCCCTCGCCGACGAGCGCGGCGATCCTGGAGAACTGGGTATCCCTCTGCTTGTTCTTGGAGAGGAACTTCACGGAGAGCGTGGTGTACAGCTGGGAGAGGTTTCGGTTCACCTTCTGGATTCCACGGACCACCCGGTTGTTCCATCCAGGGACTCCGTTCACGGACTTCGCCAGGATGGGATCTCCGTTCACCCAGATGCCCTTGTCGACGCCGTTCACCTTGAGGCGGATCATATGGGCGTTTCGGTGTCCCTTGTTCCCCATGATGAGACTCAACTTGAGGCCGTTCCTT
>Ga0310696_10006736_pt1 | contig 13592 bp, 11 predicted proteins | sample AusTroGonzalo_MG_4_FD_203885 | JGI IMG/M metagenome (GOLD analysis project Ga0310696, IMG submission 203885) | Bovine rumen microbial communities from tropical cattle in Woodstock, Queensland, Australia - Gonzalo_02 (v2) (version 2) | ecosystem: Host-associated > Mammals > Digestive system >... | reverse complement strand
TGGTCTGTGTAGCATCGAACAGAGAACCGAACTTCATACCGATGATATCGCTTGAAACGATCTGATCCTCAGTGTAACCGAAGCTCTCAGTACCAGCAGCCTTCATGGCAGCGTTGATACCCTCCTTAGTGATGTCCTTACCCTTCACTACAGCAACCAGGATAGTGGTAGAACCTGTAGGAGTCGGAACGCGCTGTGCAGAACCAATCAGCTTACCGTTCAGCTCAGGAATTACCAGACCGATAGCCTTGGCAGCACCTGTTGAGTTAGGAACGATGTTCTGAGCACCTGCACGGCTACGACGGAGGTCACCCTTGCGCTGAGGACCGTCGAGAATCATCTGGTCGCCAGTATAAGCGTGGATAGTTGACATGATACCGCTAACGATAGGAGCATAACCATTCAGAGCTGCAGCCATAGGAGCCAAGCAGTTGGTTGTGCAAGAAGCAGCTGAAATCACGGTGTCAGCAGGAGTCAGAGTCTTGTGGTTTACATTGTAAACGATAGTGGGCAGATCGTTACCAGCAGGAGCAGAGATAACAACCTTCTTGGCACCAGCCTGGATGTGGGCAGAAGCCTTCTCCTTAGATGTGTAGAAACCTGTGCACTCGAGAACTACGTCAACATTCAGCTCACCCCAAGGCAGCTCAGCTGCGTTAGGCTTTGCATAGATAGTAATCTCCTTACCATCAACGATGATAGAGGTCTCTGTAGCCTCTACAGTGTGCTTACCCTCACCGAACTTGCCAGCGAAACCACCCTGAGCGGTGTCATACTTCAGCAGGTGAGCAAGCATCTTCGGGCTTGTCAAGTCGTTGATTGCTACTACTTCATAACCTTCAGCCTCGAACATCTGACGGAAAGCGAGGCGACCGATACGGCCAAAACCGTTAATTGCTACTTTTGTCATTTTACTTAAAATTAAATGGGTTTATACCTAAATTACTAACTTTTTTACCTGTTTTCGGAAGTTTTTTCCTTTTTCGGATGCAAAGTTACAAAAAAATATCTATATTTGCACAAGATTTCTATCTTAATAAAGATTAAACATATCGAATAAGGCTTTAATGAAGAAAAATAAGATATGCCAATTCGGGGTTTGCAAAACAAAGATTACAATTCAAACATCAATACGTTAAACATTAAAATTTGAAGATTATGGGATTTATTAAAGAATTCAAGGAGTTTGCCATGAAGGGCAACGTGATGGACATGGCTGTTGGTGTAATCATCGGCGGTGCTTTTGGCAAGATTGTCAGTTCACTCGTTGACGACATTCTGATGCCGCTTATTGGCAAGGCTACTGGCGGTGTCAGTTTTGTTGACCTCTTCGTCAATCTTGGTGATGGCACTTACAAGACATTGGCAGAAGCAAAGGAAGCTGGTGCTGCCGTTTTCGCCTATGGTCAGTTTATCCAGAACATTGTTGACTTCATTATCGTTGCTTTCTGTATCTTCCTGATGATTAAGGGTATGAACAAGATGAACCGCAAGAAGGAAGAGCCCGCAGAGCCTGCTGCTCCCGCTGGTCCGACTCAGGAAGAGTTGCTCGCAGAAATTCGCGACCTTCTGAAGAACAAATAATCTTACGAGATAATTAGTGGAAAATAATTCCCACACTGGGAATAAAAAAAGCAGCCGAGTTAATCGGCCGCTTTTTTATGACCTTCATATATCCCTCTCCACATAAGTGAACGTCGTATCACCTATGGAGAACTGCGTGTTATGATAGAGCCAAACACTATGTCCAACTGATAGTGGTTTATCACCTACTTTTACACCATCCTCAACCGCTGTCAGACGTACCCCATCACCCACCATGCGTAACTCAGCGTTGATGGGAGCCACTTGTCCCTTGATATCCCACGACATCTGTAAAGAACAGTCGATGGACTTACCGATGGAAACCACTTCGTCGGGATTATTAATGAACCATTTGAAGAGTGCGACATCCATCTCCTTGACGGCACCCTTGATATTCAAGAAGTAATGCTCCGATTTGGGTGCCAGTTCTGCTACTGAGACAGCAAGACCAATGGCAAGGAACATACTACTGAACATGAGCAATACGCGAATATCCATTTGTGTGATGTCTCTGAAGAGGAACGACCACATATACATAGAAAGCACGCCCAACACGGTAGCGATTGCCAACACATATTTCCTCAGTTTGATGCGGGTGCCCACCGTAGACACAAGAACAATCATTGAGGCAGTAAGTGCCCAAGGTACACAATCCAGAATAGCAGACATTACTCCCACCAAATCAAAGGCAAGCGATATGCCTCTGAAGAGTCGGAAAAGAATATAAGAAGAAACACCTACGACGACAGCTCTGAGAACAATATCCAGCATCCTTCTCTTAAACTTCATCCTACGTACAGCCAATGAAGATAAGGCAAAGGTAAGGAAGAAACCAGTAAGCATACCAAACACTGGAATATAGCTCACATCATCGCTCGCATCATTAAACATGGCCATCTCACCAGTTATGGCTATTTTGGGAGTCATCATCTTAGCTACAAGCTGTTTGGTTGTATCATCTCCGTCCGTCACATATAGCATATAGACCAGCCATGTCAAGGTTGCAGCTAAAATGGCCGTCAAGATCCACTTCATATAAAAAGAGGCATTCTTCGTATCGAACAGGTTCCTATAATTATAATAATGTGAACCGTCATGACACCGTCGGCCATATTCCGGGCAATGATAGTCGTTCTCATCCCAGCAACTTTTGTGCATCACATGCGAACATTTCGCTACGATAGTGTCACCCTCTTTGAAACGGGCCTTGCAGAAATAACACGACTCCGTAATGAGCACTTTTCCTACGCTCATGTTGCCAGGCACGTACTTAAGCACATATTTCCTCTTGAAGATTAAATACTGGATGTAAGGTATCAAGAACTGGAACACCAAATAGACGAATAGCATCACCAGAAGCCCCATCACAATACCCTGTAAGAACATCCACATCTTGTTGCCACCATTAACGATCACAGGGTTATAGGCAGTCCCCAGATAGATGCTTGTAGTGGCAGAGCCAATCATCTTGTTGGTATCCTTTGCATATATTTCTATCTTCATGGTATGAGGATCACCACGATACACCTTACCGTCAGGATTCTCGAATAGGAATTCATTGGCCAGAATCATCTCACCATTCTGACGAATCAAGCATCCCTTCAGTTGTGTCCAGTTGAAATGATCCATATAAAGACCATCAGAATTATGACAAGCCACCTGCATGACGCTCTTAGCCTCATCATCCTCTTCCATAACAGCTCCCCTAGCTCTAAAGCAGACACAGGAAATAGACAGGCTATCGTTAGTCAGCGTATCACTCACCAAGGTACTCTGCAACTCAAAATGCTGAGGATCTATTGGTTTATCATTCTCACCATATACCTTTTCATCTGAGAATACAACCAATTCCATTTTCTTAGCACCTGCCCATACACCTGTACGGTCAGCCATCTCGCGCTTTTTCAGAATAAGAGAGCGATACAAATATTTAAATTGGTCTTGTTGTGTCTTGAAATAATTGTCAAGCACATAGTCAGAGGTCTCCATGGTCTCAGTGACGTTCATGCCATACATAAAAGCCACAAACAGGTTATTGCGTGCAAAAACGGCCCGCATCTCTGCAACTGCATTCCGTTCTTCATCAACGATGTACTGGGGTTGAGCCAGATCTACCAAAACCAATACTTTAATCTGCTTTTTGGCCACTTCATCCGCTTCGGAATTCTTCACGTTTACAAGAACAGGTTTACTTTGCGTATTATTCAAACGACCATTAATACTTTCTGTAGCCTTGATAACAACCTGATTTGTATCTGTCAGGGCATAAGGTCCCAAATCACGCACAATACCCGTCTGCAATGTAAATTGCTTATATCCCGGCGTGAAATTAACACCGATCACCTTCATAGCATCCTCTGCCTGTTGCCCGTCTTCTTTAGGCTCCGTACTGAAAATATCGTCCAGATTGACATCTTCTTCTGGAGATATTTCGTCGCAGCCTATCAGACAAAAAGCCATAAGGGCTATCCATATAAATCGAGACATCTTTATATTCATTTCTTCTTTGTTTCCTATTATTTATTATATGGTAGGATATGTCGTTTCCTTTCCATTATTCTTCATCATTTCACTGTACTTCTTCATATTTGCGACCTTTTCCTTATATGACTTATATTTTGTTATCATGCCATTCATGAACAACAGGATAACGGCCACACAGGCAAGCCCGATCACATAATCCTTTACCCGTTGGATAAAAGGTTTGAACTCTAAGGCCTGGACTTTCTCAGACACACTTTTCATAATCACATATTGCTCGTCAAGCATCTCCATGCGGTTCGATAGTGACGGAACGATTTCACAGGCAGCCTTTGCCTGATTATAGTGGTTTTGCAACTCGGTAAAAAGTAGTTGTTCCTTTGCCTTCACTTTCTCCAACTTAGGAGCGAGTTGTTTTAACAACGACAATTTATATGCCTTCGAATATAGGTTCTTATATACACTTACCTGACTTATTATGAATTGATCTGCTGCTGCGAAGTTGGCTACAGCCTCCACAACTTGAGTCTTGGAATCCAGTGTATCTTTCACAGTCTGCTTCAATTCCTCTATCCTTGCCACCATACTCATCAAATCCTCGCTATTGGCAATATCCATCTGCTGTGCCTGATAATAGGTATTCCATTTGACATCTATTTGGTTATATGTCAGATTCAGGCTCTGCATACGTTTCTCCATAGCAGAGATGATGGATTTGGAGATTCCCATTTCACTATCCACAGAAAGATTTACCTTACCGACAGCCAGAAGTTGGTTGAGTTCATCAGAAAATTGGATAAGACGTGAGGCGATCTCCAACTGCATAGCTTCTGCCTCTGGCGACAGAGTCTGAGCTGGCACAGTACCAACAGGCTGTTCGGTTTCCTGTGCCTGAACAAATCCTGTCAAGCAAGCGAAAACAGCCATCAATACTATGTATCTAAACCACGTCTTCATTTTTCTCTGTTATATTTATCGTTTACACGTTTTCTGATAATACCGTTCTGCAGCCCGGAAGGTAGCAATTGCCTCGCGCTGTTCTGCAGTATGGCCACTACCCTTACCGATCATGGCATTAACCTCTGAAATCAGGCTTTCACACTGGGTCGCCAAGTCATGTCGTTCCACAGGATCAGAACTAATAAGCCAACGAGATACCATCTTATCTATCTGGCGAGCCTTCGACATCAGGATTGTCAGGCCCTCAGAAGAAAGACTGGAACCAGCTACTGCTTCCTCTACCGTCTGTACCTTACACTTTATAGCTCCTATGGAATCCACATAGTTATTATAGCTATTCCAAGCAGACTGGATATCCGGGCAGTCGCTTTGGACATCTTTATGCTGGAACTGATTCTGTAGTGTTGCTTTCAGCTCTTCGAATAGTTTCAAAGACTCTTCTGACCCCAAAACACCACTACTATATTTCTTTTTAAATGACTCATAATTCTTCGACACTCCATCCAAAGCATTCTTTGCAGCTGCAACATCTTCATCCAATCCAAAACAAGGATTACGCACGATATTCACTTGATACACTATGTCCAAATCCCTGCCAAAGGGGATATCATAGCGGTTATATTTCTTCTTTTCAATTTTTTCCATCAAGAATACATCATGCAACTTTACAGTCACCATTGTTCGCTTATTCTGTATATCAAACGGTTGGGCAATAAAGTCATTGACCATCTTATAATCTTGAGGAGCTGGCTGTAGCCCGTCATACTCAATCCATCGTTTAAAATAGAAGTCACTTCGTGGTTCTGGTATTGTAGCACGGAAGAGTTTGGTTACCTTATATTTGTCCTTGGGTTTTGTTTCTACCACATACGGCAACTGATCTGGACGTAGGGTGCGCCCTTTAATCAATGGCTTATAGTGCACATTATCCCAAAATACGAAAAGCATACGGTATGATATCAACGTAACAGTCAGCGTATTATTCTCCTCATCAAACACAAACTTAACCATCAAGTCCATATCTTTACTGTCTTCTTTTAGAGAAATATGATCAGTATATGACGCCCCTTGGGCCACTTGAATGGTCCTGACAGTCTGTGCCTGAAGTCCAAGTAGCCAAAGCAACCCGGACAACAAAAGGACGATTCTATGATTTGTCTTCATATATATGCTGTATCTATCTATTGTTCAAATATAATCCAATGATGTGGTTCACCCTGACGTACGACCCACTCTGCAACTTTCAGATCCTCGGGGAAAGGAGGTTCCATCGTGGCATGATATGTATCATAGCGCAGATAGGATGCTACACGGTTCACACCCCACAACAGATCAGTATAGGTATCAGTCATGTTAATACATACCCTACCTGCAAACGCACCAAAGTAACGGATATTGGGATGCCATGGATGAGGTATTGATTCGCCTGAAGAGTCCGCTGTGAGGAAGCACAGTGATGGAGGCGCATCCACACATGGGTAACCATGGGGAATCTCAATCTTCATCTGGAAACCTGTAGCAAAGACTGGTGCATTCACAACCCCATGTTCATTCAACTTGTTTTCATGCTCAACACCACAAATACTCCGCAAATGATAATTAACAAGGTACTCTATGGGGAGGTTGTCAGCATTCCTTCTCGTAACCCGAATGGAGATGTCACGCCTACCCACCAGTCCTTTTTCCAACTGGTGCCACTCATGCCATAAGCGACGGTTACGCCCACTGAGCATGTCTGGATTGATTTGCTGACTCTCCAATTCTATCATCACGTTCACTACTTATTATTCAATTCGTCTCATCCCGGGATAGGATCTGGCACGAGATAAACCAAATCGCCATTCCTGACATTATAGTCTTTGAGTCTTTGGTCTTCATGACCAATACGCGGACGCAGTACTCTAATCTCATGCACATCGGGATCTTCTTTCCCAAAGAAATAATCCAAGGGGGCACCCGTCTGGTCAATCGATGGAAAGTCGAAAATCAGACGGCCATCTTCACCGATAGCATGACGCAAGTTGTCTACCAGCGAACCCAACGGAGCATCTGGATTTACCACCTTAAAACGCACCGTTTTGTTTTTGTATGCAATATCCAAAAAGAAGTCTTCCATATCTTATTTATCTTGTTTATCTATTTGAATCGTCACCTGTATCGGATAGATATTCGTACTCCTCACACGCATCATGGCCTGTAGCAGAATCTCTGCCTGAGGAATCTTCTCCTCGAAGCCCCTTCGGATAAAAGAGCTATCGTTCAATACGATTTCTACAAGGATTTCATAACCCGTATTCCACAGGTCCCATTGTTGGCGATGGCTGATAGTAATACTTTTCACCATCTGACGTGTGATACCAAAGCGAGACTGCAATTCCGTATAACAGAACAATTTCAGATCCGCAGGTGTCACCAAGCGGTCTGTTGTAATCATATAATAGCGTGACAGACTTTCTTCCTCAATTTTGTCACGGACTTCATCACTTCCAGGAACAGGCGCAGCAATCTGCTTTGTTGCTTGAGCAATGAAGCCACTAGGCGACTGGAAAGAGCTATTGGACGTCAGTTGAGTATTGACAGAAGCACCAAAGGTTGTAAGGTATGTCACAGATAGATTGACAGACTTTTGCTGTTGATCCATCTGAGGTTTGAGCATCAAGTAAACACCTGGCACACGCTGTTCAAGATCCAATCTTGCAGCATCCCTCATTTGGATAAGCGTTTCTATCAGTCCTTGCACCACACGGTCATTTGCCTCATTTCTAATATTCTGGAAGGCATAAAAATCTGTATAATATTTACTGATCAAATTATTGAGCAGACTAACCAGACTACCTTGATTGAAACGGTCAGCATCTACCCTGCGCACTTCTACTGGTATTTTCGAGAATATCTGATCCGATGAGGGACGAAGCATGTGGAGAAATTGCTGACTGACACCATCGGGTTCCGTACTCTGGCTCTGAAATCCTGCCACACGAACCATTGGTGTATTAGTCGAGAGGTCAACCGAATGGACATGGGCATTTACCAATATAACCGTATTCAGCGAGAGATTGTCCTTATCAAATAGGAATCCATCTCTTATGCCCGTAAACTCAAAAACAATATCTAAGCTATCTGTCTCTGAGGGAATAATATTCTTAGCCTTGTGCTGTTTAATACAATACACCCTCACATTCTGTCTGGCAAACAGATCAAGACATGATGCCGCTGCAGCATACGTCTGTGAACGGTTATATAGAATAGAATCTATGTCAAAGCATGGTGAAAGAGGAAGTTCAGAATAGTCCCATGGACTAACTATCGGCAGAGGCTGTCCTTTGACACTCAGCTTTAGTTCCTTATAAAAATGGTTCTTGATACAGAAACAGAAACCCGATAAATCCGTGATTGGCATATCAAACTTCAGTGACACCTTCCATCGGCGACCATCCATTCTAATGACAGACCTAACCGACGCATTCAGTGCACGTGTTCTGAGCAGTGGAATGAATCGCGCTGAAGTACCTGCCAATGTAAAAACATGACGCTCGGTCAGATCCATTTCCCCTATACCAGACTGTAGGGCTGTCTCAACGACTGCTGTTGCAGGAATAGCGTGTCCAACCTCATAGGAGGTCAGCATATGTCCGAAATCCCTCAACACATCCGACTTCATCTGCTCCAGATCATTCTCCAATTCGTTCGACTGGTAAGCCAATGCTGTCATCAGCAGTGAGAACACTGGATCTTGCTCAATGCCCTCCAACTGATCCGGATGATCGCTTCCCCGCCAAACTCGGATCGCTTCCTGAATCAATTCTTCGGCTTTTTGCCTATTTTCGAATATCGTCTGTTTCATTTCTCTTCTTTATTTATTTCCATACCTTCAACGTACTTGAGAATACATAATCCTCTTTCGTTGAAAGAATGGTTCCTTTTATGGTAATATATATCAACCGCTCTTCACGGATATAGGTCATTGTTACCGCAACATCCCCTATACGTTTCTCGTAAGCTTTCACCACCTCCTTTAATTCTGCGGCGAAGGTGTTCATATTCTTCGAAGAACCTGAAATCTTCTTCGTGTACAAATCCTGCATACCGACCTCATAGATGGTGTCTCCCGAATTATAGATCACCCCTTCATGCTCATCAAAGATTTCAAAACGCATATTATTGAAGATAAAGCCATACTGAGGGTCCCCAATATTATTGTAGCGCGGTGTCGTCAACAACATATTGAGTGACTGGTCAATTGACGTCTTCATCTTCTCCTCCCGAGCTAAGCCCGATTCCTTTACATCCAAGGGTATTGAGATAAATGCCATTTTTATTCTCTTTTTCTTTTAAATCAGTGGTACAAATTTCTCGTTTTCGGGTTCTGGTACGTAGAGCGCGTTGAACAGGTGCTCGAACAACTCTTCATACAGTCGCTCGTATATTTTCTCCGAAAGGTCATCCTCCAATACAGCTAATGAATGTTTCAGACCTGTCTGGATCTGTTCCAAGAGATCTGGCTTCATTGTGTTGTTGATATAGTCTCTCAACGTCTGCGTCTGCTGGTCCAGAGAATTCTGCAATTCCTCCTTCACGAGTTTCAGCAGTTCTTCTCTCGTTTCCGAAAGCAACTTAACAATCAGCTCCTCATGTAATTGAGAATATAGTTCAGCCTTGGCCTGCTTCAATAAAGCATCATAGTCGATGGTATGATCCTCAAGCACCACCTTGTCAAGAACAGCCACTGCGCCAGTGAGGTAGTCAGCAAACCATGCCAACCATAACTGCACATCCGTCTGGGTTGGTTCGGGAATCTCAACCGGCTGTTCTGTATTAGGTATAATGATATAATAGCTAATGGCCTGTGCTATCTCCTGAAGGAGCATCACGAAATCGTGGACATTGTTCTTCAGGCTATATCCTTTCATTATAAACAGATAGTGCAACAATGCACGTTTTCCATCCCCTTCCTCTAAGTTTTGATGTGAAGTGATTGTCGTCAACTGTTCTGCATACCTTTCCACATAATCAGCAAAGCGTGAATCACTGGTCATCAACAGACAAGGAGGAATAAACTCCGTATCAATAGAAAAGATGCCTTCATTCACATTAAAGCGTATCAGAGGTATCACATCGGCAGTTTCAACCTCTTCCTGTGTTTGTAGAGCATATTCATAATGTGGACGGACATAGGCAATTCCCTCCTTCTCAAATTCTGTTATGGTATTACCTAAACCTATCGTCAGATAGTAACGGTCACCAAATAGCATAGGAATCGTAACGGCCACCTGTTCATTGGCATCCAAAATTCTACCCGACGGAAGAAGGGCGGTACACTGAAGATGCTCTATCTCAAATGCATTCTTGACAAAGGTGCCGTCACATTTCAACTTTGTTCCTGGTAGCATACCCATCCGGGTACTTCCTAAAGCAGCCCGTATAGCTATACGCTGCTGAAAATCCAGCTTTTCCTCCATGCCAATGAAGGTCTGCGCTGTAATCTCCATGCCTGGCGTCCAATTGATTCTTGAATTCAGATCCATCATCTTATCTTTATTTCTTATTTTTCTTCATTATTCATTCAGGACGATACCTGTATTAGCCGCTTCCGTATTATAATCAAGCATCACTCGTCCGATAGATTTGGAAATAGGATGGTGATCCTTGATCTTTACCTCACACTTTACATCAAAGGGTATGAACCACTCCTTGATGAAGCATACCAATGGGTCTAATTCCTCTTTCCTTTCCCTATACGCTTCAGGTGTCAAACCCGGAATCAGGAGGTCATACCTCACGCGAGGCAACCAGCAGATGGTTGTGTCAAGGTGACTATAACGCCCTGTCGACAACTCCACTTTACAATCCATCAATGTTCCCAACAGATTGGCAACAAAATAGAAATCTCCACGCCAACGACTAACGAATGGCAACAGCACTGCCGCCTCTTTCACGAGTTCATTTGTCTCTGATGCCAGATCTAAGTCATAATATGCTTTCAACAGATATTCCAACTTCTGTTCCAGCAATTCCGATGTTTTACGCTCAATCGTCAGTTTCTTTCGGAAGATGTACGTATCGAATGGCGAGAAAGCCTCGTTCAATAATTCCCTACGCCATTCGAGTTCCTTGAACTTCTGAGCCACATTCTCACCTCGTAAGTCGTCATTATTGGTCAGCAGTCCTTCAGGCAGCAACCTCAAGAAACCGTCACGAGCCAGAATCACCTTGCTCTCATCCTCATACAGGGCCAGGACATCTTCATTATAATTCCTATAGAAGGTACCTTTATATTGGGCAATCCAGTTTTCTTCCATCTCTGGATAGAGATAGTTCAACAGCACTTCTGCCCTGACCTGATTTAAGTTTCTATCTATTTTCATGACGCGTCAATCTCTAAATAGTAGTCTTTCTCGTCGGCTACAACATGTAGTACATCGTTAGTTGGTATTCCTAACTGTGCCAGTGTCAGTCCCTGATATGGAAAACTATCGCCAATTTCCCAGAATTCATGCTGATAGAGTCCACTATTGGGAATACCCCTAAGCATCTCATCCTTTTCAATGAAGCTCTCCACAGCCCGACCCGGACACATCACCATTGTTCGCCGGTCATTCTTACGTTCCTCCACATAATCCACAAAACAATCGTTCTCAAGGCAAATCAAGGCCTGTTGGACAACCAAAAGTCGGCAAATCATCATCAGCGCATCAGCCACTGTGGTATCGGCAGTCATCTCCGACTGACGAACTGGAGCCCACCTGTCATGTACGGCACAGTCGTCATCATATGCCTGGAAGTCCAACAACTTCGTCGTCAGGTGCTGACCTTCATAATAGAACATTTTCCCACAAAGTGAAGTCCACTCATATTCCAATGTTTTCTTATCCACGAGTTTCAATGCCTCCTGAACCTGTACCGCACCGATAATTGAGGCCATGATAGAAGTAGTGGGGACAGATCCAACCTCCTCATGCCGACGGATGATACCCGAACACGGCATCCGTCGTGCCAAATCCTTCAGGCCTTCCGGTCCTAAGTTACAGGCATAACAGTTTTGCCCTGGCACAAACACACGAGCCGTACCTTCCAACTCCTCGATGGCACCATCCACCCAAGGGACTCCTGCACGCATACACAGACGGTTGATACAATATCTTGCCCACCGGCTATCTACACAGCCGATAACCACATCCATGCGCTGAATCAACCCTAACCCGACATCGTAAGCTACATCTCCGCAAATCGTCTTCACCTCCACGGCAGGATTCATCGCCTTGAGACGTTCTGCAATCACCTCCACCTTCATGCGGTGCGCATCGGCATCCGACCTCGAGAAAAGAACAGAACGGGAAAGATTACCAATCTCAACCTTATCAAAATCAATGGCCACGATATGCTCAACGCCAAGCAATACGAGGTTCTTCAGCACCTCGTTCCCCAAGGCACCGCAACCTACCACCATTATATGGGCGGCAGATACCCGTTGTTGCTCAAAGCAGTTGTTCATCGTCCGTTTTATTCTAATTTCATTTTCAGTTCCACATCCACCATGTCATTTCCTATTGGAGTAATAGTGCCCATAGCGTCTTGATAGCCTTCGCTCTTCAGACGAACTTCACAGGGTTGTGAAGCTGGCAGATGCTCCACCACGCATGGTGTCATTCCTACTTCCACACCATTGACAAGAACCGTAGCCCCTATCACATTGCTATGGATATTCAGTAGCCCATAACTCGCTTGTGGCGCACTCAGATCCATCATTACCGGCAGTGTATCTTCCACCCATAGTTCTATGGGCTTTGATTCTATACCGTCCTTCACGGTGTTGACAATATAATAGCCCTGTTCCAACTGGCCTTCCCACTTGCCATATGCCATCGGTTCCCGATTGATCCATATCTGGGTCTTGTCATCGGGGGCCGTGATCGTAACTGGAGCCACCCCATCAGCTAAAACTTGAGTAGCGACTGTATCAGCCGTCACCTTGTCCTTTGCTGCAGGATCAATACCTGGCGTAATCGCCCTTGCCATCAAGGGGCGTGTCCGCAGATCGGTCAGTGACAACTCTATGACTTTCTTCTCGCCTTTTCTCACACTGAGAACCGAGTCATAATAACAGACCGCTTCATGCATGACTATCAGGTGATGGTCACCCGCCTGTAAGTGTCCACTCGTCGCTTCCCCTTTCCCAATGGACTGGCCATCCAGGAATATCGTACCGCTAGGCATGGGTGTCCGCACGGTCAGATAGGAATAGAACGATTGCAACACTACAGGCACAATCAGTTTTGCGCTGTCTGTCAGTTCAAGCGTATCAGCCAATTCCTCATAAAAAGGCGCCTCCACACGGTAAGGGTGTTTGCCCACCGGGAGGTTGAACTGCGCCATCCCATTTCTGAGGAGCGACGTCGTACTATCTACCTGCAGAATGGCATTCTCCGGTACCACCTTGAACACCACCCACTGCTTCGACAGCTTATATTCCTTGCCAGGCTTGTCTGTCAACAGATTTGCCTGATAATGTTTCTTTTTCTTCAGTCCCTTCTTGCCAGGCACCTTCCATGTGAGCTGTCCATAGTCAG
>Ga0310696_10006733_pt1 | contig 13593 bp, 16 predicted proteins | sample AusTroGonzalo_MG_4_FD_203885 | JGI IMG/M metagenome (GOLD analysis project Ga0310696, IMG submission 203885) | Bovine rumen microbial communities from tropical cattle in Woodstock, Queensland, Australia - Gonzalo_02 (v2) (version 2) | ecosystem: Host-associated > Mammals > Digestive system >... | reverse complement strand
GGTAAAAAAAGCGCGCCGAGGTCGGGCAGGACGCGCGTCCACGGGCGCGCCACAATGAAAGAACAGGTTTGGGAGGGCCCAGACGCTGCATAAAAATGCAGCGTTTTTTTCGTGGTTTGAGGAGTGGATGACATGAAGAAGGCGGAGGTTGTCACGATTCCCGCCGGGAAGGGTGTGCCGGCGGTGGAGATCCGGAGGAGATCCGGGTCGAAATCTGCAAAACCGGCGAAAAAACCGACAAACGACGCAGGCGTGATGGAAAAGAGCGCCGCAGCGGGTGCCAGGGAACCGGAGAAAACAAAACGACGGCCGAAGAAGGCGGCCGGCACGGGGACCACACACACATCCGGGGCAAAGAGCACCAAACGGGCGAAGGCTAAGAAGCCGAATGAGAAAATCACGCCTGCGTCAATATATGCGAGGATGCTGAAGTTCGGGAAAGTGTACCAGATCGAAGGGGAGCAGGACTTCCTGGAGGCGGCGAGGATCTTCGCGGACGAGGCCGGACTGATCGACCAGATGCGGGACCAGATCGCGGAGGAAGGTCTGACGGTCATGAAAACGTACAAAACCGGCGACGTTCCGGTGGCGCATCCGCTGCTGAGCGAGCTGCCGCGCCACGTGGAGAGCGCGAACAAGTGCCTGGCGACGATCGGGAGCATGATCAGCGAACGGGGAGCGAAGAAGCAGAGAGCAGCCAGGGACCTGGACGCCTTCAGGCTGAACGGGTGATCCGCATGGGGTGAACAAAAGAATCCGGTCCGTGGCAGATATGACGGCAGAGAGCGCCATCCTGCAGTATTGGAACGAGATCATCACCGGCGGGATCAACGTCTGTAAGTGGATCAGGATGCTCTGCGAGGTCATCCTGCAGGGGCTGACGGAGCACAGGTGGTTCTGGAGCCAGAAACTGGCGGACAATGCGGTGAACTTCATCGAACGGTTCTGCCACCACTACAAGGGGAAACTGGCACCGCAGCGGATCAAGCTGAGCCTGTGGGAACGGTTCGTGATCAGCCTGATCTTCGGAATCGTGGACAGCGGGGCGCGGAGGCAGTTCGTTGAGGTCCTGCTGGTCATCGGCCGGAAGATGGGGAAAACGCTTCTTGTGGCAGCGATCGCAACATACATGACATACGCTGCCGGGGAATACGGCAGCGAGATCTATTTCCTGGCCCCGAAGATGGAGCAGGCGGATCTGTGCTATTCAGCGCTGGAATACAACGTACACGCGGAGCCGGAACTGGACGCCATCACAAGGTCGACGAAGTACCGGGGACTGATGGTCCAGGAAACAAACACGATGGCGCGGAAACTGGCGTTCTCATCCAAGAAGAGCGACGGTTATTCACCGATGTTTTACGCGGCGGATGAGGGCGCTTCATGGCCGGGCGTGGCAGGAATCCGCCAATGGGAAGTCATGGTATCCGGTACCGGTGCACGTGAGGAGCCGCTGGGGATGCTGTTCAGTTCAGGAGGATATGAGAACGACGGCATCTATGACGAGATGTTCAAGCGCGGAACAGGATTCCTGATGGGACACAGCAGGGAGCAACATCTCCTGCCGATCATCTACATGATCGACGATCCGGACAAATGGGACAACCTGGAGGAACTGGAGAAGAGCCTGCCGGGGATGGGCGAGAGCGTCAGCAGGGAGTTTATCAGCAGGGAGATCGACATCGCGCACGAATCGATCCCGAAAGAGATCGAGTTCAAGACAAAATACTGCAACCTGAAGCAGACAATGTCGACGGCGTGGATCCGGGCGGAGGACATCAACAAGATGTTCGGATGGCGCAAACCGATGGAGGAGCTGCGCGAGAAATACGTGGTCGGGGGAATCGACCTTTCCCAGGTAATCGACCTGACGGCGGCAGGATTCATCTGTGAGATCGACGGAATGCTGTGGACAAAAGCGCACTTCTGGATTCCGAAGAACCGGCTGGAGGAGGCCACAAAGCGGGACGGGGTTCCGTACGAAATTTATATCCGGAAGGGCTTCCTCAGTCTGAGCGGAGAAGAGCACGTAGACTATACGGACGTGCTGAAGTGGTTCATGGATCTGGTGAAAACGTACAAGATCTACCCGCTGATGGTCGGTTACGACAGATGGTCGGCGATGGAACTGATCCAGGCGATGACGGCGAAACACTTCAAGTGCGACAGCGTGACGCAGGGGTTTAACCTTTCAAACGTGGCGGATACTTTCGAGAGCCTGCTGCGGGAAGGAAAGGTCCGTGACATGGATGACAACGACCTGCTGAAGATCCACCTGGCGGACAGCGCCATGAAGATGGAGAGCGGAGAGGACAAGACGCATCCGCGGAAAATGCTGGTGAAGATAAGCAACAAGGCTCACGTTGACGGAACGGCCATGCTGCTGGACTGCATGGCGATGAGGGTGTTCAAGTGGGATAAGCTGGGAAGCCGGCTGCTGAACAAACAACGAGTGAAGACCGCGGAGGCGGAGAGGTGATTGACGGATGGGAATGTTTGAGAGGATCTTCGGGAAGCGTGAACAGCCGCAGGCGCTGAAAAACGCGCAGATCTTCCGGATGCTGGAGGGATACAGCCCGGCGTGGACGACCTTCAAGGGGTGCGTGTACGAGAGCGAGCTGATCCGGGCCAGCCTGGACGCATGGGGACGGCACGCGGCGAAGCTGAAGCCGAACATGAAGGGAAGCGCGGAGGCGGAACTGCAGAACCGGCTGAGAGTGAAGGCGAACCCGTTCCAGGAATGGAGCAAGTTCCTGTACCAGACGGCGACGGTGCTGGGGGCGCGGACGAACAGCTTCCTGGTGAAGACGCGGGACGAATACGGAAGGCCGACGGGCGTGATCAACATCCTGCCGGAGCGGTGGGAAATGGTCGAATACCAGGGAGAACCGTACGTCCGGTTCATCCTCTCACAGAACAAGCGCAGGGCGGAGCGCCTGGCGGAGGTCGGCATCCTGACGCGGTTCCAGTACAAGAGCGAGCTGTTCGGCGAAGGGAACGAGGCGCTGCGGCCGGTGCTCGACCTGATCACGATCCAGCGGCAGGGCATCACGGAAGGGATCAAAAACGGAAACAGCTACCGCTTCTATGCTAAGAGCGACAACTGGGCCAGCGACGAAGACCTGGGCGGCGAGATGGAGCGGTTCAATAAATTCACCTTCGGCAACAAGAAGACGGCCGGAGGTGTTTTGCTGTTCCCGAATACCTACGACGACATCCACGAGATGAAGCCGGGCGGGTACACGGTCGACAAAGAGCAGCAGGAGCACATCAAGGCGAACGTGTTCGACTACTTCTGCGTGAACGAGGAGATCCTGCAGAACAAGGCGTTCGGCGATGCCTGGCTGGCGTTCTACGAAGGCTTCGTGGAATGGTTCGCGATCCAGCTGGGCGAGGTCATCAGCGGGATGTTCTTCACGGACCGGGAGCGGGCGGCTTACGCGAACCAGATCTTCTTCACGAGCAACCGCCTGCAGTACATGAGCAACGCGGACAAGCTGAACGCGGTGACGCAGCTGGGGGACAGGGGACTGGCGACCCGGAACGAACTGCGGGAGATCCTGAACCTGGAGCCGCTGCCGGAGAACATCGGAAACCAGATCCCGGCGCGGGGAGAATACTACGACGTGACAAACCCGCCGGCAAAGAAGACGGGGGACGAACCGCCGAAGGCGGAGGAAGACAAGGGGGAGAAAAATGCCGATGAAGAGTGACCGGGAATACCGGAACATCCAGGTCGAGAACCTGGAGACGAGGAGCGCGGAGGACGGCTCGATGGTCGTGGAGGGTTACGCCGCGACTTTTAATATGCCGTACCGGCTGACCTCGAAGGAGAAGATCACGGTGAACGAGCAGATCGACCGGAACGCGCTGGCGGAGACGGACATGAGCGACGTGATCATGCAGTACAACCATGAAGGGCGGGTATTCGCCCGGATCAGCAACGGAACGCTGCAGCTGAGCCAGGATGAACACGGCCTCCGTATCCGGGCGGACCTGGGCGGAACCGAGATCGGGCGCCAGCTGTTCGAGGAAATCCGCGGAGGATACACCAACAAGATGAGCTTCGGGTTCACGGTGCCGGAAGGCGGGGATGTGAGGACCCGGAGCAAGGGAGCGGATGGCAACATCACCATCCTGCGGACGATCACGAGGATCGGAAAACTTTACGATGTTTCTGCCGTGTCACTGCCGGCCAATGACGCGACTGAAATTAGCAGCCGTACCATCAGCGACGGATTGATCGCGGAGGCCCAGGAGGAGATCCGGGCGGAGGAAGAACGGCAGCGCAAGATCGGAGAAATCCGGAAGATGCTGAAAGGAGAAGCAGACCATGACGATTGAGGACATCAAAAACCGTCTGGGCGAGATCGAACAGCGCAAGGCTGAGATCGACGCCGCGCTGGAGCAGCCGGAAGCCGATCTGGACGCGCTGAACGAGGAAACCCGCACGCTGATCGAAGAAGAGGGTCAGCTGAACGCGCAGCTCGAAGAGCAGCGGAAGGCCGCCGAAGAGGCGGAGGAAACCAGGAACGCCGTCGCCAACGGCGCCGGCGAAACCAAAGAAGAATTCAAGGAGGAAACGAAAATGGACATCATGGAAATCCGTTCCAGCGCCGAGTATTGCGAGGCGTACAAGAAGTACATCATCACCGGCGACGACAAGGAGTGCCGGAGCCTGCTGAGCGCCAATGCGGCGACACCCGGCGATGTGCCGGTCCCCACCATCATCGAGAACAAGATCAAGACCGCCTGGGAGAAAAACGCCTTCCTGAGCCGCGTCACCAAGACCGGCGTCCGCGGCAACCTGAAGGTGCCGTTCGAGAAGAGCGCAGATCCCGCCTACGTGCACGCTGAAGGCGCCACCGGCCTGACCGAGGAAGACCTGCAGCTGGGCCTGGTCGAGCTGAAGCCGGCCAACGTCAAGAAGTGGATCAAGATCTCCGACGAAGCGGTCGCCATGGGCGGCGAAGCCTTCGTGAATTACATCTACGACGAAATGGGATACCGGGTGCTGAACAAGCTGGTCAGCGAACTGGTCGGCAAGGCCAACAGCGCTGATACCACCCACGGCGACACCGCTATCGGCATCCCGAAGCTGACCCAGGCCCCCGGCGTCATGCTGGTGCAGGACGCTGCGGCCCAGCTGAGCGAGGACGCGCAGGACATCTGCATCGCGCTGAACCCGCTGACCATCCAGGCGTTCAACGCCGCCTATGCTGCCGGAAACTTCGCCATCAACCCGTTCGACGGTGTGACGGTGATCAAGTGCTCCGCGCTGCCCGCCTACTCCAGCGCCAGCGACAACGCGATGTACGCGATCGTCGGCGACCTGAGCGCTTTCCAGGTCAACTATCCGGAAGGCGAGGGCGTCATCATCAAGTGGGATGACCTGACCTATGCCGAAGACGACATGGTCAAGGTCGTGGCCCGCCAGTACGCCGGCTACGGCGTGACCGCTCCCGGTAAACTGGTGAAGCTGTGCAAACCCGCTGCCGCGACGAGCACCTGATGGAAGTACGGCTGACGAGGCCGAACCGCATCGAGAAGGGACGCGCCGGGGACATCGTTGAGGTGTCCCCGGACCGCGCCGCCTTTCTCCTGCAGTACGGCCTGGCGGACCCGGTGAGCGACAGGGAGCGGGTCGAGACACCGGAGAAGCCTGCGGAAGAGAAGAAGACAGCGAAAGCGCCGACGGCGAAGGCCGCGGCGACCAAACCGAAAACGGCGAAAGCCGCAAAGGGGAAGACGGGAAAATGAGCACGAGACTGCTGATCGCGATCCCGACGAACGACTACGTGCACGCGGACTTCATGAAGAGCCTGGTGGAGCTGACGGAGGAACTGACCCGGAAAAAGGTCGATTTCCACGTAGAGATCATCACGGCGACGCTGGTGTACATCGCGCGGGAACGCCTGGCGCAGAAGGCCATCAACGACGGATATACCCACGTGCTGTGGCTGGACAGCGACATGGTTTTCAGCAAGACGGTGTACGAGGACCTGATGTTCTGCGGGAAGGAATTCGTGTGCGGAGCATTTGTGAGCCGGAGGCCGCCGTACGGCCCGTGCGTATATAAATCCATCAAGAAGTACGAGATCGAGAAGGTGGAGGACTTCGGTTCCAAACCCTTCCGGGTCGACGGATGCGGATTCGCCTGCGTACTGACAGCGGTCCCGCTGCTGCTGGATGTGATGCAGCAGTTTGAATACTGTTTCCGGCCGACGGACTACTACGGGGAGGACCTGGCGTTCTGCTGGCGGGTAAACCAGATGGGGCGCGAGATCTGGTGCGAACCGACGGTCCGGCCGGGGCACATCGCACACATACCGATCTACGCGGGCGAGGAGTTTTTCTGGAAAGAATGACAGGCGGGAAGAAGGTGAGAGAATGTTCAACGAAGTGAAGGCCATGATCACGACCATCAACGGCGACGACTACAACCGGGAGATCGTACACATGATCAAGGCGTGCGAGATCGACCTGACATCCTCAACGGAGATCGTACTGCCGGGGACGGTCAACATCAAGGCGGAACTGCAGGAGGCCACAACATCCGAGCCGGAGAAGTGGGTCGTGACGGATCACAGCTCGATCAAGGATGACCTGGTATTCCAGGTGATGGCGATCTACTGCATGATGAACATCGGGAACCCGCCGAATTACGACAACCTGCTGAAAGCGTACGAGAGCAAAAAAGGCTCCATGCGTATGAGCAAGCGGTACACGAGGAACGGAGGAGGCGCGGACGTATGCGGATGCTGACCAGCTGTGAGCTGATCGCCTTCAGCCCGGACGCGCACGGAGTATGGGATACGCCGACGGAAAATAAGCGGAAAGTGAAGGTTCAGGAGATGAGCCTCACCCAGGCGGAGGTCTACCAGGCCGGTGGAGAAGGACTCAGCCCGGACGCGAAGCTGCTGATCCCATACGACCGGGACTACAAGGGAGAGCGGGAGCTGATCTACCGGGGAGAACGGTGGAAGGTGCTCCGGAGCGACCCGTACAAGGAGTACAACGGCGTGCTCCTGCTGATCCGGCGGAAGGCGGGGAACAGCGTATGACGAAGTACGAAAAAATGGTTCAGGCGCTGAAGAACCTGACGCAGGGAGAAAGCCCGAACACGGTGACGCTGCCGATGAAGGAGGACGAATGGAGGACCCGGCCGGAGGCGGACAGCTACGGCACGGTGAACCTGGAGTTCGAGGCAGGAGCGCTGACCGGGGACGACGTGAAACTGGACACCGGATACGAAGGAAGCGTGGACCTGTTCAGCCGCAGCCGGAACGGAAACGGATGGCGGCCGCTGATCGAGGCGGTGCTGACGGAATACTGCGGCGCGTGCTGGGAGCTGAACAGCCGGCAGTACGAACGGGAGACCGGACTGGCGCACTGGGAGTACACATTCCAGATCACGGACGAGGAAGCCGGTGAGAGCTGATGGCGATGACGGTCAAAGTCAACGGGATGGAGACCATCAGCATGATGCTGCAGGACCTGGGCGAAAAGGCCGAAGGGATCGCGTCGAGGGGACTTTTTGAAGGCGCGGGCATCATGGCGGATGAGATCCGGAAGGAAGCAGGAAGCATCAAAACCGGACCGGGAGCGAGCCGGGAGAGCGCGCGGTACGCGACACCGGAGGAAAAACAGATCGTGATGGACGCGGCGGCGGGCATCGCGAAGTTCAAAAAGAACGGGACGGAGGTCGACACGTCGATCGGATTCCGGAACGCAGGATACGCAACCCTGAACGGGCGGACGGTACCGATCCCGAAGATCGTGAACGCGATCAACAGCGGGACGAGTTTCATGCACAAGCAGCCGTTCGTGCGGAAGGCGGCGAACCGGGCGAAGGAACGGGCGAGCGAAGCCATCCGGGCGTCGATCGAGGCCGACGTGAACGCGATCACTAACAAGTAACTGGAGGGAAGAAAATGAAACCGAATGTGGGTATGCTTTATCCCGTGGCGTCGGCGGTGAACACGTACACCCCGTACAGCAGCATCACGTACGGAACGGGATTCGTAGTAAGCGAGGCCCGCGGAGCGGACGTGCAGTGGGAAACGGAGAACGGCGAGTTCTACGGGGACGACATCCTGCTGGACGCGGCGAAGGGCATCGTAGGCTACACGATCGCCTTTGAGGCGGCAGGCCTGGCGGACACCGTGCGGGCGAAGCTGCTGGGCGAGGTGAAGAACAACAGCACGTCCGAATACACGATCAATGGAGCGGACGCGCCGGACGTTGGATTCGGATACATCAGGAGGATGCGCGACAATTCGGGCAGCTCGGTGGTGGAGACCTTCGAGGCCTGGTGGTTCTACAAGGTCAAGTTCGCACAGCCGAACGAAACAGCGCGGACGAAGGAACGCACCCTGGAATGGCGGGCGCCGACACTGAACGGCACCGGAATGGGGGTATACCTGACGGCGGCTGCGGAAAAACCGGATTTCGCGGCGCATCAGACATTCGCCACGCTGGCGCTGGCGAAGTCCTACCTGAACACGAAGGCCGGCATCAGCAGCGGAACGACCTGACAGACACGGGGGCGGTGATGAACTCACCGCCTCCGGGTTTTTTGCATCAGAAAAGGAGTGGAAAAGATGGCGAGCATCAAGCTGAAGGGGCGGGAGATCCCGCTGATGTACACGACATACGAGATGAAGATGATCCAGGAGCAGTTCGGAACGCTGAGCGATTTCGACTACAAGCTGCTGGGAAAGAACAAAGACGACCCGGAGGACACGAGCAGATACGGCGGAGCGGAACAGCTGGACACGCTGGCGGGAGCGATCCGCATCCTGGGGAACGCAGGACTGGAAGACGCGGGGGCCGAGGCGAACCTGACGGACAAGTGGATCCTGCGGGCGCTGCGTCCGGCCCAGCTGATCGACGCGGTGCGGGCGGTCATGAAGGCCCTGCAGGAAGGAAACCGGAGCGAGATACCGGAGAAGAAGCAGGAGGGGCCGGTGGACGTGACGCTGGAAGAGATTAAAAAAAACGAAACGAAGGAAAGCTGACCTACCTGATGGTGGTCAGCTGGGGACTGATCGCCGGGCTGAACCTGGAGGAGATCCACAGGATGCGGCCGGGGGCGGTCATGGACCTGTTTATATACAGGCGTCGGTACGACGACGTGCTGCACTGGATCACGAGGGAGGAATGAGAACATGGCGAGCGGCGTAAACGTGAAGATGGGGGTCTCCGGTGTCGCCCAGTTCAAGCAGGGCATGAAGGAGAGCCAGGCCGCCGTCAAAAACCTGGACCAGCAGCTGAAACTGAACGAGCAGCAGCTGAAGCTGAACGGGGACGCGGAAACCTACCTGCAGAACAAGAGCCAGCTGCTGGAGGAGCAGATCAAAAAACAGCAGGACGTGGTCAGACAGGCGGAGGCCGCGCTGAAGTCCATGAAGGACAACGGCGTATCGGCGACGAGCGTCGAGTTCCAGAAGATGCAGCAGGCCAGCTATGCGAGCCAGACGGAACTGCTGCGGATGCGGACGGAACTGCAGAACATCGGCCAGTCCGCGGGAGAAGCGGAGACAGACGTCAGCTCCATGAACGAAGAGCTGGCGAACATCGGCGCGGGGATCAGCTGGCAGAACGTGACGAGCGGGATCGAGAAGGTCACGGGAGTCCTGGAGACGGCGGCGAAAGCGGCGTACCGAATGGGCCGGGCGATCGTCGGCGCGACGCTGGAGGGCGGCCAGTGGGCCGACGAACTGGCGACCGAGGCGGAAATGTACGAGATGACGCCGGAGCAGCTGTGGAGGATGCAGCAGACGGCGAACCTGATCGACACGGAAGCGGACACGATCATCGGCGCCAGGAAGAAACTGGTCACCGCGATGGGCAAAGACGCCAGCAAAGAGACGATGGGAGCCTTCGCGGCGCTGGGGATCAGCGACCTGACAGGATCAAAAGAAAACATCGAGGACATCTTCTGGAACGCCGGCGAAGCGCTGATGAACTGGGGCGACGAGGTCGAGCGGAACAATTACGCCATGAAGCTGTATGGGAAAAGCTGGGAGGAGCTGATCCCGATCTTCAAGGCCGGGCGGCAGACGTACGAAGAGACCATGGCGAAGTGGACATGGGTCGGGGACGAACAGTTCGAGAACCTGACGAAGATGGACGACGCCAGCCAGGAACTGAACAGCGAATGGGAGGCGCTGAAGCGGCAGTTCGAGGGAACGATGGCCGAAGTCATGACCCCGGTGATGGAGACACTGACCGGGCTGCTGAAGGAGTTCAACACGTACCTGCAGAGTGACGAAGGGCAGGCGATGCTGGAGAGCCTGGGCGAAACGATCAGCAGCCTGTTCGAGGACCTGAAGAATATCGACCCGGAGACGGTGATCAACGGCATCAAGGAAGCGATCGAAGGCGTAAAAGACGGCCTGGACTGGATCAAAAACAACAAAGACACAATTGTCAAGGCGGTGGAAGGCATCGCGCTGGCCTTTGCGGGAATGAAACTCGCCGGCCTGGCGGCGAACGTGCTGCAGCTGGTCGCCGGGTTCAAGGGACTCACGGGCGGAAACGGGGCACCAACAGGAGGGGAAACCGGGACGGATACCGTAGTGCCGACGGGAGGGACCGGCGGGACAGGCGGAGGATTCTTCAGCGGTCTCCTGAACAAACTGACGCTGTTCGCAGCGGCAAACGCTGTACACGAAGCGACGGAAGGCGCGACGAAAGACGTATTTAACGAGTTCATGGAACAGACAGAGGGAATGGACTCAACGGAGTCGAGCATTCTTGCGCTGATGCACGACCTTGGAATGACAAGAGACGAAGCGGAGGCAGCTGTCGCATCGGAGAGCAGAACGCCGTTCCAGGGGAACTGGGCGCTGAACGATCCGGAAAAGGCGCGGGAAATGACAACGGGCGTGGAACACATGAGCGAGGTCGCCGGAGAGATGACCGGGGAGATCGGCGAAACGCGGGCCGCAAACGAAGAAATGACGGCGGCTGCGAAGGAACTGAGCGCTATGCCGGCGGAGATGGAAACAATCGTGGAGCGGGCGATCGTGAACGGCATGAGCCAGGTGACGATCTACATTGACGACCGGGGAGTGGACGCCCTGGGGAACCGGATCGGCGGAAGCATGGGCGGCAGGATCGTGGAAATGATCAAATGAGGTGAAGACATGAGGCTATCAAGACGGGCGACGCTGGGGAAAAGCCAGCTGGACAAAGCTCACGACGCCATCGTGATCCGCAGCGTGGAACCGGGAAAAACGGAGAAAAAGATCGGGACCGCGCAGCGGATGAACGGATTCGGATCGAGAATCACGAACCGGAACTGGAACATGGTAGAGGCCAAAGTGACATTCGCGATCAACCTGCCGAAGTGGGAACTGGAAGCCAGGCAGGAGGCATACGATGCGGCGTGCAAATGGGCGCTGCGTAAAGGATGGCTGACAATGACCGGGAACGCGGGGCGGAGGCTGTACGTGGACGAGGTCGTGCTGCCGGACCGCGGGGACCTGTGGGACTGGACGAAAGAATACACGATCGGATTCCAGGCGTACAACGTACCGTACTGGCAGGACGAGGAACCGGAACAGGTCGTCGTCAACAAGATCACAAAGGGCAGCGTGAACATCACGGTACCGGGCCATGTGGACACGGTGCTCGACGCCGTTTTTGAGAACAAAAGCGGCAAAACGATCAACAAGCTGGAGATCAAGGCGGACGGGAGCACGTTCACGTTCACAGACCTGGCGCTGGGCGGGAGCGACAAGCTGGAGATCAGCCACGGGACTAACGGCATCCTGCAGATCAAGATCGGGAACACAAGCGTGCTCGCAAAGCGGAAGGGCGCGGATGACCTGATCGTGCGGCCGGGATCGAGGACGGTCACCGTAACGGCGGAACGCGCCGGAAAACTGACACTGACGGCAGCGGGGAGGTATATCGCATGATCCTGCTGAAAGCGCACAGCCTGACACAGGTACAGAGGGTGCCGGTGGTCAGTATGCCGCTGGTCCTCAAAGAGCGGGAGACCACGGCGAGCCTGGTGCCGGAGAGCATGAGCGGGATCACGACGGAGAGCTGGTTCCTGGACGATACGAACCCGGGGAAGGGCATCGTATACCGGGTGCGGAGCATCCAGACGGCGTTCGCGACGAACACGCCGACGATCCAGCTGGAGCACGTGATCCGATGCCTGGCGGACAAGATCCTGTTCGGGGAGATCACGCCGGCGAAAATCACGGGGGACGCGAGCGCGACCACCTGCACAGCGAAACAGGCGGTGCAGTACATCCTGAAAAAGAGCGAAGACTGGACGCTGGGAAAATTCGACTATTCCAGCGTAAAGAACGCATACAAGTTCGACGGGGACAACCTGCTGGACGCGCTGGAAGACGTCAGCAAGACGCTGGAGGACTGCCGGTGGACATACGACCTGTCGGTGTACCCGTTCAAGCTGAACATCATCAAAAAGGACAAGACGAACCCGTGCGAAATGCGGCCGGGGCGGAACCTGGTGGCAGTCACAAAGACGATCGACAAAACGGGGATGTATACCCGATTTTATCCGATCGGCAAGAACGACCTGCACCTGTCGGGGAACGGATACGTACAGAAAAACACCGATACGTACGGAATTGTCGAAAAAAATGAAGTCGATTCAAGCCGGGAGACGGAGGCGGAGCTGAAGGCCTGGGCGAACCAGCGCCTGAAGGTCCACGCGCAGCCGCGGGTGCAGGTGGTCGTGGAGGGGATGGACCTGTCCGCGGCGACCGGGGAAGACCTGGACACGCTGACGCTGGGAAGGGCGTGCAGGATCCCGCTGGAAGAATTCAGCACGACGATCGAGGAAGAGATCGTCGAACTGAACTACCGGGACAAGAAGAACGAGCCGGAGAACGTACGGCTCACCCTGGCGAACGAACAGGAAGACATCGTCAAGATCCTGGCCAACGAGATCAAGGAGGGCGCGGGACCGAACGGCAGCGGACGCGGAGGCGGAGGCCGCGGAGGCGCGCGGCAGCAGAAAGAAGACAACGCCTGGTTCGAAGACACAAACGACCACGTCGCCATGTGCGCGAGGGGCATCATCGGCGTGGACGCAAACGGAAAGGTGAACTGGGAGCGCCTGAGCCGGCTGGAAGTCAACGAGGGCGGCATCTTCAGCGAAGTAAGAACCGCGCAGGGGGACGCAACGAACGCGCTTTCCAGGGTGGAGCAGACGGAAAACTCCATCACCGCAACGGTGGAGGCCATCGGAGCGGACGGAGAGATCACGGCGGCGAGCATCTGCCTGGCGATCAACAACGGAGGCAGCCAGGCGAACATCAGTGCAGACCACGTGACTCTGACAGGACGGACAAAGATCAACGACATACTTTCGGTCGAGAGCGGACGGGTATATATCAAGAGCCCGCTGCGGGTCAACGGGGACGTGATGGCGTCGTCTGTAACGCTGAGATCCGGGGGCAGCGGTGTCACATTGTCCGACTCCGACCTGGCGACAACGATCAAGAGCGCCTCTGTGAGCGGGAACACGCTCACGCTGACCCCATACCGCGGGGACCCGATAACTTTTAGCAAAGCCACTGACCTGACGGGGGCGTGGGCCAG
>Ga0310696_10006732_pt1 | contig 13594 bp, 15 predicted proteins | sample AusTroGonzalo_MG_4_FD_203885 | JGI IMG/M metagenome (GOLD analysis project Ga0310696, IMG submission 203885) | Bovine rumen microbial communities from tropical cattle in Woodstock, Queensland, Australia - Gonzalo_02 (v2) (version 2) | ecosystem: Host-associated > Mammals > Digestive system >... | reverse complement strand
TCGTGGCAAAGACCACTTTGTCTTTGAGTATTCGCACGAATGGCTGAAACAGCATGGCGGCATCGTGCTGAGTGGCGACCTGATGAATGTCCCTTCGTTGCAGCATCCTCGTGGTGCGGATAGTATGTTTGGTTTCGTCAAGGATTCATTTCCCGACCATTGGGGCCGATTGTTACTCGACCGCAGAGAACGTCTGAAGGCGCAAGCAGAGGGCAGACCCGTGCAAATGCTCACCAACTACGACTACCTTACGGGCATTGAGGACTTTACACGTATGGGCGGCATACGCTACAAAAATGAAGATAGTGATGGCTTCATAAACGTATCCTCAAAGTATCTTGTTCCTCCCATTGAGAGTCTTCGTGCCCTGTGCGACGCCTGTCATGAGATTGAAGCAGCAGAAGAACGTAACGAGTTGCCGGAACAGCGTTGGCTCGACCAATTGATTGATCCAGGGACATCGCTTGGCGGTGCCCGTCCAAAAGCCAATGTCATCGACACAGACGGTAAACTATATGTGTCAAAGTTCCCGTCCAAGAAAGATTTGGAGAACACAGAACTTATTGAGCATTTTTCGCATCGGTTAGCAGCCGCTGCAGGAATCAAAGTGGCTCAGACACGCACCATCAAGATTTCAAAAGACCGCGACCTCTTGCTCTCTGAACGTTTTGACAGAACCGCTGATGGCCGCCGCATTCACTTTGCTTCTGCCATGTCGTTGCTTGGTTTTGATGATGGCGCTGGCAGCAGTACAGGTAATGGCTATTTGGACATCGTTGATTTCATCCTTCAGGGATGTGTTGATGTTCATCAGAACCTGAGAGAACTCTACCGCAGAGTGGCATTCAATGTGATGTTTGGTAATACCGACGATCACTTCCGCAATCATGGTTTCCTGCTCACCCCAAAAGGCTGGACGCTCTCACCGGCCTACGACATCAACCCGGGAACCAAGACGCATCAATGTCTGCTTATCGACCAATATACAGAACAGTCGGATGCTACTGCCCTGCTCCAAGCCTCGGGCAGCTATATGCTTGAACAGCGGGAGGCCTCTGAAATCATAGAGGAGGTTCGTACCGTCATCAAGGATTGGCGCAAGACTGCTACAGAACTTCAGATTTCCCACAAAATACTTGAATCCTATTGTAACCGATGGGATAAGCTATGAGTTTGGATTTAGCTATTCCTCAGGCCACGGTTCAAATTCCAATTCCAGCTCAATCCATTGATTTTCTTCCTGTGGTGTGGCACTCTTTTGATTGGAAACACCCAAGCCTAACAGTCTGATGGGGTGCGAGTGAAACTCCACCTGTTGCATCAACTGTTTGGCCAATGGAAGGATCTCGTCTTTGGTGCGGAGGATGTGGTCAACCGTGATGCTGCGGGTGATTTGTTGAAAGTCCAGAAACTTTACCTTCAATGTAAGTGTTCGACCCTCGAAGTCGTTCTTTTCGATGCGTCTGACCAGCTCCAGCACCGTATGATACAGATGAATGGTGACGGCGGCGTTCTCGCTGATGTCTGATTCAAAGGTCTGCTCACAGCTGACACTCTTCTGCTCCCATTCGCTGATAACAGGCCTATTATCGATGCCTCGCGAGAAATCGTAAAATACCTGCCCCATCTTGCCGAACTCCTGCGTCAGTCGGCTAAGCGACATGTTTCTCAGGTCAAGGCCCGTGAAGATGCCCATGCGGTGCATCTTCTCTGCGGTCTTTTGGCCCACACCCCAAATCTTCTCTATCTTCAGTTGTGCGATGAAGTCCAATGCCCTGTCAGGATGAATCACCGTCAGCCCGTCGGGTTTACGCCAGTCGGAGGCAATCTTCGCCAGGAACTTACAGTAACTTACGCCAGCCGATGCCGTCAGTCCCGTCGTCTCACGGATGCGCTGCTTGATCTCACGGGCAATATTCACGCCAAGTTCTATACCTTTCTTGTTTTCCGTTACATCGAGAAAGGCTTCGTCGAGGGATATAGGCTCTATCAGGTCGGTATAGTCGTGGAATATCTCGTGCAACTGTGCCGACACCTCCTTATACTTTTGGAAGTGCGGCTCCACGATGATCAGTTGCGGACATAGCCGCTTGGCCACCTGAATGGACTGTGCCGAATGCACCCCAAACCGTCGTGCCTCATAGCTTGCAGTTGATACAACGCCACGCTCAACATCATGTCCTACCACAATCGGCTTGCCTTTCAGATCCGGATTTTCTCGCTGCTCTACAGCCGCGAAAAATTGGTCCATGTCTACATGAATAATCTTCATTTAATGAAGGCATTTAGTTAAGACAAAAGTTCCAATGCTGCTGCATCCAGCCGATACACCGTCCATTCCTTCATTGGCACGGCTCCGAGTGAGAGATATTACCTCTTTCTCCATCTTCTCATATTGGGCAATGCCTCTTATGAACTCCAGTAACAACGGCACATCTTGCCGCTCAGCCTTGCGTATTTCTACATTTCTCTTCATATTATTCAATCTTTCCTGCCAACCACATGCGAGTTGTTGCAGGTGTCGGTGTGGCGGTGATAGTGACAGTATTGACTGTCTGCTGATCTCCGTCGATGTTGCGCATATTCTCACTGATTTCTTCCACGAAGGGAATCAGGTCTTCGCCCTTGGTGGCATCGGCGCGAGAGCTGACGTTGGGCGCGAAGGTGCAGAGATTGCCGCCTACGAGCACGCCACTGGATCATGGCGACTACTGCCATTAATATAAGCTTCTTCATCTGAATATGTATTCTACATCACTCTTTATACTCCAACGCCAGCCCACCTTCGCTGGTCTCCTTGTAGAGCGAGGGCAGGTCGTGGCCTGTGCACTTCATCACCTCCACCACATGGTCAAAGGAAATGCGGTGGTTACCGTCGGAAGAGATAGCATAGAATGTGGCATCGGCAGCTCGTGCAGCAGCAAAGGCATTACGCTCAATGCATGGAATCTGAACCAGTCCGCAGATGGGGTCGCAGGTCATGCCGAGGTGATGCTCCAGTCCCATCTCTGCAGCATATTCTATCTGGTTGGGACTGCCTCCCCATAGTTGGCAACCGGCAGCAGCGGCCATAGCACAGGCTACGCCTATCTCACCCTGGCATCCCACTTCTGCGCCGCTGATGCTGGCATTGTGCTTCACCACATTGCCAAAGAGTCCAGCAGTAGCGAGGGCTCTCAGTATGCGCTGCTCAGAGAATTTCAAGTCGTGGTGGTGCTCATAGAGAATGGCAGGAAGTATGCCGCAACTGCCACAGGTAGGTGCCGTCACAATCGTACCTCCACAGGCATTCTCCTCAATGACAGCCAATGCATAGGAATAGAGCATGGCGCTGTAACGAGCGGCTTCATTGTAACCTTGTGCCTTCACATAGTAGGAAACAGCCTTGCGCGACAAGCCCAACGGACCAGGCAGGGCGCCTTCTGCATCGATTCCTCGCTCGACGGCTTTCTGCATCGTATGGAAGACTTCTTTCAGAAAGTCCCAGATTTCCGGACCTTCACATTGTTCCACATATTCCCAGTATCCATGACCTGTTTTTTTGCACCACGCCATGATTTCCTTCATCTTGTTCATCTCATAGACATCGCCGCCTGATGCGAACATGTCACCCTCGGCCTTGCCCTCGGAAAGTGCACCACCGCCTACGCTATAGACAGTCCACTCGTCGCCTCCGTCAGCCGTGAACTTCATGCCGTTGGGATGGAAGGGCAGGAATTCCTTGGGTTGCCAGACGATGTTCACAGGGGCAATCTTACTGAGCACATCGATGATGGCTACATCGGTCATGTGACCTTTTCCCGTGGCAGCAAGACTGCCGTAGAGGGTTACTTCGAAGCTCTTGGCTTCGGGATGGCGCTTGGCGTAGATACGCGCTGCATTGTCTGGTCCCATCGTGTGACTGCTTGACGGACCTTTTCCGATACGGAATAGTTCTCTGAGTGATTTCATATTTTAATTCGTTTTATTCTTTAGTCGATTATAAACCTTGATGGCATCCTGCATGATGTCATAATGGTCGAATGCCAAATGTGGTGTATATGACATTGCTTATTATTATATCACTATGTTTAAAAACTAAATTTGAGCATAAAGATAGCACATCTATCTTTGATAACTAAAGTTTCCCACCTTTGAAATCCCTTTATATAAAGGCGTTTCCAGAGGGTATAGGCATCATTAACATTTTTGCGTAGTATTTCACGAATGCACATCGCCCTATTAATGGGGGCTTTCGGGAACATTGGTATTCATTCTCATTTTTCATTAACATTTATTGTGTCAGTGTTAAAATCCTTTGTTTACGGGCATTCCCGTGATGTAAAGATTTCAGAACCTCTCTGTTTGTGGGCGTTTTGAAAAGGTGGGAAACTTTAGTTTGATAACAATGCTAGCGTACATTATTATATATTTTTTTAACATAAAAAACGGCTCTCAGGGGGAAATTCCCGCCCGAACGATAGGGAAACGACCTGTCACTTTAGGAATAATCCCTGACCTTTCGCCCTCTCTATTACGTCAAAAGAGTGAAAGCAAGAAACAAAAATGTTTAACCCTTTAACGAATAGGAGATACAATTATGAAAAAGATGATTACCCTGGTTATGATGATGGTAATGACTGTCACGACCAATGCCATGAGTTATACTCAGGCTCGCAATGAAGCCCTCTATCTTTCGGACAAGATGGCCTGGGAACTGAACCTAACGGATGACCAGTATGATGCAGTCTATGAAATCAATCTGGACTACATGATGAGTGTGAACGGACGCAATGATGCCTACGGGAGGTGGTGGAATCGTCGTAATACTGACCTCCAGTATGTCCTGACCGCTTACCAGTACAACAAGTACATCGGTCTCTCGTATTTCTACCGCCCTCTGTCATGGAAAGATGGGACTTGGACTTTCAATGTCTATACCCACTACAGCAATAAGAGCCACTTCTACAAGGGACATCCGAAAGGTTATGTGAGCTATAAGGGTGGTAATAACAAGAAACCAGCCAACCACTACGCTGACAGGAAACCAAAGAATGACAACAACGGTCACGGCAACGGATCGACCTGGAGGAATACGGGTGGGAAGAGTGAACGAAGCGTAGCACATGGGAATAGCAAACCCAATGGTCATCAGAACGACCAGGTTGCACAGAACAACAATCGTGGTAACGGTTCAGGCCACTTCGGAGGACGCAGATAGTTCCGTTTGCTCTATATATGCCTGGTGACAGGACACAGGGGAATCTCTCTATGAGGGGTTCCCTATTTTTTATTTTCACCCTCCCGTATGTAAACACCAGTGCTAACTGCTCCCTTACGATGCACATACAGCTTCTGGTCGTAGTGCCGTTCTACTGCGACATAGTTGTGGTGAATGTCTATAGGTTCTTCAAACAATACATCCGGAAAAGCATAGCTGATGACCTCCATAGTCCTCCGCATCATTTCCTTGCGGTTGCAGACGGCCCACACCAGACAATAGTTCATTTCGTGCAAGTACGAATCGAATTCCTCAGTTCCTTCAGGCAGGAAAGGAAGATACATGTTTTCGGTCACAGTAGAATGTTACTTTGCGTTCAAGTTCTTCGCCCGCTGATTATAGTACATATAGACCCTTCCACCAAGCCCTCGGCTACCTGAATGGATCATTATCCATAGGTTACCCTCTTCGTCCTTCTGTAGTTCTTCGAAGTGGTTGCCGCCCCCTTGGGTAGCCATTGACCTGGTGGCTAGTCTCCACCCCTTCTTCTCGGAAAGTGCAGGAAGCGACTCGAAGTCCCAGCCATGAGGGAGCAACTCTTCTGGCTGCAGTTCTTTCCACAGCAGGGCACCTATCATCACCTTGTTTATCAATTCCGTTATTTTTCGGCCAGCAAGAGTGTAAATAAAGTCCGAAATTAATATTCTCTAGAGCGTCAAGCATAAGTAGTTGATTAGGTACGAAGCACCCGTTGTATGGTATGAACTGATACCATTACCTTCAAGGTTCTGCTCTCGTTCCCCTGTTGTCCGCCGGACGTCCTGCCTCTTGGCTTGTGCAGTGGCTTGGTACGGCGGACGGCTTCGTCCTTGATGCTCTTTGACTTGATTGCTCATTAGTTACCTTCTGGAAATGCTTTGTTAAATATCATTAATTCGATAGACAATAATGGAATAGCCTAATATACATTTCAGAGCAGAAACACTGTTCGCATCCTGAGAGGTGACAACACCACTTCTCAAGATGAAAAAATCTACAAAAATATCATAGATTATGAATTCATTTGACAAAATTAAAGTAGTTTCAAATATTAAATACATTAGCTATATCAATAGAAACGTATTCACCAAGAAAATGCGTAATGGCCGAATCGCAAGTTGGCAATACACGACCAATGATCCCTACAACCTTATGATAGAGAAAAACAAAGACCGGAATGAACTTGTTATCGAATTCACTGGGAAAATATTGTTAGATGATTACCCTCAATTGATAAGCGAATCAACTATACATCAATGCTTTGAGAATATAAACAAATTGGGAATCTGCAAACTAGACATTGACTCAATTATTAAGGACTCCCAAGTGGTAAAGTGTGATGTGACCCAAGATATATCATATAAGAAGAATATAAAGGATTTGACGTCCGGAATAATTGATGGCATAAAAAACCACAAGAAATATTCATACCGCCAAGATGGTGGCAATCTTACATTAAAAAATAATGTAAGTACAAAGAATAGACAAGTAAGCCTCATTGTCTACAATAAAGAGGAAGAGATGGAAAGGGCAACCAATAGAGCTTTTATGAGCTCCATTAAGTGCCCGGAGCGTTTATCTGATTCTTTCAAGGATAAAACTCGTTTTGAGATTAATTTGAAATCAGTAAAACAGATAAAGGAACGGCTACATATAAATGACAATAGGTTGCTTTCAATTTTTGAAAGCTCAGCTCAGCCGATTCTTGATTTCCTTAATGAGATTATTAAACCGTGTAGTGGGCAACCAAAAGGCATAACTAATTTACATGATTATTTACGTTATTTACTATTGGTGACATGTGATTTCGACTTAAAGAAAGTTGAAAACATTGTTCGTAGTTACGGCTCTCCCAAAGCTTCAATTTCTAGGAAGATGGAGCCATATAAAAATTTGCTGAAGGTATTACAGGAAGGAGGTAAGGATGTCCGTGAAGAATTAAACGAAATTCTCTCACATTGATTCTGCTGATACGTATGGATATTTTCCATAAAAGGTTCTACGAAATTTTGTGTGGGTACTATCCGTTGATGGTTGGAGAACGAAGGTCTATGAGGCTGGCGGTAAGGATGTCAAGGATTGAGATCCGTCCGTTTTCCGTTTTGCCTATACGCAAAATACCTTGCTCCTATACGCGATACACCATTCGTCTATACGCAAAAAAATCCTCGCCTGTACGCAAAATCAAACAATAAATTTTTTCTTTGACGACAGTTATATGTGAAGGAATTACCTTAAAAAATTATAAAACCCCACATGGAATATAGGAATTTTTTGGAAGTCAGCCTAAATAATCTTAATTTTGTAGCGTATAATTGTGGTTGCGGGTGAAAGCCCAAGACACGAGGATGCAAAGCCCGCGCTGATTCTGACTCTTCTGGGAGGACGAGGAAGTGGAGGGCCACATTGATGGTAAAAGCGTTTGCTTGCGCTTGGTTTTAGACTATCCTGAAACTTCGAACATTTCAGATCTGTCAAGAACCTTGCAACGGTAGATGCTCATGGGTATGTAGTATATACCATTGCTATGCATTGAGGAAATGCGAAGAGGGTACTATATATACATACAGCGTGGGGTCTTCGTTGCTCGTTTCGACAGATCGGGTAAGTTCGAAGACCTCAGGATAGTGGAACGGGCAGCAGTGAGGGTTCCACGCTTTTCATACCCAGATGGTAAAGTGTCCGTACTTTCCTTTTGCGTAGCTTTTTCGGATGAATGTCTGACGGGAGCCTAAGGCGTATGAACAAAAAAGATGAAAGGCCATCTGAAAGACATCATACTGCGACTGAACACCGGACATGACCGAACGTGGTGGACTTCCCCCACAAGCATGACTGGGGGCAGAATGGTGCGCCCCATAGACTTTGTAGCAGATGACTTGTATGGCTATTTCTTCTTTGACCACCCAGAGAATGAACGATGGACATATGGCATAGTACGTATCGCAGTAGGTGAGTTGCGTTTCGGATTGAGTGTCGGTCATCTGAAAGAGCTATCGGAACTCAAAAAGATGCTATCAACGATAGCGGAGGATAATGAACCCAGGTATAATGCCGATTTTAACGGTGAATCATTCTCTTCCCTTCAATGCAAATATTCGACACGTTTGTTACAGTTCGCAAACAAACAAAGGGAAAGAATAGCTTCTTTGGAATTGACCCCGAATCCGGACTATTCCATAAAGAAGATTAGCAACTTCCATGAAATGCAGCCCTATGGCGCCTTTACTTCGCCAAGTTCCCCATGGTGCGTAGCCTATTCTGAGAAGAAGTACAATGCCTTTTCTGCAAATGGCTCTAACAGTATCTTTGTACTATTACACAAGGACTACAAAACCATTATGGAGCATACTAATAGACAGGGCTGTGAACCATATTTGAAGTCCATTGGCAGACTCGCTGCTCCACCATACGATGACTATGGACTCTCCATGCTCCTTCTTGTGATAGCTCCTGATGGGACGCTTACCTATTGTACTTCTCGTTGGAACCACTCATTCACTCATTCCTCACATGACTACCTTAATGAGTGGCAGATTAGTATGCTAATCGGTAAAGATTTTTATTTATCATTCAAATAAAGTTTAACTTAATACAACTCTTAATTATGAAACCAGATTGTTTTGATGACTTTAATCAGGATGGACTCGTAAAATCACCTGATACTGCAGTTGAAGGAGATCTTGAAGCGGAATCAATTGTTGGTCCTTGGAAAACCTGCAATATTACTTCGAATCCTTCACATTTGAAGACTATTATTGAATTATCAGAATCATCGTCACAGAGAGATAAAGCAGTTTATGTCGCAAATAATCTGTTTCTTTATAATTCAAAGGCGTTTATTATTGAAGGGCCAAACAATACAAAATTAGTGGCTATGTTCGTTTAAGTGACTGATTTTTGGTGCATCCGCTCGGAATTGGCACTTCTGGCCTTGCAGGTATCATGGCATAGGTCACCCTCTTGCTCGTGGTTAGCGCATAATTCAGAAGGACTGCCTTCTGCTCCTGGACAGTATTCTTCGAGTAGTTCACGAAATTGTGCCACGCCAGATAATTGTTGAGGTACTTTGTCGCTACTCCGTTAAAATTTTCGATGAACTTCTTCAGCATAGAATGGAAGCTGTTTATGTGCTGTATATGGAATATGCCCTTCTTTGACTTTCCGCCCTTTGTCTGCACGCATTCAAGCCCGTGGGACTTGGCGTACTTCCGCTGGGCCTTGCTGCCGTCGGTGCAGAACGTGGAGCCGGCCTCGATTTTTGAGCCGAGGACGTTGTCTATGTCTTCTGCCGAGCATTCACCAAGATTCGACACCTCAGCGATGGAATGCCCTTTCCTGTCCACGGCGCACGGTACACACACAAGGTCATTGGAAAGGCCCTTCGAGATCCCGTCGCCGCCACGCTTCCTTGGTGCGCGCCCCATGTCGAAGTCCTTGGAATTCTTGTGGTTGCCCTTGAACGACAGCGGGAAATAGGTGTCGTCCGACTCCGCGATGCCGCTCAGCGTGACACCCTCACTCATGTTGCGCAGCGCGTCGAGAATCTTATGACGCCAAACGAAGGAAGTGGAGGCGGCCATGCCACACTCATCGGCTGCCTGGCGTATCGGGAGTTCATTCACCATGCACTCTATATACTTCCTCCATGTCTCCAGCGGCTTGCTGCTGCCGGCTGTTATCGTGTTTGTCCGCGCCGTGAAAGACTTGCCGCACTCCGCACAGACGTACTTCTGTGCACCGTCCTTCCTGTGACCGTTGCGACGAACGTGCTTCTTGCCGCAATGTGGGCACACCACACCATCGGTAAACCTGCCCTCGCTTACAAATGAAGTAAGTGAGGCGGCTGGAAGGGAGGCCTGCCCGAATAACTTGGAGAGAAGTTGCAAAAGATCCTTCTCCGAAAGGCTCTTAATCTCTGAGAGTATGGACTCTACTGTCACTGTTTTCGCTGTCTGACTCATATAATTCTTCAATGATGCTGCAAAGGTAGGCATTTTTCTGGAACTGTGCAAGGATTTTGGCAGAAAAACAGTCATTCAAACGAACATAGCCTTCGGATTAATTTCGTATCTTCGCAGCATGAAACAGAGAATCTATGAGGTCGATAGCATCGACGCGTATAACAAATGGTACGGACGGGAGACGCTGCACCCGCTGGTGACGGTGATTGACATCAAGGAGAGTCCTGAGTGGCTGAACGGTGCTACGCTTCGCTACGGAGTCTATGGAATCTTCCTGAAGCAGGGTGCAGGCTGCTCGGCTCGTTATGGCCGTGAGAAGTACGACTATCAGGAGGGCACCATCGTGACGCACGCCCCAGGCGAGGTGTTCACAGTTGAATGGAATAAAGACCTGCCCATGCCACCTTCACGTGGACTGCTGTTCCATCCCGACCTGCTATACGGCACGCCGTTGGGCAAGAAAACCAAGGACTATTCGTTTTTCGACTACGGCGACCACGAGTCGTTGCATCTGTCGCAGGCGGAGCGCACGGTCATCATGGCACTGATGAATCAGATTGAAACGGAGATGCGACATGCCATCGACAAACACTCTCAGACTCTCATCACCGACACTATCAGCTTGATGCTCGACTACTGCCTGCGCTACTACGACCGCCAGTTCATTACGCGACACAAGGTGAACAGCGAGGTGTTCTTGGCTTTCCAACAACAGCTGAAGGAGTATTTCGAAAACGGTCATCCAGAACAGAACGGTCTGCCCACCGTCGCCTATTTCGCTGACAAGGCCTGTCTCTCGCCCAACTATTTCGGCGACCTGATTAGCAAGGAGAGCGGCACCACTGCCCAGCGCCACATTCAGGATGCTGTCATCGAACGTTCGAAGCAGTTGCTCATTGAGACCCGCATGCCCGTCAGCGAAATAGCCTACCAGCTCGGCTTCGAATACCCACAGCACTTCTCGCGCCTGTTCAAGTCGCGCACAGGTAGGACACCAAATGAGTACAGATTGACTGCATAATTGCCCCTTTTGCTTACGCCGCTTCCCCGTTTAGCGGGGACGCTCAAAGGTGGTACATTATCCTGATGTCAATTGGAAAGAAGGCAAGCTGCTGAACCGTGTATTAAAAAAAGATCTGGAGGATTGGATGAAGTAAATACCCAATAAAATATAAATCCCAGGGCAGAATTACTATGTTTTGGGATTTTTTATGTATATTTGCAACCAAAAACAAACTACTAACAAATGAAGAAACAGTATAGAATAGCTGCTGTGATGGCACTTTCTATTGGCCTAAGTATAGCAGTTGAGGCACAGACAAACAGCCTCGGAGAACGTGCCTTATGGGCAAGTATCAACGGCAAGAAGGATGCTTCGCTGGGCGATTACCAGCAGCACACGGGCAAGGTGCTGGTGTCGTGGCGGATGCTGCTGGGCGATGATGCGACGACGGGCTTCGACCTCTATCGCACCATCGGTACGGCGACGGAGAAGAAGATTGCCTCGAACATCAAGAACCGCACCTGCTATCAGGACGGCTCGGCCAGCAAGACGGCCGACAACCACTACCGGCTGACCTACGCAGGGAGCACGGAGACGCTGTCGGAGTTTACGCTGACCAAGGCACAGGCTTCAGGCGGATTGCCTTACATCAGCATCCCGCTGGCCGACACGAAGGATGTGTATGAGAATACGGCGAAGGTGGTCTATACGGCCAACGACGTGAGCGTGGGCGACCTGGATGGTGACGGAGAGTTTGAACTGGTGGTGAAGCGCCTGCAGAGCGTGAAGGATGCACAGGGCAACATCGTGAGCGACGGCTCGGGTGCCTGCTACTCGCAGCAGGACTGTCTATGGGCGGTCATCTGGGATGCCTACAAGCTGGACGGCACATTACTATGGCGTGTGAAGGGTGGTCCTGGCATCATCCTTGGCAACTCGTCAAGTTTTGCCGTGGCCGACTTCGACGGTGACGGCTGTGCCGAGATGGCTATCCGCACCTGCGAGGGAACGGTGTTTGGCGATGGCACGGAGATTCCCGATGTGAACGGCGACGGAAAGATAGACTATCGCACGTGGGGCAACCTGAACTCGAGCAGTCCCGGCTGGGTGGACCACTACAATAGTGCTGGCCCGGAGTTTATCAGCATCATCGACGGTAAGACAGGGCGCGAACTGGCCCGTGATAACTTTATCAATCGCGAGACCTCGCAGTCGTGGGGCGACGACTACTGGAAGCGCGCCTGCTCGTTCCGCGTCGGTGTGGGCTGCTTCGACGAGACGGGGCTGCCATCGGTGGTGCTCGGTCGTGGTGTCTATGGCCATAGCGTCATTGAGGCTTGGGACTGGCGTGATGGCCAATTGACCCGCCGCTGGCGTTTCGACACCAACGATGGTGGCACTGGTCGTGACGGCAAGAAGCACAGCACATACGCCGCGCAGGGCAACCACTCGCTGAATGTGGCCGACCTCGACGGCGACGGTCTGGACGAAGTGATGTATGGCTCGATGGCGGTAGATCATGACGGCATCGGCCTCTGGAACACCCGCTTAGGTCACGGTGATGCCAACCACGTGGGCAAGTTTCTGCCTGAGCGCGAAGGACTGCAGATGTTCCACTGCTTGGAGACTGGCAAGACGATGGTGGCACTCCACGATGCCCGCGATGGCTCCGTCATCTGGAAGAAAGATGCCAGCAGCGACAACGACATGGGGCGCTGTCTCGTAGGCGACTTCTTCCCCGAATATCCCGGCTGCGAGTTCTTCTACTATCAGGGCAACTACATCCAGCAGGACGGCACCGAGACCTCCATCAATACCAAGGGACAGAAGGGCGGCTGCGGCATGGCCGTGTGGTTCGACGGCAACCTTTCGCGCCAACTCATCGAGGACAACATCATTCAGAGTCCGAAGTACGGTCGCACGTTTACGATGTACCGCTATTCAGAGTCTTTCATTAATGGCACGAAGTCAAACCCCGCGTGGTACGGCGACCTTGTGGGTGACTGGCGCGAAGAAATCATCGTGCCCGACGCCACCCGCCTGCAGGACATCAAGATCTTCTCCACCTGGTACCCCACGACGCACAAGTTCCCGTGGCTGATGACCGACCACTGCTACTGGATGTCGGCCCTCAACGAGAACATCGGCTACAACCAGCCCACACACACCGGCTACTATCTTGGCAGCGACCTGAAGAACGATGCCGAGGCGTGGGCAGAGGCCGCGGAGGTGCAGAACATAATCATTCCGACTGCTATCAACACCGTCATCACCCATCCGAATTCCGATAACAGCGGTATCTATAACCTCTCCGGCCAGCGCGTGAATGCGTCATACAAGGATATCGTCATTAAAAACGGGATGAAGCTATATAATAAGTAAGGTATG
>Ga0310696_10006731_pt1 | contig 13597 bp, 7 predicted proteins | sample AusTroGonzalo_MG_4_FD_203885 | JGI IMG/M metagenome (GOLD analysis project Ga0310696, IMG submission 203885) | Bovine rumen microbial communities from tropical cattle in Woodstock, Queensland, Australia - Gonzalo_02 (v2) (version 2) | ecosystem: Host-associated > Mammals > Digestive system >... | reverse complement strand
AAAAGATATGGTCTTGTACTACAAAAGATATGGTCTTGTACTACAAAAGATATGGTCTTGTACTACAAGACCACCTTTTTCGGTAAAAACCGACTAAAACGAAACAGTTTTAAGGGGCAATCAGCCAATAGCTGAGCAGTAGCGTGAGAAACGCGGAGACGACCCCTCTCAAAACTGGCCCATACGCATTCCACCAAGCACCTCATTCAAAAAATCGAAGTTTCAGAGGTGTCAATGTAAAGATTTTTCATCACGATCTTTGTTCTCTAAGGAGTTTAGGAGTTCAGGAGTTTTTCCCTGCGGGGCTGTTGTCTAAGGAATCTGGGCGCTCGGCCCAAAGGGACGCTTGCCAAAGCAAGAATTTAGGAAGCTGCGCGCAGCACTTTCTGTGATTTCCGTGATTTCTGTGTGACCTTAGACCATATCTTCTGCGGAGTTTTTTTGTTTTCTAAGGAGTTTAGGAACTGTAACTAAATAAAATTTGCGTTTTATTTTTAAACCACAAACGTAAAAGTAATTTAGTAACAGTTCCTAACTATCATGTTTTCAGGCGATAAGTGCCATACTTACGAGGTCTAAACAGCATACTTGTGGGTAACAGGTAACAGATGGTAACAGACGTTTTTAAACTTTCTCGCGTACGTATGTGCGTGTGTACTCGAGAAAAGGTTATGTTAATCACTCCAAATTTCTGGGATATTCTGCATGGAAATGTGACGAGTGTCAGTTTTATTTCGTACCTTTGCACCCCGTATGAAACAAGGATGTATAGAAACGATAACGACGAGGATCATCAGTACCACGTTTATTGTGGTGGCGCTGGCTGTGTTCAAGCCCTTCGGGTTGGATGCGTGGCAGTGGCAGGGTTATGTGCATCTGATAGCTTTAGGAGTGATAGGTTTCTCGATCTGCATGATGACGGACATCATCCTGAAGTATGTCATCAAGATGCCGAGGTCATTTAAGAAAGGTGCCGAATACATCATCCGCCGCAACCTCTGGTTCCAGCTTATCAATACACCGCTTGTAGCACTGGGCATCTGTCTCTATCGCCACTTCGTGCTGAGCGACCATCAGGGATTGCAAATCCCCTCCAACGTGTTTTCTGTTGTCAATTTCCTCGAAACCCTTGTCATCATTGCCTTTTGCTCCTTCGCCATCGGACTCTACTGGCGCTTCAAGTTTCGCAGCAAGTATCTAGCGATGGAATTAGAAGAGATACGGGAATTGAATGAACAGCTAAAAAACCTCACCCCCGACCCCTCTCCAAAAGAGAGGGGAGTATATACCGCTGCTGCTGAGACTTCTGCCGATAAAGGTAACTACTCCCCTCTTCTTGGGAGAGGGGTCGGGGGTGAGGTTTCTGGGGTGGAGGCTCTTACCCTCTCTGGCACGACAAACGAATCGGTGACACTCCAGATTTCCAACCTATTATTTATTGAGGCCGTGGGCAACTACGTTAAGGTCAGTCATCTGCGTGATGGGCAGGTGCATACCGACATGCTTCGCGCCACGATGAAACAGATGGAGGAAACGTTGCAGGGCTATCCGATGATTGTCCGTTGCCATCGTGCCTTCCTAGTCAACCTTGGCCAAGTAGAACAGATTGTCTCACATTCCGGCTCCACCCAGCTACTCATCAAACACTGCCACGAATCGCTCCCTGTCTCGCGCAGCAACATGTCACAGGTCAAGGCTGCTATTTCTTCTTCGTTGATATGTGCAAAGTCTTCGTCGTCGAAGGAGTAGTCGATGTAGACTTAGTTGTAGCCTTTGTCGTGGCTGTCGTGGTTGTACCACCGCCCTTGTAGTACTTCAGTGCCTCGGGCATCCATGCCGTGATGTTCTTGATGCGCGTCTCGTCCGAGGGATGGTCGCTGAAGAACTCTGACTGCTGGTTGGTAGAAGCAGACGCCATGCGTTGCCAGAAACTGATGGCCACCTGCGGGTCATAACCTGCCATAGCGGCGAAGATGAGTCCCATGTAGTCGGCCTCCGACTCATGATCACGCGAATACTTCAGATTACCGAAATTGAAGTTTAGCGCAGCTGCCGTCTGCACGATGCTTTGTGTCTTCTCCCCCATTCCGATGGCTCCTGCCACCGTTGTGCCTAACTGCATGATGTACTCCTGACGCATCTGCGTGGAGAGCTGCTCGGCAGAGTGGCGGGCCACGGCGTGGGCAATCTCATGTCCGAGCACGATGGCCAGCGATGCCTCGTCCTGCGTGACGGGCAGCAAACCCTCGTAGACCACAATCTTACCGCCGGGCATACACCAGGCATTGACGGAGGCATCCTGCACGAGGTTGAACTCCCAGGCAAAGTTCTGCACATCAGCCGACATGCCGTTGGCGTTGAGATAGCTCGTCACGGCAGAAGCCAACTTCTGGCCCACACGCTTCACCATCGCCGTATTCGTGGCATTGCTCGACGTCTTGGCCGTCTTCATAAACTCCTGATACTGCTGGGTCGAGAGGCTCAACACTTCGCCGTCGCTCACCATCAGCGTCTGCTTACGACCCGTGATGGGCACAGTGGACGTGGTGCCGCAACCAACGATGAAGGCCGACAGCACACATAACACTAATAGTTTAAAAGTTTTCATAATTCTAGAATATTTAGTTACACTTATTCAAGTTTCTGAAGTTATACTTCACCACAGATTTCGCAGATTTCACAGATTCTGGCTGCGCGTTGTTGATACTATTTTCACAGATTTATTATTGGATTACAGCGGCTAACGCCGCGATTATGAAGTCGCATGGAATCTGTGAAATCCCGAATAATCGCGGCGATAGCAGCTGAAATCTGTTAAATCAGTGAAATCTGTGGTCGTTTTCACACTTACGAAAGTTAAATTACACTTACATTTCCTCATTCTCTGTACGGGCAATGATTTCGTTCTGTAGTTGCGCGGTCATGTCGTTGAAGTAGTCGCTATAGCCAGCTACGCGCACCAGCAGGTCACGATATTGGTCGGGATGTTTCTGAGCATCGAGCAGCGTGGCGGTGTCTACAATATTAAACTGTATGTGGTGACCACCGAACTTAAAGTAAGTACGCACAAGACTTCCCACCTTCGCCATATCCTGTTCGCGGCGCATAAGTGCAGGCGTGAAGCGAACGTTAAGCAATGTGCCGCCGCTCTTCGTCTGGTCGAGCTTGCCCAGCGACTTGATGACCGCCGTAGGCCCATGTGTATCGCTGCCATGTGCGGGCGAGGTGCCGTCTGAGATGGCGAAGTGGGCGAAACGTCCATCGGGGGTGGCTCCGCAGACCGAACCGAAATAGTTGTGGCACGTCGTGGAGAGCATATTCAGGTGAGTCTGCCCGCCACGGGTATTCGGTCTTCCCTCAATGGCCTTCACCAAGTCATCGTACACACGCACGGCAATCCCGTCGGCGTATGTATCATCGTTTCCAAAGAAAGGTGTGTGATTGCGGATATAAGCACGCACCACTTCCCATTTACAATTTGACGATTTACTATTTACAATTTCTGCTGCGCCCCAATTGGAGGAAAGCGCCTTCAGCATCTCGTCCATCGTGTATCGCTTGTCCTCGAAGACGTGCTTCTTCAGCGAACAGAGGCTATCGGTGATGGTTCCCAGGCCGGTGCATTGTATGTAAGTTGTATTGTAGCGCGCACCGCCGCTGTAGTAGTCCTTGCCCTTCTCGATGCAGTCATCAATGAAGAGACTGAGGAACGTGGCTGGGGCATAGAGGGAGAACATGCGCTCGATGTAGTTATTTACGGAAAGCTTCATGTCAACGAAGTGCACCATCTGACGGTGCCAGGCATCGTAGAGCTCTTCAAAGGTTTTGAAGGCACGTGGGTCTCCCGTCTTGATTCCCAACTGTTTACCCGTCTCTGGGTCAAGGCCATTGTTGAGCGTTATCTCCAGAATCTTCGGCGTGTTCAGGTAGCCCGTCAGGAGGTAGGCTTCTTTTCCGAACGCCCCCACCTCAATGCAACCCGAGCAACCTCCCTCGCGGGCATCCTCGACGGTCTTCCCTGCCCTTACCATCTCAGCAACGTAGGCATCGGGGTTGAAGATGCTGGGGTAGCCGTGACCTTGGCGGATGACACGCATACCATCGAGCAGGAACTCGTCGGGCGTGTTCTTTGCAATATGGATGGAGAGGCCGGGCTGCAGCTGATGCAGTTCCTCCTGTATCTCCAGGATGATGGTCGACAGCTCGTTGGCAGCACTATTGCCGTTACGGTCCACACCACCTATATTAATATTGGTGAAGTCATTGTACGTTCCGCTCTCCAGCGCCGTCACGCCGACCTTTGGCGGAGCTGGCTGGTTGTTGAACTTTATCCACAGACAGGAAAGCAGTTCCTTTGCCTCGTCACGGGTAAGCGTGCCGTCACGGAGTCCCTGTTCGTAGAAGGGCCAGAGGTGCTGGTCCAAGTGTCCTGGGTTCATGGAGTCCCAACCGTTCAGCTCGGTGACGGTGCCCAGGTGCACGAACCAGTACATCTGTATGGCCTCCCACAGGTTTCGCGGAGCATGGGCGGGCACCCAGCGGCATACCTCGGCAATCTTCTCCAGTTCCTTCTTGCGCTGAGGATTCTGCTCCTTGGCAGCCATCTCCTCGGCCAACTCCGCATGTCTTTCTGCAAAGAGAATGGCAGCATCGCACGAAATAGCCATTGCCTCCAGCTCCTGCTGCTTGTCGGTGGCCTCAGGGTCGTAGATGAAGTCCAGGTCGGCAATTTTCTCCTCGATACGTTTCTTCACATCGAGCAGTCCCGTGTGGTACATCTTTCCATCCATAGCGGTATGACCGGCGGCGCGCTGCTCCATGAACTCTGTGAAGACACCAGCATGGTAGGCCTCCTCCCACTCCTTCGAGACGTGGTTGAAGATACGCTCGCGCTGCGTCTTGCCCTGCCAGTATGGGATGACCTCGCGCTCGTAGGTGTCAATGTCCTCTTGCGATATATGGTAGCTCTGTAGCTCGCGGGTATCGAGCGTATGCAAGTCCTCCACACTATGGCACGTCAGTTCTGGGAAGGTAGGCACGGCCTTCGGCTTCGGCCCACGCTCCCCGACAATCAGTTCGTCCTCGCCTATATAGATGGTCTTCTTCTTGCAAATCTCGTAGAAGTTACGGGCGCGGAGCACAGGCGTTGACATTGTTCCGTAGTTCTGCTTGTAGAACTCAGTCTCTATCAGCGCCCGCTCTATGCTAAGTGTCGTCGGCGTGTCCATGTTCTGCTGGCGCAGACGGCGTATGCGGTCATTCATGCCGCCAATATTCTCAGGATGCTTTATACTGTAATTCATCACTGTTATTTACGATTTTCGGATTTTCAATTTTCGATTTAACTCCTAACTCATCAAGTCCGGTCTGAGCCGTCGTGTCCTTTCTAGTGCCTGTTCCAGTTCCCACTCCCGTATCTTCGCTTCATTGCCACTGAGCAGGATGTCGGGTACTCGCCATCCCTTATAATCCGCGGGCCGTGTGTAGATAGGTGCCGCCAGCAAGTCGTCCTGGAAGCAATCGGAGAGTGCGCTTTGTTCGTCGCCGATGACCCCCGGCACCACACGCACCACAGCATCGGCAATGATAGCGGCAGCCAGCTCGCCACCCGTCAGCACATAGTCACCAATGCTTATCTCACGCGTAATCAAATGGTCGCGCACACGCTGGTCAATACCCTTGTAGTGCCCGCAGAGGATGATGAGGTTTCCCCTCAGCGACAGCTCGTTGGCCAGGTGTTGGTTAAACTGCTCACCATCGGGCGACGTGAAAATCACCTCGTCGTAGTCGCGCTCGGCTTTTAGAGCGGTGATACAGCGGTCGATGGGTTCGCATTGCATCACCATGCCCGCACTACCGCCGTAAGGATAGTCATCCACGCGGCGCCACTTGTCGAGCGTATAGTCGCGCAGGTTATGTAGGCGTATCTCGGCAAGGCCTTTCTTCTCTGCCCGCGCCAGGATAGACTCATGCACGAAGCCCTCAATCATCTCGGGCAGTACAGTAATAATATCAATTCTCATCTTCTTTCATGGAAATTGCTTGGAAAGCTCACAAGCTGTTTCGGCGCAAAATTACAACATTATTATGTATCCACCAAATTTTATTATCAAAAATACGAAAAAAGCTAGCAATTGCTTAGACATTAGACGGACTTTACCAACAAACATAAGGGAGGAATGTGTTGTGTCTTATAACAATAACCAGCCTCTGCGTTGGTTAGCTCATCTAAGTTCCCACTAATCACCAAAGTCAATAAGTTGTTTTACTTTTCCAGATACTATTCTGTCAATCAGTTAGCTCGTCAGTTGCGCTGTTCATAACAGACTTTTACAGCATGAAGGCCCATTTCCTTCAAGGATAAGCCTCCTTTACCTTCCCAACTCTTTGATATACCTCAAGCAGTCGCTCCGCTGTGTGTCGCCAGGAGAACAGCTTTGCACGGGCGAGACCAACTTGCTTTTGATTTTCGTAGAAGTCGGCATCACTTTCCAGACGAAGTAGCATGGCAGTTATCTCGTCGGGGGCTTCGGGGTTTACCAATATGGCATCTGTACCGCCTATCTCAGGCATTGACGAAGTGTTGCTCGTGATGACGGGAGTGCCACAGGCCATCGCTTCCAACAAAGGTATACCGAAACTCTCACGCAACGAAGTATAAAGGAAGGTAAAGGCGGCATTGTAGATATATGGCAGGTCACTGTTGGGAATATATCCCGGCATGAAAATGTGGCCGTTTATATTGTCTATGTTGTTGCGGTTGATAATCCCGTTAAGGTAATCACGGTCAAGGTCGGCCATCAGCAAGGGACGCTTCACCTCCGACTTCTCCAGATATTTGGAATAGGCGACCAATGTACGCTCCGTGTTTTTCTTGGGGTCGGTATTACCAAGGAAGAACAGGAATCCTTTTTCCGGCATATATTTTTTATAGACCTGCTCACTGTCGGTCAACGGTCGGAACCACTCATTATAGCCATTGTATATCATGGCCATCCTCTCCTCTGGTATATGGAGTTTCCTGATGATATTGTCCTTCTCGAAATTGCTTACTGTGATTATCCTGCGGCACTTGTCCAGGATGCGCGGAACAACCAGACGGCGGTAGAGCCATCCCATATTCTGATAGAGCGAGTGGTTTTGCTTGTCGCGTGGCTCTAAGAAAATGATGTCATGGAGGGTCAGTACCAACGGTATGCTACAAAAGATGGGAGCCGTGTTACTGGTACAATGCAATATCTCAACGCCATATTTCTTTGCGGCACGAGGAAGTGCCCACTGTTCCCAAAGCGGGTACGACGGAGTACTAATCTCGATGACATGTACATTATCGCTGCTCTGGACGCATCGGTCAGGACCAGGCTTCACGAAGAGGAAATACTCGTTATCATGGTCTATCTGCTGTAGCTGGAGTATTTCCTGAAGCACCACATAGTCCATACCATGTTTATTGCTGCGAAATATGCGCTGGGCTTCAATGCCTATTTTCATAGTAATAAGATATAATGAGAGTCATAGTATTTTCTGCAAAGTTCTGAAAAAAAAACGAAATGGCCAAATTTCTAGAGGAAAATATGATGACGAGATTGTTTTTTCGGCTTATTTGTAACTTTTTGCCTCGAAAGAGCGTCTTTAGGATAGGAGTGTTTGATTTTGCGACATACAATTTTTAACATGAGGAAACTATTTGCTGTCAGCACAATGATGTGGCTGACATTGACGGTTTGTGCACAAGAATCTGACGGTTTTGAACTGGCTGCCTCTGCGGTCAAGAACATGCGGGTGGGCTGGAACCTGGGTAATACGCTCGACAGCAATTCGGGCGATGTGAACAACATGTGGATTGAGGCATGGTCCCAGCGCACGCCGAAAGACTATGAGACGGCATGGGGACAACCCGTGACAAAGCCTGAGTTGATGAAGATGTTCAAGGAGGCAGGCTTCAATGCCATCCGTATTCCCGTGACGTGGTATCCTCACATGGAGGCCACGTACAAGGATGTGAAGTGGAACAATGCCACGAACAGCTTGACGGCCTGGGATCCAGTGGCAGACCCCATCGGCACCAAAATTCAGGCGGCATGGATGAAGCGTGTACATGAAGTGGTAGACTACGTCATCAGCCAAGGCATGTACTGCATCCTTAACATCCACCACGACACAGGAGACGGAAACACCGCGTGGCTAGTAGCCAGTGAGGCAGACTATGCCAAGCAGAAGGAACGCTTCGAGGAGGTGTGGAGGCAGATTGCCGAGGAGTTCAAAGACTATGACGAGCATTTGCTCTTCGAAGGCTACAACGAGATGCTCGACCCATACGGCTCGTGGTGCTTCGCCTCGTTTGCCACATCGTCAAATTACAACGCCAGTGTAGCCACCTCGGCCTATAACGCCATTAACAGCTATGCCCAGAGCTTTGTGGATGCCGTTCGTGCCACGGGCGGCAACAATGCCAAGCGCAACCTCATCGTCAATACATACGGTGCCTGTAGTGGTAGTGGCGAGTGGAGTTCCCACCTGCAAGACCCGCTGAAGCAGATGAAACTACCCACTGACAACGTAAGCGGCCATATCATCTTTGAGGTACACTCGTATGTGAATGTCAAGAACATCAGTAACGCCAAGAACGAGGTCAACCAAATGATACGCGTCCTGAAGAACCATCTTGCCTCGAAGGGAGCTCCCGTCATCTTTGGAGAATGGGGAACCAGCACAGACGGTGGCTACGACAACTACCGGAGCAACATGCTTGCCTTTGCCCGATATTTCGTGGAGCAGGCCAAGGCCAACGGAATGGGTACGTTCTACTGGATGGGACTCTCAGATGGTGAACACCGTTCCGTTCCCGAATTCAACCAGGCCGACCTGAAGGACGCCATCATCAAGGGCTTCTACGGCGAAGAGGGCTATTCGGGTATCAACATACCAGTAGCCACCAGTGAGACATCCATCTCCTATTATGACCTTTCCGGCCGCAGGCTTTCGGCTCCCCGTCGCGGGATGAACATCATTTGTCAGTCTGATGGGAAGACGAGGAAGGTAATTTACAGCGGTCGTTGTAGAACTGGCGGAAGTCCGACCATTTGTAATACGGATAGCTGTCAGTAGGCACAGGCAGACTAGCCTCACGACCGTTGAGCAGACATTTCACCAAGACATCGTCGTTGTTGCGACCTTTGCGGTAGAAGATGAGCTGTATGTTGCAGGCCTTGCAGGTCTCCCAGTTCTGATAGCAGTTCTTCACCTCGTAGGGATCCTCAGGGTCGCGGTCGGCACCGTTGATGCCCATCAGGATATGGAGCGGTCCAAGACGGTCATCGTGACCAAAACGCAGGTCGGCAATGCGGTCGCTGCTGCCATCAAGCAAGGCATCGGCTTTCTTGATGATGTCCTGCAAGATGGGAATCACCAAATACTGGCGGGGGAACAGCCAGGAGTAGCTACCGAGGTTGGCGCCTTCCCATTCGCTGGCCACCTCCTCGTCGGTGATAAGATTCCCCATCATGCCCTCGTGGCCGATGTTGGGCAACGACGTGTAGAGGTTGATGAGGTTACTGCCAATGTGGTGCAGATTGCCGGGCAGGCCGTCGGTGCTCTTGAAAGTGCGGCTGATAACCGTCTCGCGCAGTTTCTCTACGCCCTTGAACTGGTCGCGGTGCTGCTCGAAGCGGGGCTTGGGGCTAGGGAAGTCTCGGCGGGCAGGGTTCTGACGGTCATCGGGCACCACACCGTCGAGGGTGAAGCGTGAGGACTGCTCGCGAATCTCTATCTTCGGATTGCATTGTACCAGCTCCTGACAGAAGCCCGACATACTGATGACACAGCGTCCGCTGAGCGATGCAATGGCAAGCACGTTGCCACCCTTCTTGAACACTTCAGGAAAGTTGTTGTACATCGTCCGCGCAATGCGCTGATGCTGTTCCCAGCCTAGGTCGGTCAACTCGCTGACACCTGTTGACAGCTCGTCCTTAGCAGCCTCGAACTTCTCATAGAACGCCTCTCCATCAGCAGTAAGCAGTTGCTTGCGGTGGGCCATGGTGAGCAGGCTGTCCAGCTCACGATAAAGAAAAGCATTCCAATAATAACGAGAGCCATGACGGCCGTAGTGGCTGATGTAGAATGGTTTATAGCCTTTCGGCGCCTTGGTCAGTTTCTCCGTGGTGAACGTGTAAGGATAGTCCGTTCCGTAAGCCTTCCTTGGGTCGGCCTTCAGTTGCTCTAATGCGCTAACGCCTTGTGCCCAAGCTCCGATGGCGAAGACGACGAAGGCCATGATTGTCAAGATTCTTTTGAAGATGTTTCTCTGTTCCATACTCTTATACTGTTATGCGATTATTTCCGTGAAGCAAAGATAATGCTTTTCTTAATCATAGCAAAAGAATTCGTGCATACGTAAATTATTTTTAATACTTTACCAATACAAAACACAATATTATTACAAGATTTTACAATATTTGCAAGTATCCAAATAATACGAGAGGATATCACCTAGGAATTATCACCTAGGACGAAATGTTATTTTACCTTTACAATTTTGGCGGGATTAAAAAAAATGCTTACCTTTGCACGCTAAAGAAAAAACATGGTTTTACAGACCCTGATTTCAGGGTGATACACATTATTATATATTATGTCGAAGAAATTTGCCGAGCACAAAGGCTTGAACCTGACACAGGTGAACAATGAGATTCTTGAGAAGTGGAAGAGCGAGGACGTTTTCCGCCGCTCCGTGGAGGAGCGTGAGGGTTGTCCTCAGTTTGTTTTTTATGAGGGGCCTCCCTCGGCCAACGGACACCCGGGCATTCATCATGTGCTGGGCCGCGCGCTGAAAGACACTTTCAACCGCTATAAGACCATGCAGGGCTTCCAGGTGAAGCGCAAGGCCGGATGGGACACTCACGGACTGCCCGTGGAGCTGGGCGTGGAGAAGACGCTCGGCATCACCAAGGCCGACATCGACAACCCGGAGTCACCGCGCTATATCTCGACCGAGGAATATAACCGCAAGTGCCGTGAGAACGTGATGACGTTCACTGCCGAGTGGCGCGACCTGACGGAGCGGATGGGATATTTCGTGGACCTCGACAACCCCTATATCACCTACGATAACAAGTATATCGAAACCCTGTGGTGGCTGCTGAAGCAGTTCTACCAGAAGGGCCTGCTCTATAAGGGCTACACCATCCAGCCTTACTCGCCCGCTGCCGGCACCGGCCTCTCCAGCCATGAGCTGAACCTGCCCGGCTGCTACCGCGACGTGAAGGATACGACGTGCACTGCGCTGTTCCGTGCAAAGGCCGGAAAGACCGGATTATCCGGAATATCCGGAGATTGTGGAGATGTCTACTTCATGGCCTGGACCACCACGCCCTGGACGCTGGCTGCCAATACGGCATTGTGCGTAGGCCCGAAGATTGACTATGTGGCACTGGAGACCTATAACCCCTATACGGCAGAGCGTATCGTCGTGATACTGGCCGAGGCCCGCGTGCCTGCCTACTTCGATACCGCTGCCGAGATTACCGACGGTGGTGAGCTGCCTGAGTATAAGAAGGGTGAGAAGTTCATCCCCTACCGAGTGGTGGGACGTTACAAGGGTACCGACCTCGAGGGACTGGAGTATGAGCAGCTGCTGCCGATGATACGGCCCATGGGCCATGCCTTCCGCGTCATCTTGGGCGACTACGTGACCACCGACGATGGTGCGGGCATCGTGCATATCGCGCCTAACTTCGGTGCCGACGATGCCTTCGTGGCCAAGAAGGCCGGCATCGTGCCCATCGTGGTCATCGACAAGAAAGGACAGGAGCGTCCCGTGGTAGACTTCCAGGGAAAATACTTCCTCATCGAGGATATGGATCCGCAGTTCGTCAAGGACTACGTCAACACCGAACTGTGGAGCCGCTATGCCGGCCGCTACGTGAAGAATGCCTACGACGAGAATCTCACCGACAAGGACGAGACGCTCGACATCAGCATCTGCATGGACCTCAAGGCACAGGGCAAGTGCTTCAAGATTGAGAAACACGTGCACAGCTACCCGCATTGCTGGCGTACGGACAAGCCCGTGCTCTATTATCCCCTTGATTCTTGGTTCATTAAGAGCTCGGCGTGCAAGGAGCGCATGAGCCAGTTGAACGAGACCATCGGCTGGCATCCTGAGTCAACGGGAAGCGGTCGCTTCGGCAACTGGCTGGCTAACCTCAACGATTGGAACCTTTCGCGTTCACGCTTCTGGGGCACACCGCTGCCCATCTGGCGCAGCGAGGACGGCGAGGAGCTTTGCATTGGCTCCGTCGAGGAACTTTACAACGAGATAGAGAAAGCCGTGGCTGCTGGCGTGATGGAGAAGAACCCGTTGAAGGAGCAGGGATTTGTGCCCGGCGACATGAGCCAGGAGAACTATGACCGCATAGACCTGCACCGCCCCTACGTAGACTATATCACGCTCGTCTCGTCCACTGGCAAGCCCATGAAGCGCGAGAGCGACCTCATCGATGTATGGTTTGACTCCGGCTCTATGCCTTACGCACAAGTACATTATCCCTTTGAGAATAAGGAACTGATTGATAATGGTTTAAACAAATCTCAAACCTCAAACCTCAAATCTCAATTCCCAGCCGACTTTATTAATGAAGGTGTTGACCAGACACGCGGCTGGTTCTTTACCCTCCATGCTATCGCCACGATGATATTTGATTCGGTAGCCTTCAAGAACGTCATATCTACTGGTCTGGTGCTTGACGCAAAGGGCAACAAGATGTCGAAGCACGTGGGCAACGTGGTGAACCCCTTTGAGATGATTGAGAAGTACGGCTCCGATGCCGTCCGCTTCTACATGCTCACCAACAGCGAGCCTTGGGACAACCTGAAGTTCGACCAAGAGGGCGTGGCAGAGATAAGGCGCGGTTTCTTCGGAACGCTCCACAACACCTACTCGCTCTTCGCTATGTATGCGAATGTGGATGGGTGGAGCCCAGCTCCCCAACTTCCCAACTCCCCAACTCCCCAGCTGACTGAGTTCGACCTCTGGATTCTCTCCTGCTTGAACACGTTGATTATCAACGTGACGAAGGAACTCGACAACTATAATCCCACCCGTGCCGGGCGCTTTATTGATGACTTCGTGGACAACGACCTAAGCAACTGGTACGTGCGCCTGAACAAGAAACGCTTCTGGGGTAAGGAGATGGATGCCGACAAACAAGCCGCCTATCAGACACTCTATACCTGTCTGATGACCGTGGCCAAGTTGCTGGCTCCCTTCGCTCCCTTCTATGCCGACCAGCTTTATCGCGACTTAGTAGGTCACGCTTCCCAGCGTGACAAATCCGTACATCTGGAGCGGTTCCCCAAAGCTGACACCACGCTCATCGACACCGACCTGGAACAGCGCATGAAGGTGGCACAGCGCATCACCACCATCGTGCTCGCCTTGCGCAAAAAAGAAGGCATCGCTGTGAAGCAACCCCTGCAGACACTTATGATTCCGCCCGTGGATGCACGACAGCGCGAGGACATCGAAAGCGTGAAGGACATCTTCCTTCAGGAGGTGAATGTCAAGGATGTGAAATTCGCCGAAGGTCAGGGCATCCTG
>Ga0310696_10006729_pt1 | contig 13601 bp, 9 predicted proteins | sample AusTroGonzalo_MG_4_FD_203885 | JGI IMG/M metagenome (GOLD analysis project Ga0310696, IMG submission 203885) | Bovine rumen microbial communities from tropical cattle in Woodstock, Queensland, Australia - Gonzalo_02 (v2) (version 2) | ecosystem: Host-associated > Mammals > Digestive system >... | reverse complement strand
CCAAGGCCGTCGGCAAAGTTCTGCCCGAACTGAACGGCAAGCTGACCGGTATGTCCGTCCGCGTCCCGACGTCTGACGTCTCCTTCGTCGACCTGACCTGCGAACTCGCGAAGCCCGCGACCTACGACGAAATCTGCGCCGCCATGAAAGAAGCCTCCGAAGGCGAACTGAAGGGCGTTCTCGGCTACACGGACGAAGCCGTTGTCTCCACGGACTTCCGCAACGAAGCCCGCACGTCCGTCTTCGACGTCAAGGCTGGTATCCAGCTCGACCCGACGTTCGTGAAAGTCTGCGCTTGGTATGACAACGAATGGGGCTACTCCAACAAGGTTTGTGAGATGGTCCGCGTCGTCGCCGGCAAGAAGTGCTGCTGCTGCAAGTAAACCACCTACAGCGGAGCTGAAAGCTTAAAGCCAAAAGCTTAAAGCTAAAGACATGAAAATCCCTCTGGTTGAAGAAGCCAGAGGGATTTTTTTTGGTTTATGGCCTATGGCTCATGGCTTATGAAAAGGTTGAGCTCTTGCACGGCTCTCCAGAAAAAAACAAAAAAAATTGAAAAAAATCAAAAAAATCACTTTTTCCTCTTGTTTTCCTCTTGGGAAATTGGTATAACGTGCGCGTACACTTCAAAAAAGTGTGCGTAAATGACGATAAAACAACAAAAAAAACATTACAAATACGTAAAAAGGAGTCAAAGATGAAAAAGTTTTTCGCAATGTTGATGATGGCGACGCTGGTTCTCAGCCTTGCCGCTGTGGCTGGTCCGACCTACGACTTCAAAGATGGGGCGCAAGGAGAAATCTCCGTTCTTGAGCCCGTTCAGTTCAACGCCAATAGTACTGTCTATAAGCCGACTTGGAATCTGAAAGTGGACTATACGGTTACGGACAGCATCAACCGCACGTTCATGGAATTGAAATATAATAAAGAAACGGGTGAATATTATACTCAATTGCGTAAGAGCAAGACCGATTTTGATTTGGCTCATGTCTATTTCACGGCCAATGACAACTTCCGCATGGCCCTTTTCATGGATATTGATAATAAACCCACCGCCGAACTGCGCGTTGATTCCAAACTGACGTTGAACGACTATGGTATCTACCTTTATGAGAACAATGACCCGACAGGCGAGATTAGCGAATATATTTCCTTGAAGAATGGTGATGTTGTCATGACGGAAGGCTTGAATTTCGGTGTTTACTACACGGCCGATACAGAGTACTACGTGAAAGACCCAACATATGATCCCAGAACCTACGGTCTGGAGCTTGATAGAGAAAATTCACAGGGAGTAACCTACACGACCGACGAGAACTGGGTCGCAAGCTTTGACGGAGAAAAGCCTGGTAACCACAATGTGCGTGTGACTTCTGATTTGAATTGGTATTCAGGTGTTGATCTGAAATCCGACGCGGCGATTTTCTGCATGTTCCAGGGACCGTATGAAGATGGTCAGCCGGTGTACCTTGAATGGCAGCATGTCGAATTCGGTTTCGTGACGACCGGCCAGCCGCTTCCTGGCACGCTGGCAACCATCCTGATCAGCGGTCTCTGCGCCGCCGGTCTTCGCAAACGCAACAAGAAATAAAAAAGCTTAAAGCTTAAAGCCTGAAGCTAAAAGCAAAGACAATCAAAAGCCTTCCGGTTGAAAAATCGGAAGGCATTTTTGTGTGTATGCGTTCGGGAGGGTCGCACTCCCGTACGACCGTGGCAACACATGTCGCCACAAGTAACGTATTGATGATTGATTGCGAGTTGCGTTTGATCGCGTTCGGGAGGGTCGCACTCCCGTGCGACCGCGGCATTGCCAGATGCCGCAAATCAAGGGTTTATTTGCGCGCGTTGTTTGTGCTGATGATTGATTGCGCATTGCGCAATCGGTCGCTCTGGAGAGCGCCCCTCCCGAGCCCCCCTTTCAAGCGTCAACTGACATGTCACCTTCCTGACAAGCTAAAAATTCAAAAAAATCAATAAAAATCAAAGAAAAATCAATAAAAAATGCATTTTGCCCTTGTTTTCCGCTTGGAAAATTGCTATAACATGCGCGTACACAGAAAAAAGGTGTACGAAAGACAGATTCAATTAAAATTGTAAATAGTAGTAAAGGTAAAAATCTAGGAGACAACGATGAAAAAACTGATGACGATTTTGGTGGTGTTCGCGCTGTGCGGCGTCGCGATGGCGCAGCAGAAAAATTATGATTTGAGAAATGGTGAACACGACTATGCCTTTGTGACGGGCAACAAAAACTTGACCTATACTGCAACGGGTAGCAATACTGGTTGGAATGCGACTTCTTCGACAAAAGGCAATGCCCATGTTTATTTCACGACATTGTCCGCTGATGCTTTGGCGGCGACAGGTAATACCACGGTTGCCGTCCAGTTCTTGGGAGCTGATCTTGATACGGATCAGAAAAAAAATCTTGATACACCTACCTATTCCTATTCCCATTCTACTCATTCCTGGTATACCAGCTATACTGGTCACGATGTTTACAACATCGTTGATTATGGTATCTATCTGTATGATCCCCAAAACCCCAATGCAGAAAGAACTTACATGAGCGTTAAAGATTATAAGAACTATTTTGAAATTGGCGCTGATAAAACCTTCGGTGTTTATTATGAAGATAAAGATGGTAATATCTGCACAACGACTGAGAACTACGCCGGTAACTATGATACCAATAGCCATGAGATTACTGTCTATGAGAATGGCCAAAAGGTAACCAAAACAACGGATACCCGTTTTATGTGCCTGATGGGAAAACAGTGGGCAGGGTATGAGACGGATCACTGGGAATTCATGCTCCAGACGACGCTGGACAATCCCTACTATCCTGTCAATCCGAATGACTTCATGGGTGGTGACGGTGATGTTCCTGTTACGGATCCTGTTGTCGATGGTACTACCACTGGCCAGCCTCTTCCGGGCACCCTGGCGACCCTGCTGATCGGCAGCCTCTGCGCCTCCGCCCTTCGCAAGAAGAACCAGAAATAAGCTGAAAGCTTAAAGCTAAAAGCTTAAAGCGAAAACAATCAAAAGCCCTTCGGTTCAAACCGAAGGGCTTTTTTTGTGTGATTGCGCATTGCGCAATTGGTCGCTTTGGAGAGCGCCCCTCCCAAGCGTCATTTCCCCCAAGGGGAGGCAAGAGATGAAAAAAGCCCCCAAAAGTCCAAAAAGCGGAAAAAAGACAGAAAAATCAAAAGATGTGTTTTTAACCCTTGTTTTCGCTTTTGGAAATTGCTATAACATGCGCGTACACAGAAAAAGGTGTGCGAAAGACAGAATCAAATAAAAATATAAATAGTGTAAAAAGAAAAAACTGGAGACAACAATGAAAAAACTGATGACGATTTTGGTGCTCTTCGCGATGTGCGGTGTTGCGATGGCGGCTGGTAGCGGTACACCTTATGATTTGACCATGAAAAAAGATAGACAAGGACATAAGATTGCCACGACCCATGATTACACCAATGCAAACGGCACGACAGCTTTGGAGTATACTGTGACGTTTAATAATAAAGACAAGCAGAGTTCTACTTCCAACTATATTTCACAGTTGTATTTCACGACCAAGAACGAGACGCTTCAAGAAGGCGAGATTCTCGCCGTCCAGTTCATGGGCGCTGAAATCTCCAACCACGGTGGAGACATGAGCAAATTCGATGTCTTGGACTACGGCATCTACCTCTACGATCCTACGACCAAGCAACACACTAGCGAATATATGAGCATTGGTGCAAACGACAACTACTTCGCAATCGGCCCGAACCAGACCTTCGGCGTCTACTATAAGAACAAGCAGGGCGAGTTCATCACCAGCACGGAAAACTATGTTGCCAACTATGACGGCGATAACCATGAGATCACGATCTACAGCGAGACGGTTAACGGCGTGACGACTGACTATCCGGATGGTAAAAAGGTAATCACCAGCAAACGCTATATGTGTATGCTTGAAGAAAACGAGTTTGTCCATCCCCACTGGGAGTTCATGCTCCAGACGACGATTGACAATCCTTATTACGGCGTCAATCCCAGTGAATTCCAGGGCAATGGCAGCACGGAAGTCCCCAACACCACCGGCCAGCCGCTCCCGGGCACCCTGGCGACCCTGCTGATCGGCAGCCTCTGCGCCTCCGCTCTCCGCAAGAAGAACCAGAAATAAGCTGAAAGCTTAAAGCGAATAAAATCAAAAGCCCTTCGGTTCAAACCGAAGGGCTTTTTTTGTGTGATTGCGCACTGCACAATTGGTCGCGCTCGGGAGGGTCGCACTCCAGTGCGACCACGGCGACATATGTCGCCGCGAATCAGGAGTTTATTTTGGCGCGCGCGTTATTTGTGTTGAAAAGTGATTGCGCGTTGCGCAATCGGTCGCTCTGGAGAATGCCTCTCCCGCGCGCCTCATAAAAAAAATACAAAAAAATGTCTTTTTTTCTTGTTTTTCGGTAAAAAAAATGCTATAACTAAAGCATACACTTAGGAGTAGTGTATACATGACAGAATACATAACATTAAAAATAGCTGAATGAGAATGATGAAGAAACTACTGACAATCATAACGTTAATAGTCCTGAGCGCTAGCCTGATGGCTAGCGAGCCTGTTAACTTGACAAAACAAGAAACGGAACATGTCAATACGGAATTTAAACTTGAAAAAAGTGTAACAAACAGCGAAAGAGATTGGATTGAAAAAAGTTGGGGATCCACGGTTAGATACGAAAAATTGTCCGACGGCTCGTATCGTGAAAATCGTAGGGGAGAGTATGTAAAGATTAAGGAACATGATGTTACTATCAATACTGCAACCCATCAATACAAGAACGCTGGTGGTGCTACTGGATTGACCTATACGGTCATAAACACTAAAAAGTACAATACCCAGAAAGATGATTTAGGCGTTTCGTATGAACGTAATCGCGCCCAGGTATATTTCACGACGACGACGGATATTCCCCAAGACAAAGTTCTGGCTGTTCAGTTCCTCGGCGCTGAAATTGAAAAAGGAAATTCAGGTACAGGATATGATCCAGTTCAATTCAAAGTTCAAGACTATGGCATCTACCTTTATAATCCCGAAACCGGTGAAAAAGGTGATTGGCTGAGTGTCAAAGAAAACAACAACTACTTCGGAGAAGGGGTTGGCATCACGGCTGGAACAAGCTTCGGTGTTTATTTCGTGGATAAAGACGGTAATTACATTACCTCAACCGATAATGTTATCGGTAACTTCGATGATGACCCGCATCAACTCAAAACCTACGATATAAATGGTAATGTCGTTTATCAAACGACCGACAAGCATTTCCTTTGCATGTTCACCAACACCTTTGAAAGCGGACAATTGAACCAGACTCACTGGGAGTTCATGCTTCAGACGACGCTGGACAATCCGTATTTCGCGGTCAATCCGAATGATTTCGGCACGGACGTGCATATCGACAACCCTGTTGTCAACGGCCAGCCGCTTCCGGGTACTTTGGCGACGTTGCTGGTAGGCAGTCTATGCGCGGGAGCTCTCCGCAAGAACAAAAAGAGCTGAAAGCTTAAAGCATATATTCAAAAGACAGTAAAATCCCTCCGGCAGAAGTCGGAGGGATTTTTTTCTTGTGTCGATGATTGATTGTGTGATGTGTTCAATCGCGTTCGGAAGGCCTAGCGTGTGAAGGTAACGATTTGGTTGGGGGTGACGGTCTTGGAGACGCTTTTGCCGTCGGGCCATGTGACGGTGACGACAATCTGCGGGTTATCGGGCAGTTTTCCGAAACCAAAATGGAGCAACGGGTCGGACTGCTGTCCCATGGAGGAATTGCCTGCGTTGTTGAGCCGCGTCTGGCGGAGGCCGTTGGCCTCCGCTGTCACGACGGCGCCGATGGCGGTGCCGCGCAGCGACTTCAGCTGCACTTTCAACCACGAACGGCCGTTCATTTCCAGATTGCCGGTGTTGCGGAAGACGGCCATCGCGGCCGGGGCGTCCTTTTCAGCCCGGCCGGCCGTGATCAAATCGGGCAGGCCGTCGCTGTCCAGATCCGCCCAAATGCCCGCATATGTGTCGATCCGTTCGACTCCGACGCCGGAAGCGACATCGACAAATGCCTTACCATTATGGTTTAAGAAGAGCCGCGCCTTAGCGTAGACAAGATTGTAGATTTGCGGGACGAAGACGTCTTCGAAGCCGTCGAGATTGATGTCCGCCACGGCGACGCCCGACCAGAGTTCATCGCCTTTATAGACGCCGCGGCCGCCGATGGGCAGGGGAGGGACGCGGAGGGCGGTCCGCCAGTCGGAGAAGACGCCTTTTTGGTTGTGGAGGATTGCAGAATCGTCGCAGACATATCCGCGAATATCGTATTGCATGCTTTGACTGGGGCCGACATATTTGTGGACGAGATTGGAAATCCATAGATCAAGTTGCCCATCATTGTTGAAATCGAGAAACGCGGCGCCGATGCAATGGCCATAACGATAACCGTAATAAGCATTTACGTTTTTATCAAAGAACTGTTTCGGATTATGGCGGCCTTGAATGCCGCGTTCCTGCGCTTCGTCGAAAAATGTCATGTTCTGATGGTTGATCCAGCAGTAGTTGGGTTGCAGACGGTAGTTGGCGACGATGATGTCTTGGAAGCCGTCGTTGTTGATGTCATGGACGAGAATGGATCGCGCGTAGGTGCTGCGGTTGACGCGGGCGGTTTTGGCAACTTCGTCGAAGTGCTGTCCGAAATCGTTGTGCCACAGTTGCAACGGCCAATATTGCGGGTTGCCGTTGTTCCAGTTTTCTCCCATTCCGATGATGATGTCGGGGAAGCCGTTGTTGTCTAGATCGCCTGCGGCGATGGATGCACCGTGCGGATCTGGCTTATAACCAAGCTGTTCGGCGACATTCGTGAACGTGTTGTCGCCGTTGTTCTTATAGAGGGCGCCACGGACGGTCGCGATATCGACGAAGCCATCGTTATTGTAATCGACAGCGAGCGAGACACCGCCGCCCGTAATGCCGGCCTCTTTCGTGATATCTTTGAAAGCGATATGGCCGGGCGTGCTTTCGTTCAGAAGAAGTGTCGCGCCGCCAACGAGCAGGTCCGGCTTGCCGTCATTGTTGATATCCAACGCGTTGATGTGGTTTGTCTGGAGCTTTGGAAAACTGTCGGTGACGTTTTGGAAGCTTGGGACGGCGACTTGCGAGAGGGGGCCTGTGGCGCGTGGTGGCTTGTCCTCTAGAGGTGTTTTTTCGGCTGAAACATGGAGGCATCCCGCAAGAAGGAGGGAGAGGAAGGAATTTGTTATTTTATAATTCATAATGTTGAATGCTGAATGCTGAATACTGAATGGATGAATGGATTGTGAATTAATATCCACTTCTCTATGAAATAAACAAGCGGATGGCTTGTTTTTTAGGTATTATAACAATAAAGTAAAGGAAAGGAAATTGAGACAAACCAAAACAAGAGGAGCAAATATGTTTTCATTCAGAATCAGTTTGGCTGTCATGCTGGCGAGTCTGGCGATCTATGCGAACGAACTTGTGAATCCGAGCCTTGAGTTGGATGCGAACGGAAATCTGGCCGGCTGGGCTTCCTACAGGCCGGAGAATCCTCTGAAAATTGTGCATGACGATATACAAGATGGCCAATCCGCCGTCTTTGGCGAAATCTCGCAGGAAAAACGCATGTTCGGTATCGTGCAGGTTTTGACGTATGACAAGCCGGACAACCGTCCTATAACGTTCGGCGGCTGGAGCAAATGCGAAGGCGTGACTGATTCACGCGACTACTGCATCTATCTGGACATCTTCTATGAAGACGGAACGAACGACTGGGCGAAATGCTCCTACTGGCCGACGGGAACCCACGATTGGGAATACACGGTCGAATGCTTCTGGCCGCCAAAGAACATCTCGAAAATCGAATATTACGTCCTCCTACGTCATACAACGGGCAAGGCGTGGTTTGACAATTTCGAACTGACGCGCGAAGATCCGGGCGCCCGCATGCGCATCATCGAAGTGCAATCGACGGCTCCATTCCCTGTCAACGGTGTGCAGATCCATTCCAGTTTCTTCCATGCGGGAACGACCTACACGGCGCGGATTGTCGATGACAACGGCAAGACGTTGGCTGAGAAATCAGACAAAGGCCATATCGTCAATTGGACGCTTAATCTGCCAGAAGGCGCAGCGAAAGTTGTTATTGACGGTATGAAAGAGGGTGCCGCGCCTTTCCGCAACGAACGGATCATCCACAACATCCATCCAATGATGAAGGAGAATCCCGTGAAAGGCGCCTTCCGCGTGTGGACGGCTGATTCCATGGCGAATGTTTCGCCGTTGACGTATCCGCCAGCGGACGCGAAGAAAGACGTAACGTTTGAACTTGCGAAGGCGGAGCGCGAAAGCGGGCAGATTCTCGTGACGGCTGGTCCGCAAGTGATTAATGCTGTGAATGTTGAGCTGCCTGTGTTGAAGAACGCGGCTGGCGAAGCGTTGAAGGGCGAACTGAAATGGGAGCGCGTTGGTTATATTCCGCGCAATGTGCCGCATGTCCTCAGCCCCGAAAGCGGATATGATCCAAGGGAATTCTGGCTGCCGGATCCGTTGTTGCCGGCACGTGAATTCAAGGTTCCCGCGAACGCGACGCAGGGTGTTTGGCTGACGGTTTATACGGATCGCGAAGCGGCCGCTGGCGACTATTCAGGCGATGTAAAGATCGTGATTGGAACGGAAACGGTCATTGTTCCGATTAAGGTGACGGTGTTCGATTTCGCGTTGCCGAAGACGTTCAGCTATCCGACGGCGTTCTGTCTGATGGATGGCCATCTCTTCAGGACCTATCCTGACGGCGACCGCAACGAAACGCGCCGTAAGGCATGGGATATCATGCTGGACCATCGTCTGAATCCGGATGATATCTCCCGCACGACACCGCCGCGCATCGAAGACCTTCTTTATGCCCGCGAACGCGGCATGAACCGTTTCAACATTCTGAATCTCGTGCCAGAGCCGAAGCCTGATTTCAAAGGCTTGTGGGTTTGCTTCTCTTCCACAAAGGTTTATACGGACGAACTTTTCGAAGAATTCAAACGCCGTCTGGATCCGTACGTCGCGGAATTGCGCAAGCATGATTTGACGAAATACGCCTATGCCTACGGCTTCGATGAACGCGGAGACGAATACAACGCCATCATGGCGCGCGTCCATAAGTTGTTCAAAGAGCGCTATCCGGACGTGGCGTTCTTCACGACGTCCATGATGTACAAGTCGCTGAAGAAAGATCCGACGCGGACGGACTGCTATGCAAACGACTGGTATTGCCCGTTGACAAGTGTCTATGATTTGGAACTTTCCGAAAAACTGCGCGCGAAGGGCCATAAAGTTTGGTGGTACACATGCTGCGGCCCGAAGCATCCGTATGCGAACATGGCGACGACGGAATATCCGTTCATCGAAGGCCGTCTGCTGGCCTGGATGAGCTACCTCTACAAGGCGGATGGCTTCCTCTACTGGCATGTGAACATGTGGCAGAATGCCAAACGCTTCGATGATTCAATCTGCTATCAGCCGGATTTCGGCGTGCTGCAGGTTGCATCGATGGCGGGTGACGGCCAGTTCCTGTATCCTGGCGAGAAAGGCCCGTTGCCGTCCATCCGTTTCGCGAATATCCGCGATGGAAGCGAAGACTATGATTATCTGGCGATGTGCGGCGCGTCGTCCCGTGGTGAATGCGGCGAACTGATCAAGAGCATGACGGAATATACCCGCGATCCTGCGTTGTTGCGTGAAATGCGCCGCCGTGTTGCGAAACGCATCATCGGAAAGTGATGTGCCAAATTTTTTCGAAAAACGATAACCCATTCAAATAGAGGAAACAACAAAAGAGGAAAAAGGAAATGAAACTGAAAGTACTGGGGATTGTCATTCTCGTTGTCGTGTTGGTGCATGCGCTATTTGCGTTTGTTCTGATGCGACATGGAAACGATAACGGCGGCGAAGAGCAGGTCGTGGAGAGGGATTTGGATAATGATGTGGAGAAGCCTGATTTCCAGTATGATGACAAAAATGCGGCACCTGCCGCGGAGGATTCAGGCCTGCCGGAGGCCCAATACTACGACGGCTATTACGAAATGGCGTTGGCGGAGATGCCAGCGAAGCTGTCGCAGGAGATTAACAAATGCAAGCAAGGAGTTTGCATTGACTTGACGAATAAAAAGGTCCTATGGGCGAAGGACGAGAAGAAGGCTGGATGCATCGCGTCGATGACAAAGATGATGACGGTCTATCTGCTGATGAAGGATTTGAAGAAACCTGGCTCGCAACTGACGTTGGAGACGCAAGTTCCGGCGACGCCAGAGGCCTGCAAGACCGGTGGCCATCAGATCTATATGGATCCGAAGGAGACGTTCACGATAGAGGAACTACTGAAATGTGTCTTGATACGTAGCGCAAACGACTGCGCATTGCTGATGGGGCAGTTTTTGGCGGGCGGTAGCGAAGCGGTATTCGTGGAACGCATGATGAACGAAGCCAAAGCTATGGGACTGAACAACTTTGTGTTCCACAACGCCCATGGCCTATATGAGATGGATAAGGCTGGGAAGCGCCTTGAGAATGTGGGCTCGCCCATCGAACTGGCGTTTCTGGCGGAACAGCTGATGGACATTCCTGAAGTGATGAAATGGTCTGCGACGAGGCATGACTGTATCCGTGAGAATTCTCCCAATCCGAAAATCAAGCGGTTCGATTTGGATTCGACGAATACGCTACTCGGCAAAGCTTCCTGCCCGGGTGTGAACGGCATGAAGACTGGTATGACAAATGGCGCAGGCTTCTGCATTACGGCGACTTGCGAACGTGATGGCCGCCGCATGGTCGTGGTGGCGATGGGTTGCAACAACGGGAAGGAGCGTGACAGCCTGGTCAGCCAGATTCTCAACTGGGCGTATAGCAAGTAACGTTGTTCCTTGCGCTTATGGCCTATGGCATATAGTTCGGGAGAGTCATGCTTCTGCGTGACCAAACGCGCAGGAGCGCGTCTCTCCCGTTTCTTTCCAGAAAATCCAGAACTTCCAGAAAATTCAGTATTTCCAAATGTTATTAGGGCTTATTCTCACAATGGCGACGGGCCTCCTGTGGTGCGCCATTGGTTCGTTACTGACGGCGGCGCGGCGCGGTGGTTGCCGCGCCGATCATTTCTACATCGTCGCGGCGCTTGGGGCATTGATTGTAATTGTTCCGTATCAATTGATTACGGGAACGTTCATCGTGAAGGATTGGTCGTGGCCAATCGCATGGTGTATCATTTTGAACGCGCTGTTCAACGTCGTGGCGAATTATTTCGGCATGCTGACGCTTGGGAAAGGCAACGCGGCCGTGTATTTCGGGTTGTGCCGCATGGGCTTTGCGGTGTCGTTCGTCTGGGCCGTTCTGGTCTGGGGGGAGAAGGCGACGTTGATCAATGTCATGGGCATCATCTGTCTGATTGCGGCCGTCTTCCTGACGGCCAAAGGCGGAAAGGATACAAGCGAAATCGACAGCAAATATAACCATAAGTGTCTGGTATGGTGCATCATAGCTTTATTGGTTGGCGGTATGGCCCAATTGTGTCTGATGAAGGCCAACAAGCTTAATGGAACCGACCTGCCGTTTCTGACAAAGGCGGAACTGCTGCTGACGACATATACGATTTGCTTTGGCATCAGCGCATTGATTTTCCGCGCCAAGGAGAAGCCGAACATGGCGGTTTTGCTAAAGACGGGGCTGTCGTGGTCGGTTGTCGCCGTTGCGTCCTACGGATGCCTTTTTGCGGCCTTGCGTCGCATGGGGGAAATTGGTCGTTTGAGCATTATGTTTCCCATTGCGTGTTCGACGCAGATTCTTTCCTTCTGCGTCGTGACGCCGCTTGTGTTCCACGAACGGTTCACGCGCCGTCAGATTGCGGCGATCGCGCTGATTATCATTGGAATTTTTGCTGTTGAATTATAATTCAATGCATAATTCATAATGCATAATGCATAATTATTTATAAGGCAAATACTTGGCGCTTCGCCTACTGTTTGTTTCGCCGCTTTGTGGCCTTTTTAATTCGTAATGCATAATTATTTATTTTATTAGATTATATTCATTTTTAGCTTGACATTTATTCTTTAGGTATATATTATATATACATTTTATAAGAAGTAATCAAGCTATGGAAGCAAGTGTTTCAGATATCAGAAGAAAAATGAAGGATGTCATGTCCACTATAAAATGTGGTGAGCATGTCGTCTTGAGTTATCGGAATCATCCATTTGCGGTTATTGTCCCGTTGGAGGATGAAAAGAAAGGCAAATTCAAGGTAGAAGATCATCCTGCTTTTGGGAAGTGGGCTGATCGTGAAGATATGGCCGATCCTGTCGCGTATGTTGAAAAAATCCGCCAACCAAGATTTTTTGATGCTAAACCAACAGGCCGCGAAGCGGCGAAACACTAAATCTCTGCCTTATAATCATTAAGCATTCAGCATTAAGCATTCAGCATTATTAAAGTGCTTCTGCCTGGGCAATGAATGCATCCTGCATGGATTTGGATAGATCGACAAATTTCGTGTTCCATCCACAGACACGGACCTGCAGGTTCGCGTACTTTTCAGGATTGGTCTGCGCATTTCGCAACGTGTTGGCGTCGAAGATGTTGAAATGGCAGTAGAAGCCGCCGGCATCGAAGAATGTGCGGATGAGACCCATGATGACTTCCGCTCCGTCACGGCCTTGCAGGGCGGATGGATGCAACGCGATGTCGAGAACGGAGCCGTCCGGAAATTCTGTATGATCGAATTTGGCGGCGGAGGCGATGAGAGCCGTGACACCATTACGGTCGGCGGCGATCGTGGCGCCGAGATTTTTGGAGATAAGATCGAAATCTTTACGGCCATCCGGCGTCGCTTTTGTCTGTTTTCCAAAGGTATGCGTATAATCGATGGACCAGCAGCCCATCTGGAAATGACCACCACGTGTGTTGGGCGTGTTGTTGATGATCTGCGCGGCGGTCATGGCGAGATCGACGCCGATGCTGTCCGCCGCCGAATGGTTGTTGCCCCACTTCGGAGCGCGTTTACGGGCGATTTCGCGCAGATGTTCATGACCTTCCCAATTAGCGGCGATAATGGCGCGTAGTTCAGCCCATGTGCACAGATGTTCTTGGAATACAAGATATTGGATGGCAGCCATGGAATCAGCCAACGTGCCAATTCCAGCGCACATGACGCCGCTTGTGCTATATTGGGTGCCGCTGTTAGAAACATCGCGTCCTTTGGCGATACAGGAATCCATCGTTCCGGAAAGGACAGGCGCCGGATTGACGATCGGCCAGGCGGTTTCCCAAATGCGTGCGCGTTGAAGCGTTTCGTCCAAAGTTTCCTTCATCAGGCGTTTGGTGAAATCCACAACATCTTGGAATGACGATGCTTCCTCCAATTCTGCCATGACGTATTCAGGCAGTTTGGCCAGATTGTAGGTGGCGGACATCGTGCAGCTGAGCTCCTTACCCATGATGGCAGGTTCGTAGCAGCCGATGGGCACGAAATCAATGACGTCTTCCGGCGATTTTCCATGCTTGACGA
>Ga0310696_10006728_pt1 | contig 13601 bp, 12 predicted proteins | sample AusTroGonzalo_MG_4_FD_203885 | JGI IMG/M metagenome (GOLD analysis project Ga0310696, IMG submission 203885) | Bovine rumen microbial communities from tropical cattle in Woodstock, Queensland, Australia - Gonzalo_02 (v2) (version 2) | ecosystem: Host-associated > Mammals > Digestive system >... | reverse complement strand
AGTGTAACTTCTCTGACCACGGTGCTAACCGTCTGGGTGCTTCTGCACTCATGCAGGGTCTGGCCGATGGTTACTTCGTGCTGCCTTACACCATCCAGAACTATCTGGCCGACCAGAGCATCTGGGGTAAGATCGGTACCGACCGTCCTGAGTTCGATGAGGCCGAGAAGGCTGTCAATGCCGAGCTCGACCGCCTGCTCAACATCAAGGGTAAGCGTTCTGTTGACTCTATCCACAAGGAGCTTGGCCACATCATGTGGGAGTATGTTGGTATGGGTCGCACCGCTGAGGGCCTGCAGACTGGTCTGAAGAAGATGCACGAGCTCGAGAAGGAGTTCGACACCAACCTCTTCGTTCCTGGTACTAAGGAAGGTCTGAACATCGAGCTCGATAAGGCTATCCACCTGCGTGACTTCTTCACCATGGGTCAGCTCGTAGCCTTCGATGCTCTCTCTCGTAACGAGTCTTGCGGTGGTCACTTCCGTGAGGAGTACCAGACCGAGGAAGGCGAGGCTAAGCGTGATGATGAGAACTACTTCTACGTAGGCTGCTGGGAGTACAAAGGCAAGGGCAACGAGCCCGAGCTCATCAAGGAGCCGCTGGAGTACGAGGCAATTAAGGTACAAACACGTAACTACAAGAATTAGTTCTTGAGTTTTTAAGTTCATAAGTTCTTTAGCTGATATGGGAACGTACAGAGATTTAACGGTTTGGCAGAAGAGCATGACTCTTGCCCGAAGGATATACGAGATTACCACTCGTTTTCCTGAGGACGAGCGCTATGGCTTGGTGAGCCAGATGCGTCGCTGTTCTGTTTCCATTCCTTCTAACATTGCAGAAGGCTATGGCCGAGAGACAGAGAGGGAACATTCACATTTCCTGTTTATTTCCCTTGGATCGTCAAATGAGTTAGAGACTCAGTTGATACTCTCTAATGGTTTCGGATATGTTGATGGAGGATGTTACCAAGAAGTTATGGATTTAAATTCTGAGGTCAACAAGATGCTCTCCTCTTTAATATATAAGTTGAGACATTCTGACCCCAAAGAACTCATAAACTCATAAACTCACAAACTAAAAAACTCAAAAAATGGCAAAGAATATTTCATTTACAATAAAGTTCTGGCGCCAGAATGGCCCCCAGGACCAGGGACATTTCGACACCCACGAGATGCACGATATTCCCGATGATACCTCGTTCCTCGAGATGCTCGACATCCTGAACGAGGAGCTCATCAATGAGGGCAAGGAGCCCTTCGTGTTCGACCACGACTGCCGCGAGGGTATCTGCGGTATGTGCTCGCTCTACATCAATGGTACGCCTCATGGTAAGACCGAGCGTGGCGCTACCACCTGTCAGCTCTACATGCGCCGTTTCAACGATGGTGATGTCATCACTGTCGAGCCCTGGCGCTCAGCTGCCTTCCCTGTCATCAAGGACTGTATGGTCGACCGCTATGCCTTCGATAAGATCATCCAGGCTGGTGGCTACACCACCATCCGCACTGGTCAGGCTCAGGACGCTAACGCTATCCTGATCTCCAAGGAGGATGCCGATGAGGCTATGGACTGCGCTACATGTATCGGTTGCGGTGCTTGCGTAGCCGCTTGTAAGAACGGCTCTGCCATGCTCTTCGTCAGCTCTAAGGTGTCTCAGCTCGCCCTGCTTCCTCAGGGCCGCGTAGAGGCTGCTCGCCGTGTGAAGAACATGATTGCCAAGATGGACGAGCTCGGCTTCGGTAACTGCACCAACACCCGCGCCTGCGAGGCTGTCTGCCCGAAGAACGAGACCATCGCCAACATCGCTCGCCTGAACCGCGAGATGATCAAGGCCAAGCTCGCCGATTAATCTTTTATCCTCTTTATAATAGTCACTCCCGGCCCTTCAGAAGGTCGGGAGTGTTTTTATTTTCACGATATCGTTGGTTGTTTTGATTAATATTAGTACCTTTGCGCCCACAAATCAAAACTGACGATGACTTACATAGGTGAACTGATATCGATTGGTGTGGCCTTCTCATGGACGGCCACAGCGCTGTTGAGTGAGTTTGGCTCAAAGCGGTTAGGCAATCTGACGCTGAACGTGCTGCGCATGGCTCTGGCGCTGCTGTTCTCGCTGGTGTTGTTTGGCGTGGTGACGGGCTCTCCGCTGCCTGCCGGTGCTTCTCCCGAGGCTGCCGGATGGATGCTGCTGTCGGGCCTTGTGGGCTATGTCATTGGCGACTTCTGCCTCTTCCAGTGCTATATTATCATAGGTTCGCGCTACGGACAGCTCTTCATGACACTGGCTCCTCTGGCAGCAGCCCTGATGGCTTGGGTAACGCTGGGACAGCAGATGACGCAGATGAGCATCGTGGCCATGCTGGTAACGCTTCTGGGTATCGGTATCTCCGTGCTGGGACGTGGCGAGCATCATAAGGTGTCGCTGAAACTGCCCCTCAATGGTGTGCTTTTCGCCATTGGCGCAGCCGTCTGTCAGGGTGTGGGCCTTGTGCTAAGTAAGATTGGTATGGACCATTATGACGCTTCTATGATGGTTCAGAACGGTATGCCCGAGTGGCTGGTGCCCTTCAGTGCCAATTTCTATCGTTGTATCGCAGGCATCATCGGCTTTGCCATATTGCTGTATTTCCGCGATGAAATGGGCCATTTACGCGAGGCGATGCACGACAAGAAAGGCCTTTCTGTCGCTACGGCCACCACCATCTTTGGCCCTTTCGTGGGTGTCGGCTTCTCTTTGATGGCTGTGCAATACACAGCTGCAGGAATCGCCTCAACCTTGATGGCGATGACGCCCATTATCATCCTGTTGCCCTCCTACTGGCTCTTCCATGAGAAGATAACTTGGCGAGCCGTGCTCGGAGCCATTATCTCCGTCGTCGGCGTCAGCCTATTTTTCCTTGGATAGATTTTTCGATTACTTCTAATCTTTTTCTTTGCTCTTTCCATAGTTTTACTTGGTGAGTATTTGAATAAATGATTTTTCTTAAAAGGAAATGCGTTTTCGTGTGTACTACATACTGTACGAAATGTTGATAAAAAACAGTATCAGGTGGATTACTATCCATTAAATTTGCCTGTAATAAAAAACACAATAGTTATTTTGCATTTTACTAACTTATTCGTATCTTTGCAGCATGAAGCAAAGAGAACGAATAGAATCAATGGAAAGGCATCTTGTGCGGGCGGCGAAGGCCGTGAAGAAGCTTTCGGCAGCATGGGAGAATTACGAGGCTGTGCAGGAGGACATTGCTGCACTTGAACAGTATTACGGCAGCAAGGAGTGGAAACAGGACTATGCTGACGATGAGGCTGGACTTTTGCCTGCCGACCTGAAGCGTGGGGTGCTTTCTGAAGATGGCATTTGGAACCTTCTTGAGGATGTTCGTGAATTGAATAACAGACTTAGATAACAGGCAATGGATCAGAAGAGAATATTGAAGTTCCTGCGGCAGGTGATGGCCAACAATAACCGCGAGTGGTTTCAGGAACATAAGAAGGAATACGAGGCTGTCAGGGCTGAGTTTGAATGTGGTGTGCAACAAGCGTTGGAGCGAGTTGTAACATTTGACCCCGAGATAGCCCACGTCCAGGTGAAGGACTGCACCTACCGTTTTTATCGCGACACGCGGTTTTCGCCAGATAAGTCACCTTATAAGAACCATCTCGGTGCCTATATTAACGCTAAGAGTAAGAAGGCGCTAAGGGGCGGGTATTATATTCATTTAGAGCCTGACCACTGTCTACTGGCCGTAGGAAATTATTGGCTGCCAACGAATATTTTGACCTCGTGCCGCAACGAAATGATGGCGAATACGGCTGAGTGGTTGAAGTGTGTGGAAAATGAGGAGTTCCTGAAATACTTTGGCAACGATGATTCCGGCAGCATGAAGGAACCAACAAACATTGATAGTTGGGATCAGCCCCAGGGCTTTGGCCTGGCAAAGCTGAAGACGTGTCCTTCGGGCTTTCCCAAGGATTGGCCACACGTCAGGTATCTGCGTCTGAAGGATTATTGTGCTTGGCATGCTGTGTCGAACACGTTCTTTGAGGGCGATGAATGGCTCGACGAGATGGAGCGTATGTTCCGCGCCGCTAAACCGATGATGGATTTTATGAATGGCGTGATTGATGATTACGAATAGAACAGGATCATGACAATCAAAGATAAGATTACCGAACAACCATCGCATTACGACCATCTGGAGCAGATGTCAGTAGGGGAGTTGCTGCAGCACATCAACGAAGAGGATGCGCTGGTGGCCGAGGCTGTCCACAAGGCACTGCCGCAGATAGAAGCTTTGGTAAAAGCTGTTGAGCCGAGGATGAAACGTGGTGGCCGCCTGTTCTATATCGGTGCAGGCACCAGTGGTCGCTTAGGTGTGTTGGACGCCAGTGAGCTGCCTCCCACGTTTGGCGTGCCCGCTGCATGGGTAGTCGGTATCATTGCTGGTGGTGACAAGGCTTTGCGTCATGCAGTAGAACGGGCTGAGGATATTGCCGAACAGGGTTGGAAAGACCTGCAGACGTATTGTCCTACTGCTGACGACATCGTGCTGGGCATTGCTGCATCGGGAACGACGCCCTATGTGGTGGAAGCTGTTCGTCAGGCTCGCAGAAACGGGCTGCTGACGGGCTGTATAACCAGTAATCCCGATACTCCTTTGGCTCAAGAAGCAGAATATCCCATCGAAACCATTGTCGGTCCAGAGTTTGTAACGGGCTCCAGTCGTATGAAAAGCGGTACGGCACAGAAAATGGTGCTGAACATGATTTCTACCACGCTGATGGTTCGCATGGGACGCGTCCAGGGAAACCGTATGGTGAAGATGCAATTGACCAACGAAAAGCTGGTAGATCGTGGTACGCGTATGCTCCAGGATTCTCTCGGACTTAGCTATGACGAAGCCCGAGAACGGTTGTTGGAAGCCGGTAGTGTCAGCGATTGTCTGTAAAAACCTCAGATAAATTTGGTGTTTTGCTCGATTTGAACTATCTTTGCAACCATCTTTAATCATTTATAATTAACCAATAACCAAAAACTTATGAACAAGAAACTATTTATGACGTTTGCGCTTGCGTTCGCATTGTGCTCAAGCATGTTTGCTCAAACAGAGCCTACCGTTCTCGAAGAAGGTGGAACGGGCCCTTACAAGGCTGTGATGTATGAAGTGGAAGGCTTCAAGGAGCATACCATTTTCGCACCGAAGGATCTTTCTGTGTTTAGTGAGAAGAAGGCTCTGCCTGTGCTGGTATGGGGAAATGGTGGATGTGCCAACTCACCCCGTGGCCATGAGAAATTCCTCAATGATATTGCTTCCTATGGCTATCTCGTACTGGCCACTGGTATCATGCCGAAGCAGGATGCTCCTCGTGGCTTTGGCGGTATGGGTGGCAACCAGTCGCGCACCGAGCAGCAGGTAGAGTCAATGGACTGGGCGTTTGCACAGAATGCTGACAAAAACAGCCCATTCTATCAGAAGATTGACACCAAGAACATCTGCATTTCTGGTATGTCGTGCGGTGGTCTGCAGGCTCTTTTCAACTGCTTTGATCCCCGTGTCACCTCTATCATGATTTGCAATAGCGGTCTGTTCGAGCAGCCCGAGGAAGGCGAGGGTGGTGCCAATGCTCGCCGTATGCCCGGTATGCCCAGTGTGGCCAAGGCTAAGTTGAAGGAGATCCATTGCCCCATCATCTATATCCTCGGTGGTGAGACGGATATCGCCTATGGCAATGGTATGGACGACTTCAAGCGCATTGATCATGTGCCGGCCATTGCCTGCAACCTGCCCGTTGGTCACGGTGGTACCTACAACCAGCCCAATGGTGGTGAGTTCGCTATCGTAGCCCGTGCATGGCTCGACTGGCAGCTGAAGGGCGACCAGGAAGCCTCGAAGATGTTCGTAGGCGATAAGCCCGCTATCCTGCAGCGCAAGGACTGGACCCTTGAGAAGAATGCCAAAGTGAAGTAATTTGGCGCCACAATACTGATAATCGTAGAAATAAGACTGTTTTTTCGCGAAAACAGTCTTATTTTGTTGTTTTCCGAATGAGAATACCCGTGAAGATACGGCCGCTGTTGATGCCGAGTCGGCGGGCGGAGAAATAAGTGTCTGATTGCTTGACGGTGCAGACGGTAGAAACGGCGATTCTTTCTGGAGGAATACCTGCGGACACCAGTTGCTGACGGTTACATTCAGGCAGGTTAATGTGCCATTTTTCGCCGATTCCATCGCTATTCGGATATTTTTTGCTGATGCTCTCCATATCGAATTTCTCATGGGCGAAAGCCTCATAAACTTCGTTGCCAACCTCAAAACTGTCAAGGCTGATGCCTGGCCCTATCTGGGCCCTGATATCCTCAGGATGCGTACCATAGACCACACTCATTTTTGCTACAGCTTTCTCCGCAATACGTTTCACGGTTCCTCGCCATCCGGCATGAATGGCGCAAACGGCATGATGCCCTTGGTCATAGAGCAAAATAGGGATGCAGTCGGCTGTTGACACGCCGATGCAAATACCTGCCCTGTCTGTCATTAAAGCGTCCATTCCATCGAGCTTTTTCTGCTGTTCTTCTGCTGTTGACGCCAGCAGGTGCTCATCCACCACTGCTATCTCCGTCAGGTGCACTTGATGTGGCATCACCAGGTGGTTGTCGTTGATGCCTAACAGGTGGCACAGGGCTTCGCGGTTCTGTCTGATGTCTACCTCGTTGTCGCCGCAGTAGCGGTTGATGTTGAATGCCCCATAGTTTCCTTCACTTACCCCACCTTGGCGTGTGCTGCTGAAGGCTGTCACATCCTCGCCGAGGTCATAGTATTGCAGTTTTGGTTCTGTCATCTTTTTTGTTTCGCTATTCTTGTAGAAATTCGCTGCAAAGTTACACTTTTTCCCAATGAATAATAGCTGAAGAACACTTTTTTGTATGAAAAACAAAAAAAAAATTGTAAATTCGTGTTGTTTACGAAATTATTTTGTACTTTTGTGCTCAATGATACAAGCAAACCAGCCGTCGGACGAAAACCTCCTGTGTTGAGGTTGCTCGGGACTCCGCAAGGACTTGGTAGGCTAATGGTTGAGAACTACCTCAAAATAAAGTAGTTACGTTCTGCAAGGCAACTTGTCGGGACAAGACGTAGAAGTGTGTATGACCAACGAAGTAACACATGAAACAGGGCACGCTGCAGGTGCCGATGAGTGGTATGTGATGTGCCACATGAAACCAGCGTGGATAGAGACGATGCTGCGCAAGGATAGTCGCGGGCTGTTTTTGTCACCCGGTGAGCCACCCTTACCCCCCTATCGTTTCTATGTCCCCTATCTCTATATGCCTCGCATCACGGCAACACCGCAGCCGGAGTCCCGCGATGATGACCGTCATTACGATCCGGTATCCGATGAGAATAGTCTGCGCAACGATCTGCACAATTTCGTGTTTATCCAGGCCTCGCCTGAGCGTATTGCTGCCATTGTGAAGTCCGATTGGAACCTGCATTCTCATTATCGCATGTACCACTACCGCGATACCAATGGTACGAAGGTCACTATCTCCGATGCCGAGATGCACCGTTTCATCCTCACCATGCAGGACCATCATCTGAAGTTCTTCCTCGATCAGCCTGTCAGCGAGTTCTCTGTGGGCGATAAGGTAATTCTCCAGATGGAGCCTTGGACAGGTCAGTTGGCCGAGATCAAAGCCATCCGCATATATCCGGATCGTATCAGCTTGACCGTAAGTATGAACATCTTCCATCGCACAAAGAGCATCAATTTCCCAGATGTCAACGTTGGCGATGTGCAGTTTGTTGACGAGGAGAAGGGACGCTTGCTCAGTGGCAATCCCATTACTAACTACGAGGAAGAGATTATCGACCTGCTCAGCCATCGGTTTACCCATAAGCATACCGATGTTATGGATAAGACCGATAAAGAGCGTCTGAAGCGTCTGGCCTCCTATTCCCGCATTTATGTCGAGGATTCTGTTGGACAGGTCCGCTTCACAGCCCTCAAGCTCCTTTGTGCTTATCTCCGCTCTGACAGAGTGCGCGTTGCAAAATACAAGAGCGAGGTTCTGTCCTTGCTCTTTCCTACTTCTCACCTCTCACCTCTCACCTCTCACCCCTTACCTAACACCTATCAACCGACTCCCATTACCACCTTTCAGGATGCCTATCTCGCCATGGCTCTATTCATCACTACCCGCGATCCCCGTTATCGCGATGCAGTGAAAGCCTACTACCAGTCCAACCCCGATGGCTCTGCCATTCTCCGACGTTATCATAGTATCGTAAAAGGCATCAAACCCAAGAAACTCAAGGAATAATGAAAAAAATACTTATTACCGGCAGTGCCGGCTTTATTGGTTCCAATCTGGTGCTCCGTCTGTTCGATAGTACGGAGCCTCAGTGTATTGTAGGTCTTGATAATCTTAATGACTATTACGACCCCAGTCTTAAGGATTACCGCCTGCAGGTCATCAGTGCAAAGGCCACTCAGCATCCCGAACACCGTTATTTGTTTGTGAAGGGTGACATTGCCGACCGTGAACTCGTGAACCGCCTGTTTGCTGAGCACCAGTTCGATATCGTGGTCAATCTCGCAGCCCAGGCAGGAGTCCGTTATAGCATTGAGAACCCCGATGCCTATATCCAGAGCAATGTCATTGGTTTCTATAATATCCTCGAGGCCTGCCGCCATAACCCCGTGAAGCATCTTGTCTATGCCAGCAGCTCCAGCGTGTATGGCGGTAATAAAAAGGTTCCGTTCAGTGTCGATGACCGTGTTGACAATCCCGTATCCCTCTATGCTGCTACCAAGAAGAGCAACGAGCTCTTTGCCCATTGCTACTCAAAACTCTACAATATCCCCAGCACAGGTCTCCGCTTCTTTACGGTCTATGGACCTGCCGGTCGGCCTGATATGGCCTACTTTGGTTTCACCAATAAGCTGTTGAAGGGCGACACCATCCAGATTTTCAACTATGGCAATTGTCGCCGCGATTTCACCTATGTCGATGATATTGTCGAGGGAATCGTGAGAGTCATGGCTGCTCCTCCAGCCCAACAGACTGGCGATGACGGTCTGCCTTTGGCTCCCTATGCTGTCTATAATATCGGTGGTGGTCAGCCCGAGAATCTGCTTGACTTTGTGCAGATTCTGCAGGAAGAACTCCTTCGTGCCGGTGTTCTGCCTCAGGACTATGATTTCGAGGCTCACAAGCAGCTTGTGCCCATGCAGCCAGGCGATGTGCCTACCACCTATGCCGATGCTACTGCCCTTGAGCGCGATTTCGGTTTCACCCCGAAGATAACCCTTCGCGAGGGTCTTCGTAAGTTTGCGGAGTGGTATAAGGAGTATTACGGCTGAACCCTGATCAGTCAGGAGGCAACCATTCATAGATTGACATAATCATTAACCCATACGATAAATGAATAACTTAAGGAAACTGTTACTGGTTTTGTTGCTTATGCCGTTGGCAGCTCTTGCCCAGACAATGAGCGACAGCCAGATTATGGATTTTATCCAGAAAGAGACGGCAGCAGGTACTTCCCGTTCTCAGATTGTAACAAAGCTTGTGCAGCGTGGCGTTAGCATCGACCAGATTCGCAGAATCAGGAACCAGTACGATCGCCAGATTCGTACCCGTGGTCTCGGCAGTGCTGCCGATGAGGCTGTCAATGAGGTCAGTTCCCGCATGCGCTCCAGCAATTCCGAGCTTTCTGATGAGGTTACGATAGGCAAGTCTGGTACTGGCACCGAGTTGAATATCGATGCCGATTTGCAACATGCCAAGATTGAGGAAGAGGTTGATACGGTCTCCAGTGTCGCTGGCAAGAAGATCTATGGTCACAATATCTTCAACAACAAGTTGTTGTCGTTTGAGCCCAACATGAATATCGCCACACCTCAGGACTATGTCCTTGGTCCTGGCGACCTGCTGGTTATCGATATCTATGGTGCTTCCCAGAAGTCTTACCAGCTGACCGTTTCTCCTGAGGGCACGGTGACGGTTCCCGACTATGGTCCCATCGCTGTCTCTGGTATGACGGTGGCAGCTGCCAACAGTCGCATCCAGTCCAGTTTGGGTGCTCGCTATAGCAGTTCCCGCCTGAAGGTCAGCGTTGGACAGACACGCACCATCCTTGTCAACGTCATGGGCGAGGTGAAGTCTCCTGGCACCTATCATCTGAGTGCCTTTGCCAGTGTGTTCCATGCCCTTTATGCCGCTGGTGGCATCAAGAAGATTGGTACTCTTCGTAATGTCAAGGTTTTCCGTAATGGCCATCTTGTGACTATTGTCGATATCTACGAATACATCCTGAATGGTCGTTTGGCAGGCAACATCCGCCTGAAGGACGGCGATGTCATTCAGGTGGGCACCTACGATTGTCTGGTCAATGTCACAGGCAACGTGAAGCGTCCTATGTACTATGAGATGCGCCCCACCGAGAGTGTGGCCACCCTGATAAAGTATGCCGGTGGCTTCACGGGCGATGCCTATCACAAGAACATTCGTTTGGTTCGTAAGACGGGCGACCGCTATGGTGTTTTCAATGTCGAAGAGTTCGATCAGTCCTCATTCCGTGTTGCCGATGGCGATGTTGTTACTGTTGATGCCATGCTCGACCGCTTTGAGAATATGGTCGAGGTCAAGGGTGCTGTTTTCCGCCCCGGCAAGTTCCATTTGGGCGATCAGGTCACCACTGTCCGCGGACTCATCGAGCAGGCCGATGGCCTCACCGAGGATGCCTTCACCGCCCATGGTGTGCTCCACCGCCTGCGTGCCGACCGCTCTCTGGAGGTCATCTCTGTCGATGTGGCAGGCATCCTGGACGGCACGGTGCCCGATATCCCCTTGGCCAACGAGGATGTGCTGTTCATCCCCACCCAGACCGAGCTCATCAACAGCCGTTTTGTCACCATCGAGGGCGAGGTGCTCTCGCCCGGTGAGTACCAATGGGCAGCCAATATGACGCTCGAGGACCTTGTCATGAAGGCCGGTGGCCTCACCGATGCCGCCTCTGTGGCCAAGGTCGATGTCTCTCGCCGCTTGGTCGATCCCAAGGCCACCGAGGCCAGCTCCGAACTGGCCAAGACCTTTACCTTCGCCTTGAAGGAAGGCTTTGTCATCGATGGCACGCCCGGCTTCACCCTTGAGCCCTTCGATATCATTCAGGTGTTCCGCAGTCCGGGCTATCGCACCCCCCGCCAGGTGTCTGTCGAGGGCGAGGTCAACTTCGCCGGCCATTTCACGCTCGAGAAGAAGAACCAGCGCCTGAGCGACCTTGTCCGCCAGGCCGGTGGCCTCACCCCCGATGCCTATGTCGAGGGTGCCCGCCTGGAGCGCCAGATGGACGAGACCGAGCGTGCCCGCCTTCAGATGGCCTTGCAGACAGCCCGCCTGAGTCAGTCCACCAAGGACTCTGTCTCTATGGAGAAGGTCGATGTGAGCGAGATTTACACGGTTGGTATCCATCTTGACAAAGCCCTGAAAAATCCCGGTAGCAATGACGACCTTGTGCTTCGCGAGGGCGACCGTCTCATTATTCCCGAGTACGAAGGTACCGTGAAGATCAGTGGCGAGGTCATGTATCCCAACACCGTGGCCTTCATGGGCGATAAAGACTATAAGTGGTATGTCCGCCAGGCCGGTGGCTTTGGTGTTCGTGCCAAGAAGAAGAAGGCTTATGTCATCTATCCCAACGGCACGATGGCTCAGGTCAATCACGGTGCCCAGATTACCCCGGGCTGTGAGATCATCGTTCCCTCGAAACAGCAGCGAGACCCGATCACCGCTACCGGATGGGCTGCTATTGGCTCTTCTGCTGCCTCTTTAGCCACAATGATAGCTACCATCATATATATGATTACAAAGTAATCCCTGCTTGAATATGGAACAGAACACCCCCCATGTAGCCAACGACGTTCAAGACGAGCAGTCGTCCATTGATTTTGGTGCCCTGTGGCATTCGGTCCGCAGCCGTTTCAAACTATATCTCCTGGTGCTCGGCATTACCTTCGTTGTTGCCTGCATCTATGCCCTCAGCTTGCCTAAGGTCTATAGCTGTAAGGTCATGCTGGCTCCCGAGCTGACCACTACCACCAGCCGTAACTCCTTGAGCGCTCTGGCCTCCAGCTTCGGTCTCAACATGGGAGCCACCCGTAATGGCAGTGAGGCCCTCTTCCCGACGCTCTATCCCGACCTCATGAACTCCGTTGACTTCAAGACCAGCCTCTTCCCTGTGAAGGTGCGCCGTGATAAGGATACCAAGGAGATGACCTATTACGACTACCTATTGAAAGAGCAGAAGCGTCCCTGGTGGAGTTCTGTCATTGGTACCGTTGTTGGTGGCATTGCCGGCCTCTTCTCCAGCGATGATGCTACCAGTGGCAAGAGCAACACGAACAAGGAGGTCAATCCCTTCCGCCTGACTAAGAAGCAGACTGCTATCGCCAAGGCCATCAACAGTCGTGTCAGGTGTGATGTGGATAAGAAGACGCTGGTCATCACTATTATAGTCAGTGACCAGGACCCCCTCATCTGTGCCACAGTAGCCGACTCCGTGAAGAACCGCCTCCAGCGCTTCATCACCGACTATCGCACCAGCAAGGTACGCGAAGACCTGAAGTACAATCAGAAAATTTATGCCGAGGCCAAGCGCGAGTACGACAAAGCCCGCCAGCTCTACGCCTCCTTCAGCGATGCCAACCAGGATGTGATTCTCCAGAGCGTGCGCACCAAACTCAACGACCTGGAGAACGAGATGCAGTTGAAGTTCAACGCCTATAACGCCATCTCCGCCCAGCTGCAGGAAGCCAAGGCCAAGGTTCAGCAGGAGACCCCCGCCTTCACCACCCTCCAGAGCGCCACAGTACCAGTCGGTCCCTCCGCTCCCCGCAAATCCAGAATCCTCCTTGTCTGGCTCTTCCTTGCCTTCCTTGGCACCACCCTCTGGGCCTTCTATAAGGACGGTCACCTCAAATCCCTCCTCGGCCTCTCGTAATATCGACCACGAATCTAACGAATCCCACGAATATGTGTATACCCCATCTACGAAAAGATTAGTTAGATTAGTGTGATTCGTGTTCAATAAGAATCTGAGATGACGAAGAAGCAACAAATACAAATATTCGAAGACAAGAAAGTCCGCACTGTGTGGGATGACCAAGAGGCAGACTGAAGAAGGAAGGTAATGAAACGGTAACAAATTGTTACCAGTTGAAAATGCTTGCCCCTGGCATCTGATTATCTGCCTCCGGTTGAGGAAGTGCTGCAAATAGAAAGGGCTGAGGACGATGAAAGAGAAGATTGAGGCGAACAAAAAGAAATAGGAATAAGACTAAGGTTCTCAAGGTAAGGTAAGAAAAGGATAAGGAAGTCGGAATAGGGAAGTGGATTTGGTTAACCTTTAACCATTAACCCAGAACCCTTCACCCCAATTAACCCTTCACCCTTAACCAATGGTTCTCTGAACCATAAGTATGAAGTGAACCCAGAAAGTTGGACACAACTTAAAGGTTCAAATGAAACGTAGTTACAGTCTAGAAGAAAAGTTATGCGCAATTGGATTTGTCTTCCAAGGAGAGTCTGCTCG
>Ga0310696_10006727_pt1 | contig 13603 bp, 9 predicted proteins | sample AusTroGonzalo_MG_4_FD_203885 | JGI IMG/M metagenome (GOLD analysis project Ga0310696, IMG submission 203885) | Bovine rumen microbial communities from tropical cattle in Woodstock, Queensland, Australia - Gonzalo_02 (v2) (version 2) | ecosystem: Host-associated > Mammals > Digestive system >... | reverse complement strand
CGCGAGATGCTTGTTTCGGACTTCATCGTCAGTTTCAAGACCATCGACCTCAGACCGGATGAGCTGATAGAGGAGATAATCGTCCCGCTTTCGGAGGATGACTTCGACTACATCTTCTGGCACAAGGTGGGAACCAGAAAGGCCAACGCCATAAGCAAGATCACCCTGGGCCAGGCTCTGAAGTTTGCCCCCGACAATGAGACGGTGGCCGACTACAGATTGAGTGCCACGGCCACAGGAGCCAAGACGAACAGAAGCCGCTCCGTCGAGGAGAAGATCATAGGAAAGAAGATCGATTCTCAGACAATTGAGGATGTGGTTGCGGCGTTCGACGAGGTCATATCCCCCAGGGCCATGCCGGAATTCAGGCGTGAGGCCACACGCAGGATGATCAGACGCTTCCTGACGGAAGCCGCAAGTCATCCATCCGACAAGGTCATAGACACCTACCAGGGCTACACCATGACCGGTGCCCCTGAGCCGAGGAGATGAGAATGAAGGAAAAAGGAATATTAATCCGCGACATCTACGCGCTGATGACGGATCCTGCGAAGGATACGCTTTACCACAACGACATCCTGATCGAAAACGGAAAGATCGCCAAGGTCGGTAAGAACCTCTCCTGTCCCGAGGGCTACAGGGTCATCGACGGCAGGTCGCTTGCAGTTGTTCCGGGCTTCGTGAACACGCACCACCATTTCTATCAGACTCTGACCCGGAACCTTCCGGCCGTTCAGGATGCAAAGCTCTTCGACTGGCTGGTCTACCTGTATGAGGTATGGAAGTACATCGACGAGGAGGCCGTCTATTATTCGTCGCTTCTGGCTATGTCTGAGCTGCTGAAGACGGGCTGCACCTGCTCCACGGACCATCACTACGTGTTCCCGAAGCAGTGCGAGGGCCACGACCTCACCGGAGCCCAGTTCAAGGCGGCCGACACCCTGGGAATGAGATTCTCACCCACGCGCGGAAGCATGAGCCTCTCCAAGAAGGACGGAGGTCTTCCGCCCGATTCCGTCGTCCAGACGGAGGAGCAGATCCTGGAGGATTCGGAGCGTGTGATAAAGCGTTACCACGATCCCGATCCCATGGCTATGCACAAGGTAGTCCTGGCTCCCTGCTCACCGTTCTCGGTGACAAAGAAGTGCATGCTGGAAAGTTCGCGCCTTGCAAGGAAGTACGGGGTGAGGATCCACACCCATCTCTGCGAGACGATGGATGAGGAGAACCAGTGCAAGGCCATGTACGGAATCAGGCCTCTTGAGCTGATGGAGGAGTGTGAGATGATAGGAGACGATGTCTTCTACGCCCACGGAATCTGGTTCAACGACCAGGAGCTCAAAACCCTTGCAAAGACCGGCTCGCACATCGCCCACTGCCCGTCGTCCAACATGAGGCTCGGTTCGGGAATCTGCCGCACACGCGAGATGCTGGATCTGGGCATCAACATCGGAATCGCAGTCGACGGAAGCGCTTCCAACGACAGCTCCGACATGCTCGGCGAGATGCGCAACGCCCTCCTTCTGGGAAGGGTGAAGTACGGCTCGCAGGCCCTGACCGCACGCGATGTGTTCAAGATGGGATGTGAGAACGGAGCCAGGCTTCTGAACTTCGGCAAGGTCGGACGTCTGGAGGAAGGCTGGGCCGCAGACCTTGCCTGCTTCGATGTCTCCGGCATTGCGTACGCCGGAAGCCACAGCGACCCGATCGCCTCGCTTTTATTCTGCGGTGACGACCACACCACCAAGTACACCATTGTCAACGGACAGGTGGTTGTGGACGACCGCCGCGTCGTCGGATTCGACGAGGAGAAACTCGCCGAGAAGGCAAACAGGATAAGTGAAGCTCTTCTTGAGAAGAGGAGGATATATGGTTGAGAAACTAGTAATCGCCAAAAGCCTTCAGGAGGCCGCGTCCCTGAAGAACGCAAGGAGCGCCTTTCTGGCCGGCGGCACCGAGGACAACAGGCTCAACAGCACGGTCGATGCCCGCACTCTGATCAGCATCGGCAGAATCGCAGAGCTTGACGGTATCTCCGATGAGGGATCTTCCATCAGAATCGGAGCCATGTCCACGTTCCAGGACATCATTGACAGTCCTGTCGTTCCCGAGTATCTCAAAGAAGCCTGCCGCTTCATGGGCTCAAGGACCAAGAGGAACATGGCCACCATCGGCGGAAACATCGCCTTGAGAAGGACTGATTCCTATCTGTATCCGACCCTTCTGGCCTGCTGCGCGAAGCTGGTCCTCATGGATGCAAAAGGGGACAGGATTCAGAAGTGCGTCTGCTGCTTCAACAGAAAGCACGACAAGCTCAAGGACCTTCTGATCGTCGAGATCCGCGTTCCCAAGGGTGCCCGCGTGGTTTCCAAGAGAGTCTCCAACACCGTCCAGAGCCATGCCGTTCTTACGGTGGCCCTGGGAGAGGTGGAAGGAAAGCTCCGCCTGGGAGTCGCCGCCAAGGATACGGCTCTGACAAGGCTCGATGCAATCTCCGATGCACTGGAGAAGGGACCGCTTTCGGACGAGGCCATTCTTAAGATGGTCAAGTCGGACGAGGCTCTGAAGTTCAAATCGGACATCTTCGGAAGTCCCGAATACAAGAGCTACCGTCTTGCGGTCACCGTCGCCGACCTTTACAGAACGCTGAAAGGAGGTGCCAGATGAGAGTCAACTGCATAATCAACGGAAAGAGCAGAAGCTTCGATGTGGATCCTTCGATGAGGCTCCGTGAGATGCTTCTGATCAACGGGAACTTCGCGGTTCGCGACAGCGACGACTGCGAGGGTTTCTGCGGAAGCGATACTGTTCTTGTAGACGGAACTCCCGTCTACGCCAATCTGGTTCTTGCAGGCGAGGTTGACGGATGCGAAATCCGCACTCCGGACGGCCTGGGCGATTGCATGAACCTCACCATCGTCCAGAAGGCCATGATAGATGCCGGTGTGGTGCAGAGCGCCTACAACGCCCCGGCTGCCGCGCTTCTTCTGACCTGGCTCCTGGAGAACAATCCCAACCCCTCAAAGGAGGACATCAAGGATGCCCTTTCGGGAATCTTCATCAGGGATGCAGGTTACGAGCATTACTATCTTGCCGTCAAGCTTGCCCTGGAGAGGATGAAGGACGGAAAGTACAAATCCCAGATCGCTCCCTCTTTCAGGCCCGAGCTGGACACAATCGGAAAGCCGGTTGCAAAGATCGACGGACCGCATCTGGTTGCAGGTGAGAGGGCCTTCGTGGAGGATTACGTGACTGACGATGCCTGTCACATGGTCGTCCTCAGAAGTCCCCATGCCAGCGCCTACATCAACAGCATAGACGACTCCGAGGCCCGCAAGGTCGAGGGTGTCATAGAGATTCTCACGGCCTACAACACGCCGGAGACCCATTACATGCAGGCAGGCCAGGGCAATCCCGAACCGTCCCCGCATGACAGGCGCCTGTTCAACATGAAGGTCCGCCACGTCGGCGACCGCGTTGCCGCCGTCATAGCCGAGACGCTTGAGGCGGCCAGGGAGGCCTGCTCAAAGATCAAGGTGGACTACCAGGTCCTTCCCGCCGTCTTCACAGTAGAGGAGGCCATGGCCCCAGGTGCCCCGCTGGTCCACAACGGAATAGTGGAGTACCGCTCAGGAGCCCCGGCGGACCTTGAACAGTACAACAAGCTGGCCGGAGACCCCCGCGAGGGCAAGGTCATCTACCAGTTCCCGCTTCACGCCGACATCCACAAGAACATCGCAGCTTCCAACAAGGGCGAGATCGGAAACGTGGAGGAGGCCTTCAGAAACAGCGATGCCGTCATCGAGGCCACATACCAGACCAGCCAGATCCAGCACACTCCGCTTGAGACCCACGTCTGCTTTGCAAGGATGGAGGGCGGAAGGCTCACCGTCTACGCCTCGACACAGGTTCCCTACCATGTCAGGAGAATCGTCGGCTGGGTCACCGGACTTCCGGAGAACAAGATCCACGTCATCAAGACGCGCGTCGGAGGAGGTTACGGCTCCAAGCAGGACATCCTGATCGAGGACCTGACCGCCTACGCCGCCTATGTGACCAAGAAGCCCGTCTACTGCCACAACACCAGAGAGGAGGAGTTCATCGCAAACTCGACGCGCCATCCGATGAGGGTCCACGTGAAGATGTCCGGAAACAAAGACGGAAAGATCACGGGAATCTTCATGGAGGTCTGCGCCAACACCGGACCCTACGGCAACCACTGCCTCACAGTCCCGATGAACAGCTGCTCCAAGACCCTGCCGCTCTTCAAGTGCGACAACATGAAGTACGACCTGAAGGTCTTCTACACCAACACCCCGCCGGCCGGAGCCTACCAGGGTTACGGAACGCCCAAAGGAACATACGGCCTTATGATGGCCATGGCCGAGCTTGCCGACAAGCTTGGCGTGGACTACAAGGAAATGGTCCTGAAGAACCATGTGGACGAGGGCTACATGCTCGAGATCCTCAAGGGTCTGGGAGAAGGAAGGGAAGGAAACGTCGTTCCCGTCGGTTCCTGCGGCCTCAGGGAAGCCATCGTCAAGGGCTGCGACATGATAGGCTGGGGGAAGAAGGAGACTTCAAAGGATCCCGACTGGAAGATAGGAAAGGGCTTTGCCATGATCATGCAGGGCTCGGGTCTTCCCGGTCTTGACCACTCGGAGGCCATAGCCAAGCTGGAGACGGACGGAACCGTCATCCTCAACAGCGGCGGAGCCGACATCGGTACCGGCCTTGACACAATCTCGGCCAAGATCGTCGCAGAAGTGCTGAAGCTCCCCATGGAGAAGATCTCCGTCATCTCGGGTGATACCGACTCATGTGCGTTCGACACCGGAGCCTATGCCTCGTCAGGAACCTTCTTCAGCGGCAATGCCTCTCTTGTTGCGACCAACAAGCTCAAGGACATGATTCTGAAGGAGGCCGCCTTCCAGATGGAGGAGAGGGCAGAGGACCTGGATGTCAGAGCACCCGGAGAGGTCTATTCGAAGAAGACCGGGAAGAGCCTCAGCTACTACGAGCTTTCACACACGGCTTGCAGCGGAACCGGCCACGGCCAGATGATCGCCCACGGCTCGTTCACTACGGCGGCTTCGTCCGTTCCCTACGGCGGCCACTTCGCCCAGGTTGCGGTGAACGTGCGCACGGGAGAAATCAAGGTCCAGAAGTTCTACGCCATCCAGGATGCGGGAACTCCGATCAACCCGGAGATCGCCCTGTGTCAGATGTACGGAGCCGTGATGAAGTCCATCGGCCACACCCTGTACGAGGACATGGTTCTGGACAAGAAGGGAAACTGCCTGACGTCGAACATGACGGACTATGGTGTTCCGATGATCTCCGAGGCCCCGGAGGACTTCAAGGCCGTCCTTGTGGATGTGAACGACGAATTCGGACCCTTCGGAGCAAAGTCAATCTCGGAAATCGCCTGCAACGGCGCTGCCCCTGCAATCGGAATAGCCATCCACGATGCATGCGGAGTCTGGCTCAGGAGCTGGCCCATGACGCCCGAAAAGGTATTGAAAGCCCTTGGCAGAATCTGATAGGATTCCCCCGAGGTTAACTCAATATATAACAAACTGTTCTCTGATGCCCCCGGAAACCCCGGGGGTATCTCTTTCTACAAAAGTGTTGATATGTTCTCTATTGGTGTGATAGACTTACTATCGTTATGAAGACGATAACCAAAGTTTTTTTTGCCCTGTTACTTGCTTCTGTCGTTCTTCTGGCCTCCTGCGATGAGGATGCCATCAACAATCTCCTCGGGGAACACACCCATACCTTCGGGGAGAAGTGGACCTATGACGAGACCCACCACTGGCATTGCGCCACATGCGAGCACACCGAAGAGGTCTCGGACAAGGGTGCACACTCCTGGGACGACGGAGAGATCTCTGTTGCAGCCACCCACATGGCTGACGGTGTGAAGACCTACACATGTACAGTCTGCGGTGCCACCAGAACGGAAATCATTCCTGCAAACGCCGATGCCCATACATGGGATGAGGAAATCACAACTCCGGCCACACACACGCATGACGGTGTGAAGATATGCACCTGCACCGAATGCGGATTCACAAAGACCGAAGTCATTCCTCTTGTCACCGAGCATATCCATGAGTGGAAAGTGGAGGAGCGTAACGGTTCGAAGCTCCAATACTGGGAATGCCCGGTCCCCGATTGCGACGAGATGCACTACTTCGGTGATGAATACGCCCAGTACTTTGAAGTGGATGAATACGGCGTTCTGTCAGTGCCGTATGAAAAATACTTATCGCTTCCTGCGGACATCATGATTCCTACGATTATCAACGGACAGATTGTTACCGCAATCGAACCCTACGCCTTGGTCGGTACTTCATGGCTGGAAAGCATCATGATCCCCTTGTCTGTGACAAACATCGGAGAATACGCATTCTGTAACTGCGAGCGTCTGACAAGTATTGTGATTCCATCATCGGTAACAAGCATCGGAGAGAGCGCATTCGAAGTTTGCACAGGTCTTGCCGAAGTCATTTTACCGCCGGGACTCACAAGTATTGGAGTATCCGTGTTCGAAGGCTGCACTGGTCTGACCAGCATTTCGCTTCCAGCAGGAATGACAAGCATTGGAGAGAGCGCTTTCGATGGCTGCACGAGTCTTTCGAGTATCATTTTCCCCGCTGGATTCACCACTTTGGGAGAGTGTTCATTTAGTAATTGCTCCAGTCTGACTACAATCAATTTGCCGTCGGGACTTACGGAAATCGGATACTCGGCATTCGATGGATGCACGGGTCTTACCGGTATTGATATCCCGTCGGGAGTAACAAGCATTGGCGGATACGCTTTCGAAGGATGCTCCGCTTTGGAAAGCATCACAATTCCCTCAGGGATAACCAGTATCGAAGAGGGTACCTTCTGCGATTGTTATGGTCTTACGAGTGTCACGATACCTGATTCAGTCACAAGTATCGGAAGCAGTGCATTCGAAAGATGCACGGGTCTTACCAGTATTGAGCTTCCATCAGGAGTGACAAGTATCGGAGGATGTGCATTCTATGGGTGCAGCAACCTTTCCAGTGTCAATATACCGTCGGGTGTCACAAGCATCGGGGACGAAGTATTCTATGATTGCACCAGCCTTACCGGCATCGTTTTGCCTTCGGGTCTCACTGATATCGGTCAATCTGCATTCGCAGGATGTTCAAGTCTTACAGGTGTTGTAATTCCGTCAAACGTCACCAGTATCGGAAAGAATGCGTTCGAATACTGCTTGGGTCTGACGAGCATCACTATTCCGGCGTCTGTTGAACATATCGGATCCGGTGCTTTCGAAGCTACAAGCATCTCCGCAGTTGAGTTTGCTTACGGGATTGAAAGCATTCCAGAAGAAGCTCTGGAAGACTGCGCTTCGGTTTCGGTTGTTTCAATTCCTGGATCTGTCAAAACCATAGGTAAAGACGCATTCAATAATTGTTATGCTCTGACTGACATCAGTCTGCACGAAGGAATTACAAGTATCGGTGATTACGCATTCCGCAATTGTCCCATCAGCAGTATAACGATTCCTGCCTCGGTTACAGCCATCGGCAAAGCCGCATTCTGGAGCTGTTCAAGTCTCATCTCTGCAACAATTCTGAACAAGGGTGTCACTCTAACAGGAAGTACATTCCTTTCTTGTAATCAACTGAGTCATCTTTATTTTGCCGGAAATGAAAGTGAATGGGATTCAATTAAGGTTGCTGCATCCGTTCCCGCGGGTTGTACAGTCCACTGTTCCGATGATTGAGCCTTAGTTTTGTAAATGATGTTTTTTTGCTATAATGCGGTCTCAGTGAGGGTGCTATGGACGGAAAGGTAAGAGAGGTCATCTACTTCAGTTCGGGGTTCTTCGGATACGGAGAGCCGGGGGACTTCAGACAGTGGTCCCTGGCCCACATCCTTCCGATTCTGCTGGCTGTGGGAGCGATTGTCCTGATCTGGTTCAAGAGGGACAAGTTCAGACAGTGGAAGCATGAGAGGAGGGCGAGGTTCATCTTCGCCTTCATCATGATCCTGTGCGAGATGTCGTACTTCTGGCGCCTGGTCTATGTGGGACCGGGAACCGACCCCGACAAGAGCATGATGGGCTTTCTTCCGCTCCAGGTATGCCAGTGGACTCTGATCTGCACCACCTTCATGATGATGAGCGAGTCCAGGAAGCTGTTCAACCTAAGCTTCTTCCTGACGATGAGCGCCGGCATCCTTCCGATTCTGTTTCCGGCCGTCATCTCGTCCATGGGGCCGCGCTATTACCGCTACTACCAGTACTGGGGTGAGCATCTCCTTCCGATGATCGGAATGTTCTATATGATGTTCGTGCACCGCTACGAGGTCAAATGGTACGGGATCCCGATGACAGCCGGGGCCCTGTTCCTTCTGGCCGTTCCCTGCGTCTACTTCAACAACAGGTACGACGATGCGCACTATCTTTACCTGAAGCACGGCAATTTCGCCATGCTGGACTTTCTGCCGGATTCGGTCTTCCTCACAGGTGCCGTGCTTCTTGCAGCGGTCCTGGTTCTGCTGGGTCTGGACTACCTGATCTACCGCCTTGCCACGAGGGGCTCGAGGGCACTTAAATCCTAAGGACGTAAAAGGATTTACCCGCACATAATCCATATTTCTCCATGAATGATTTTGTTGCAATCTGTTGCAATGGGTAGTAGTATTATAATCGCGGGGAGAGTATGCCCCGAAGATGAGAAAACACACGGAGGATTTCAAATGGATTTTGATGCCATAAAGAAAGCGGCGCAGAATTATGGTCCGGCCATGACCAAGTTCCTGAGGGACATGATCGCCATCCCCAGCGAGAGCTGTGAGGAGAAGGGTGTCGTCCTCAGGATCAAGGAGGAGATGGAGAAGCTCGGTTACGACAAAGTCGAAATCGACGGCCTTGGAAACGTCATCGGATGGATGGGAAAGGGCGACAAGATCATCGCGATCGACTCCCACATCGATACCGTTGGAATCGGAAACATAAACAACTGGACGGACGACCCGTACAAGGGCTATGAGAATGACAAGGTCATCTACGGCCGCGGCGGATCGGACCAGGAGGGCGGAATGGCCTCTGCCGTCTACGGAGCCAGAATCATGAAGGACCTGGGACTCATTCCCGAGGGATACAGGATCATGATCGTCGGATCCGTACAGGAAGAGGACTGCGACGGAATGTGCTGGCAGTACATCTACAACGTCGACAAGATCGTTCCCGAGTTCGTAATCTCCACTGAGCCCACCGACGGCGGCATCTACCGCGGTCACAGGGGAAGAATGGAGATCAGGGTCGATGTCAAGGGCGTGTCCTGCCACGGTTCGGCTCCCGAGAGAGGAGACAACGCAATCTACAAGATGGCCGACATCCTCCAGGACGTCAGGGCTCTCAACGAGAACCCCGCCGACGACAGCGTCCAGATCAAGGGTCTTGTGAAGATGCTGGATCCCAAGTACAACCCGGAGCACTACGAGGATGCAAGATTCCTCGGCCGCGGAACCTGTACCGTCAGCCAGATCTTCTACACATCGCCCTCCAGATGTGCCGTCGCCGACAGCTGCGCGATTTCGATCGACCGCAGAATGACCGCCGGCGAGACATACAAGACCTGTCTCAAGGAAATCGAGGACCTGCCCAACGTCAAGAAGTACGGCAAGGACGTCAAGGTCAGCATGTACTGGTACGACAGACCGGCATGGACAGGAGAGGTCTACAAGACCGAGTGCTTCTTCCCGACATGGATCAACAAGGAAGACGCACCGCACGTCCAGGCTCTTGCCGATGCCTACCACGCACTGTGGGGCAAGGACAGAATCTGGGCCGATGACCTTGCCAGGAGCAAGAGAGAGGGTAGACCCCTCATCGACAAGTGGACATTCTCCACCAACGGTGTCTCGATCCAGGGCCGCTACGGCATTCCGTGCGTAGGATTCGGACCCGGAGCCGAGAGCCAGGCACACGCACCCAACGAGATCACATGGAAGCAGGACCTTGTCGTCTGCGCATCCGTGCTTGCCGCAGCACCCATGCTCTACAAGCCTGCCAAGGGTAAGGAAAACGCCACGAGCTTCAGGCAGGAGCTCACCGGCAACGACATAAGGTAATAGGAGATTCACATGAGCAAAGCATTAGAACTTGCCAGACATCTTGAGACTCTTCACATCAACAACATGTACAAGAACGATTTCTTCTGGACATGGGACAAGACTGATGAGGAGCTGGACGCCATCTTCACGGTGGCCGATGCACTGAGAGACCTCCGCGAGCACAACAAGAGCACGAGGATCTTCGACTCAGGACTGGGAATCTCCATCTTCAGGGACAACTCCACAAGAACAAGGTTCTCGTTCGCCAGCGCATGCAACCTGCTGGGTCTCGAGGAACAGGTCCTTGACGAGAAGGTCTCGCAGATCGCACACGGCGAGACGGTCAGAGAGACTGCAAACATGGTCTCCTTCATGGCAGATGTTGTCGGAATCCGTGACGACATGTTCATCGGAGAGGGCCACAAGTACCAGAAGACCTTCATCGACGCCTGCGAGTACGGCTACCGCCACGGCATCCTTGAGCAGAGACCCACACTGGTCAACCTCCAGTGCGATGTGGACCATCCCACACAGTGCATGGCCGACATGCTGCACGTCATCCACCAGTTCGGCGGAGTGGAGAACCTCAAGGGCAAGAAGGTCGCCATGACATGGGCATACAGCCCGTCCTACGGAAAGCCGCTGAGCGTCCCGCAGGGAGTCATCGGTCTGTTCACAAGATTCGGAATGGATGTCACGCTGGCTCATCCCGAGGGATATGAGGTCATGCCCGAGGTCATCGACATCGCCAAGAAGAACGCCAAGGCATCCGGATGCACGTTCAAGCAGACCAACAGCATGGACGAGGCATTCAAGGACGCCGACATCGTCTACCCCAAGAGCTGGGCTCCGTTCGCCGCAATGGAAGAGAGAACCCGCCTCTACCAGAAGGGAGACAAGGCCGGAATCGATGCCCTTGAGAAGAAGCTTCTGGCCCAGAACGCCGAGCACAAGGACTGGACCTGCTCAGAGCAGAAGATGAAGCTGACAAAGGGCGGAAAGGCCCTGTACCTGCACTGCCTGCCGGCAGACATCTCAGGTCTCTCCTGCAAGGAAGGTGAGGTCGACAACTCCGTCTTCGACAGATACCTCGATCCGCTTTACAAGCAGGCTTCCTTCAAGCCGTACATCATCGCAGCCATGATCTTCATGTCCAAGGTCAAGGATCCCGTGAAGGCCCTGATGGCTCTTGATTCGGCTGACAACCTCAGAAAGCTCTACTGATTCAGTACTGTTTTTCCCGGGCCGGTTTATCCAAAACCGGTCCGTTTTTTTTTATCCTCAGGCGGAATGATTTGCGTTTTTGCATGTATGGGTTCTTGAAGGGTTGTCTCTTCAAAGGAGCCGTCATGAAAACCAAGGTCATTTCAATCTCACTGTTCACTCTGATCGTTCTTTCGGCCCTTGTGGCCGTAGTCTCCTGCGAGCAGGAGGCCGAACTCCAGACCACCACGCTGGATCTTGTCATCCGGGGCGGGGAGGACGGAGCCTCCAGGACCATCATGCCCGGGGCTGCGCTTCTGGATGTCAGCAGGTACTCCGTCTCCGGCCAGGGTCCTGCAGGGGAGTCGTTCGGGCCCGTTCTGAGTACGGAGAACAGCATATCAGTCTCCGACATAGCATCGGGAACATGGGTCATCTCAGCCCGGGCTCTGAACGTTCAGGGCAACGAACTTGCCTACGGGTCGGCCACTCTTGAGATAGAGCGAGGTCAGAACACCGGTACGGTGATTCTGGACAGCATAGGAGGCACCGGGAACCTGGAGCTGAACTTCACGTGGGAGGACGACATCTGCATCTCCCCGACTATGAGCATCCTTGTCACAGTGTCCGATTCCTCAGGGGCCGTCATGGCATCAAGGACCACAGAGGTGTCCACCTCGGCCTGCGCTGCGACGGTGAACATGAGCCTTGCCGCAGGAAGCCACCTTCTGTCCGTCCTTGTATCCGACCACGGAGGGGACCTGGGCATAGGGGCCACCGATGCGCTGAGAATCGTCTCCAACACAACATCCTCGGGAGAAGTGCACCTCAGGGCCACTGGGCTTACAATCATCCACGAGGGACAGCTTCAGATCTCAAATGTCATAGGCGTTCCCATCGGGGTGTACATCGACTACTTCCCCAAGAGCGTGGAGATGGGGCAGTCCGTAACTCTCAGTGCAATCTGCAGCCAGCTTCCGGAAGGAATGCGTCAGTCGGACCTCTCGTTCCGTTGGTACGAGGACGGGGTTCTGAAGTACAACGGAGGTTCGGGGTCCTACACCTTCACTGCCGAGGCGGGAGTGCACAGATACGATGTGATAGTCAGAACGATGAAGGAGGGGACTATGAGCGGGGCTTCGCTTCTGCTCAACGTTGCCTACTGAAGCGCCACAGGATGTCCTTGCAGTGGGCCTCAAGGTCGTTCGAGCTCATCCCCAGTGCCTGTGAGAAATAGCTGTAGCGCTGCTCCAGGATGATGCTGTGCTGCTTCGGGTCCTCTCCTGTGTAATCCGTCTCGGGAACAAGGGCAGGGTCTGCCTTGTACAGCTCTTTCAGATTGCCTTTGAAGGTCGTTCCGACGGAGATGATCACTCCGAGCTTTCCCAGTTCCGAGGCAGTCTCAACTGAGCCTGAGAAGCCGTGCCAGAGGACTGAGAAGGGTCTGAGACACGATGATCTGAGGATGTCCAGCATGGGACCTGTTGCCCTGACGCAGTGAAGGCACACCGACCTTTGAAGTCTCTTTGCCTCATTGAGCAGGTGTGAGAGTATCTCCGCCTGCTCTGAAAGAGGAAGGGTGTCCGTGAACCGCTTGTCCAGACCCACTTCACCCATCTGAAGATCGGAATCTGCTTCCAAGACCCGGATCAGCTTCTCCTGCCTCTGCCTGGTCCATTTGCCGGGAAGAAGACCTGCACAGCGCACAAGGCCCGAAGAGGGGACTGTGGCATCATCGGTGCAGACTATGGAGTAGGGGTCGGAAAGATGGCTGTGGAAGTCGACCGGCATGGAAAAAGCTTAACATAAGAACGTCATGTTTGAAACAATCCGGATGTGGAGTTATATTATAGGCAATGGGAAAAACGCGCAGACTTTTAATCGTATTGGTCCTTCTCATGTCCGCCTCGTGTGCATTCGCTTCGCTTGCCTACAGGCCTTCGGTGACCGCATGGTTCGGCGGGGTCTTCTGCCATCCTGAAGCGGATTACCTCAAGGAGTATCCCGGGGATGAGACGGTGGAGATGCCCAAGTTCAGGACATCCTGCTCCTTCGGTTTCGATGTGAAGCTTGTCGACATCTCATTGGCCTTCGGAAAAGGTGACAAGGGTTCTGTCCAGATCGGATGCGGAATCTCCTACATGGGTGTCAGCAGGTCGCTTGCCTACGGAATCAGCATCCTCAAGCCCTATTCGGCGCTTGGAACGGTTGTGGATCTGACTGTTAACTTCAGCAGGAGACTGGGCGTGGATCTGAAATACAGATACCTCAAATGCCATTTCACAGGAACGGA
>Ga0310696_10006726_pt1 | contig 13604 bp, 7 predicted proteins | sample AusTroGonzalo_MG_4_FD_203885 | JGI IMG/M metagenome (GOLD analysis project Ga0310696, IMG submission 203885) | Bovine rumen microbial communities from tropical cattle in Woodstock, Queensland, Australia - Gonzalo_02 (v2) (version 2) | ecosystem: Host-associated > Mammals > Digestive system >... | reverse complement strand
GGTAGACACGCTAGCTTGAGGTGCTAGTGGGAGCAATCTCATGACAGTTCAAGTCTGTCCGACCGCAGAAAAAGACTCGATGTAAATCGAGTCTTTTTTTATTTGCATTGGCGCCCTTTCCCACTACCCCATAAAATTCTACATTTGCGATCATGAACCGTTTTGAACTGAAAAAGACGTCAAAGAAATCCAAGGCCCGTCTGGGCGTTTTGCACACCGACCACGGCGACATCCAAACGCCGATTTTTATGCCGGTAGGTACCGAAGCGACCGTAAAGGCAGTAACGCCCGCGCAACTCAAAGAAGATATCAAGGCTCAGATTATTCTCGCGAACACGTACCATTTGTACTTGCGCCCTACAACACCAAAGATTGCAGCTGCAGGCGGCATTCACAAGTTCATGAGCTGGAATGGCCCCGTGCTTACGGACAGCGGTGGATTCCAGGTGTGGAGTTTGAAGGAACTTCGCAAAATCAAGCCCGAAGGCGTTGAATTCAGGAGCATTCTGGACGGTTCCAAGCACTTTTTTAGCCCGGCAAGCGTGATGAACGCCCAGCGCGAAATCGGCGCGGATATCATCATGGCGCTCGACGAATGCACGCCGTACCCGAGCACGGTCAAGGAAGCGGAACACAGCTTAAACTACACGCTCCGCTGGACCGCCGAAGCAATGGAATGGCTCAAGGAGCACCCGCCTATTCACGGCTACGATCAGCAGTTCTTTGGCATTATCCAGGGTGGCATGCACACGCACTTGCGCAAGCAAGCCATTGAACGCATCGCAGAGCTTGGCACCGATGGCTACGCCATGGGCGGCCTATCTGTCGGCGAACCGACCGAAACGATGTACGAAATTGCCGACTTTTGCACGGACTACTTGCCCACAGACCACCCGCGCTATGTGATGGGCGTCGGAACGCCGTGGAACCTATTGGAATTGATCGGTCGCGGTGTTGACATGTTCGACTGCGTGATGCCCACGCGTAACGCCCGTAACGGCATGCTCTTTACAAGCGAAGGCGTGCTCCGCTACAAGGCCGCCCGCCACGCTGAAGAATACGACAAGCCGGTCGATCCAAATTGCGACTGCTACTGCTGCCGCAACTTCAGCCGCGCCTACTTGCGCCACCTGCACCACGCCGGCGAATCGCTCGGCTACACGCTCGCAAGCATCCATAATTTGCACTTCTACCTGCACCTGATGCAAGAAGCAAAGGACCATCTCGCCGACGACACATTCGAGGAATGGGCTAAAGCGAAGTGTGAAGTATTGCAGAGAAACCTTGAATAAAAACTGATGAAAAGGCAATCCCGGAACAAGTCCGGGGTGACAATCGCGAACCGATCGGCATTTGGGCAAGCCCCAACCTCCTTAGTTCGGTCATATCCATACAAGTATGGCTGCGACACGAACCTTTTTAGGTAGCCTTCCGCCTTCGGCGTTAGAATGACGAGACACAAAAAACGCCTCGGACTTTTAGTCCGGGGCGTTTTTGATGGTTACTTAAGCGCCCCGTAAAGAGAGGCACTATCAGTCTTTACTTGATGGAGACACGAGCAGTCTTTGCAGCACCGTTCATCATCACACGCACAACGTAGTTGCCATTGCTCAAGCCCTCAAGAGAGAACTGAGATGCACCAGCAGAAACGTGTTCCATGCGGCTTTCTACAACATGACCCATCATGTCGAACACTTGGATACGTGCAGAACCCGCCTTTTCAAAGTTCACGTTGAGCATCTTGCCGGAGAAGCCAAGCTTGATGCCGCGAGCAGCAACAGTCATCGGGTTCAAGCCAGCTTTCGGAAGTTCAACGCACTTGAGGTCATCCACATAAAGGTAGTCGATTTCCGGCTGAGCTTCAAAACCCTTATAGCCAATAACTTCCCAAGCCATCTTCTTGATATTAGCCCAGTCAAGATCCTTCGGATCCATTGTCCAGTTCGGCTGAAGGATATCTTCAAGAGGAATGGTCACAGTCGTCCATGTCAGAGCATTTCCAGATGCATGGGCGTGATAAGCATAGTCCGTCACCGAGCCATCCTGAACCTTGAAGGTATGAGCAGAACCCTTGTAACGATAGCTAATCGCACTGCATGCACTCAAATCAATACCCTTAGAAGTATCGGCGTTCGTGTTGAGGCCAAGAGCAACAAACGGAGCTTCCGTGTATGCCCCCTGATCCCAAGTCATACCCTTCAAGCCCACAAAGCCCTTGGTGCCGTTTGTCGGATCTTCAGAACCAGCGAAACTGACCACAAAGCCACCGAGCTTATTGTCGTAAACGTTCAAGATAGAGGACTTTCCACCCGGTTCCTTGTCCGTGTAAGCATACCAGGTTCCAGTCGTCTTAAGAACTTCATCGACATCTTCGACGTCATCGATATCGACAACAGTCTTACCCACAACCGTAGCAGAAGATGCCGGAACGACGGCGCTAGAAGATGAGGCCGGAGCAAGAACGCTAGAAGAAGATACAGGTGCGATTGTGCTGCTAGAAGAAGCTCCAGCAACAGAAGAAGAACTCGGATTGCTAATGGCGCTAGAAGAGGTCGGATTGTCGTTTCCGCCGCCCACAACAGCCTTGATAGCGAGGCCATCGCAGCTCAAGTCATCGACATAGAGGTAATTATACGTCAACTTATTGGCGTCATCCGGAGCATCGAGGCCCTTGATTTCCCAAGCGAGACGGTTTGCATGAGCAAGGTTGATCTTCATCTGCGGAGCAGATGCATTGCCCCATGTTTCCTGCTTGAGCATGTCGACCGTGATTTCAACTTCCTTCCAATCAGAAGCATTGTCCTTGTTCACGCGGTGATAGTTGTAGTCCGTCACATCCGTCGTTTCGATACGGAAGTTATGGCTAGCCCCCTTATACTTGTACTTAATGGTCTTGCAGTTGGCAAAGTCCGCGTAAACGGTCGTATCCTTCTTGAGGTTCAAACCGAGAGCGACATACGGTCCATAGCTGAGGTTCTTCTTATGAAGTTCCACACCCTTAAGGCCAACCATGTACTTGGAAGTGTTCTTGCCACCATCAGACGGAAGAACGACATCGTAGGTTTCCTTGCCAAAGTCGTCAACAATCTTCGGGTTCGTAATTATGCTTCCGCCACCATCGCCATTGTCTTCAAAGGCATTCCACCAGCCACCAATGTAGCTGTAACGGTCGCCATCTTCGACGTCATCGATGAACGCAGTTGTCGTGCCTGCGGCAACACCATTCGAAAAACCTGATTCTTCTTCGGCTTTACCATTCTGAAGACCGCAATCCTTGTAAGTCGGATTCGGAGCAATGAAGCCCTTGACAGCTTCACCAGATTCAGTGTAAGAAAGCTTACCATCAAGCGATGCATTTCTGAAAGCAGCAGACGTTTCGTCCATAGCAGAAGCATTCCAGTTTGTCCAGGAAACTTTCTTCTGAGACATCCAGTCAACCCAACTCTGAGAAGAGTTCATATTCGGACCGCCATCACCATTAGCATTGACGGTACCCCATTCAGTAGCAAAAACAGGAACGCCCTTGTTCATAGCCGCTTCGGCCGCCTTATCATAACCGCCATTGCCCATGAAATGGCTTGCAGCATAGAAATGGAGTGTGCAACCATAGTTATTGTCGGAGATACCTGCATTAGCGCACGCATCCGGCTGGCTGGACCATCCCGGGCTACCCACGAGGATGAGGTTGTCGGAATACTTACGAATAACCGGAATCACGCGATCAGCATGCTGCTTCACGGCATCCATGCTACCGGTCGGTTCGTTCCAAATTTCAAAAATCACGTTGTTGTACTCGCCATATTCCTTGGCAGCGTATTCAAAGAACTTGACAGCATCATCGGTAAAGCCGTCAGAAGATTCAATATGCCAGTCAATAATGATATAAATGTCCCTGTCAACAGCTGCATTCACGACGGACTTGAGCAAAGCCTTTTGGAAGTCTTCGCCACCCTTCGTGTAAGCACGGCCATGGGCATCGAACTTTTCTTCAGCAGCACCAAGAGCAAAACGAACAACTTCGATTTTCATGTCATCAACCAGGCGGTTGATGCCCTTTTCGGAGTAGAAGTCTGTAGAATTAGTATTGCCCGAGCTCCAGAAAAGGCTCATGCCCTTAACCTGAACCGCTTCGTTAGAATATTGCGGGCAAGATCCCACTAGTTGACCATTTTTGGCTTTCAGTTCACCATAGGTGCTCACCGGGCCAACACGGCTAGCTTTCACTGCCATAGCAGAAGACACGGCAGCGCACATCATTAATGCGAAGATTTTTTTCATAAACATCCTTTTGGTTTACACCCAATCTCCGCAGCCAAATAATCCCAATCGAAAGATAAATATTAAATGAGCCCTTAGATGTAACTTATTTGGAAACATTGATTTCCAATCAAAAAAGGCAATTTGGGATAGAAAAATTTACAGAAAAAAGCTATTGGTCACTAGCAACCAATGACTAGCAACCAACGACCCACAACTAGTTTTTCACAAATTTCATGGTTCGCAAACCGAGAGGCGTCGAAAGTCGAACGATATAAACGCCTGCACGGAGTGCGCTCATATCAAGCACCTGAGCTTTGCCCACCTTCTTTAAACGGGCGGCTTCTACACGGCGACCATCGACACCAACAATATCTAAGCGCAGAACATTTGCAGCACTAATAACGAGACTTGCCGAATGAGCGTCATAGAAAAGTTCACGAGACTTCGTCATCATAACATTTGCAATGCCAGTCGTTTCTGAAGAACTTGAGCTTTCGATCTTTTCACTGCTGGAACTAGACTTCGGCGCTTCAGAAGAGCTAGAGGATTCCGGATCGGGGACCAGAATGACGCTTGAAGAGGACTTCGGTGATTCGGAACTGGAGCTGTATTCCATCACTTCGCCGTTGCTCCCCTTGTACGCCATAAGAGCGTCTTTCAGTTTCTGGTTCACGTCCGAAGAAGCATCGTCAACCGAGTTGTCAAAAGTCCACTTGAAATCGCCCCCCTGCAAACGACCAGCATAGGCACGCACATTCGCAACCGCCTGTTCCGGAGAATCCGCCGTGTAGCTGTACATGATGGACTTGTCCGTATCAAAGTTGTTGTAGGTATTTGCACCATCGTAAGACTTTACGCTAGACGGCACCTGATCATTGCGCGAAGTCACCACGTAGGCGTCAAAATCGGCCTTGGAATCAATATTGCCAATTGCTGTTTCCTTACCCTTCAAAATATACTTGCTTGCACCATACGGAATAAACGTGTAAGAGCCTTCCATGTAGTTATTGTAAGCCTTGATTGTACCGCCAGCTTCCTTGCTGAACGTGCCATTGTTCGTCGGGTCACGCTTGGTGCCGCTCGCATAGACGTCAGTCCCCTGCAACGAGGTCATCATCGGATACTTGCAATTACGGAAGTAGTTTGCTTCCATGAACACGGACGAGCCGAGCGTAGAACCTGCGCCATACTTGGCATTGCCATCGTAGTAGTTGTTGTACACGTGGGCGCTGTAATAACGCACACGCGGGTGGCGGCTATCGGAATGGTCGTACCAGTTGTGATGATACGTGATGTAGTAACCTTCGGTCTTGCCTTCCTTGAGGCCTAACAAGTTCGACTTGCCGTTATCCCAGAAGTGGTTGTAGCTGAACGTGATGTAAGTGGACATCTTGCAATCCAAGGCACCGTCGCCCTTGACTTGGTCCTTGTCACTACCCGCATGACCGTAGAAAAAGTCGTTGTTGTGTACCCACACGTACTGGTTGTTTTGCTGCAAACCAATGTTGTCGCCTTCGTCGCTATCGACATTCATGATGCCCAAGTTACGGATTTCCACGTTCTGCGCATTCTTGACGCGGATGCCCCAGCCGTTTACCGTTGCATCGTTACCGATACCTTCTACCGTCACATAAGAATTTTCGGAACTGTTGAGATCAATCATCATGTCGCCCTGCACAAGCGAATCGGAATCCGTCACATTGCCAATGAAGCGCAAATCGAGTGGAGTTGTCTCGTAGCCCTTCTTGTAGCAATTCAAGATGCCCTGGAAGCTCTTGCAAGTCTGCTTTGTACCCTTGGATTTAACAGTCACATCCATCGTCACCGAGTTCTTGGTGCTCTCGGTAATATAAAGCACAGCGGCACCATCCTTGAGCGTACCGTCAGCCTTGTAAGCGCCCGGAACACGTCCATTGCTGAACGCAAAACCGGCACGATCGTGAGCTTTGACTGTAAGCGACTTTGAAGTCGTCGATGCGGTTTCCTTGCCGCCTTTTACAGACGCCACCTTGAGCGTATAGCTACCCGCCTTGAGGCCGACTACGTCGACACGGTACTTGGAACCGTATTTGCGGATAAGCGGAGCATCTACCTTGACGTTATTTACGCCAGCGCCCGAATAATAGACGTTGTAGCTATCGGAACCATCAGATGCCCATTCGGCATAAGCCGATTCTAAAGCACCTGCAGCTGTTTGAAGAGAAACTTGTGCGTTGGCCACAACAAAAAGACCACACGCCAAAACAGAAACTATTTGTTTCATAAAACATCCCACCACAAAAACGGGCTAAAAATTAGCCCCACACCAGTGATTAATATATAGCGATCGTCAACTTTTAGCAACATATTTTTTCATTGCATTGAAAAAGTTACATAAAAGGCGTATTTCACCCTATAACTCAAAGGTGAATTTTATTTTGCGTGAAATTTTCGCATAAAATTTTATATTGTGGTCGCTGTAGTGTGGATGGAAATCATCTGGAGGATGAGGTATGCTAAAGAAGACTTTTTTGGCGAGTTTTGCCATTTTTGGACTTTTCGTCACCAACGGTTATGCCGATTTAAACGATGACGACTATGTCGAAGCCGCATGGATGACGACACGATTCTTTGGAGCCCAGCGCTCTGGTCAGGGACCAAACTGGGTCTTGGACGGCACCAACAACCCGACAAGCTTTACCGGTGACAAGTATAATGGAAAAGACGTGAGCGGCGGTTGGTTCGACTGCGGCGACCACGTAATGTACGGTCAATCCCAAGGTTACGCCTCCTACGTTTTGGCGCTCAGTTTTGCTGAATTTACGAAAGGCTTCTATGACCTTTACACGGGCGACTATACGGACTACAAAGCAAGCAAGGATTACACCCGCAAGGGCGGAAAGCCAAATGACGTGCGTGACCTTCTCGAAGAACTCCGCTACGAAGCTGATTTTTGGGTCAAGGCCGCCATTGACGAAAACAACTTTGTGACCGTAAAAGGCAACGGCAACCAAGACCACATGAAGTGGGTAACCGCAGGTGCCATGACCAAGCTCGGAACGGGTGACGGCGGCGAACCGCGCGAAATTACAGGTAACGCAAACGACGCTTACACTCCAGGCATGGCAGCAGCAATGCTCGCCGTGATGGCACGTGTCGACCCCGACGAATCGGCTCGCGAAAAATACTTGAAGGCAGCAAAGACCGCATTCGCCTACGCCAAGAAGCACAAGGGAGTCACGAATTCCCAGGGATTCTACGAAAGCAGCTGGTGGAACGGCATCTGGGAAGATGGTCCGTTCCTTGCGGCAACAGAACTCTATCGTACCACCAAGGATGAATCTTACAAGACCGAAGCCAAAAAATTTTACGACGAAATTGACTTTGACAAAAACAGCTTTTCTCGCTTTAGCTATTCTGACGCAAGTCCGCTCTCCAACATTTTAGGCGAATATGTTTTTGACTTCCATCCGCGAAGTGACTTCTCTGGATCCGTTGGCTACCTCGACAAAATGTACCTAGAGCAAACAGACAGCAAGGGCATTTACAATAAAGAAACGGGTGGCCCAGGCAAGTTCTCTACACGCACGCCATCAGGCGGTGCATTCCTTTACGCCCTCTATTCTAAATTTTCAGGGGACAATTCTTACGACGAAGCCATCGAAAAGAACATCGCTTACCTCCTTGGCGACAACAGCAATAAAAAATCTTACGTTGTCGGTTACAGCCGCAACGGAGCCAACCCTCCGACAAGACCGCATCATCGTGGCTACTATGGCAATGAAGACCCGGGTCGCGACGTCAATGGCGCAGGCTCACCTCCGGAAAAGAACAAACTCTTGGGCGGCATGATTGCAGGCGACTTCACAAGTGGCAACCACAACGGTTCCACCGCCGACTGGCAGGTAAACGAAGTTTGCGTGGACTTGAATGCACCTCTCGTTGGTGCACTCGGCTACATTTTGAGCAAGCGCGCCCCGGTTGCTAACGTCGGAAGCGATGTCGAAGACCCGGATGAAAAGAAAAAGCGCGAAGAGGAAGAAGAAAAGAAAAGGAAGGAAGAAGAGGAAAAGAAGAAGCAAGAAGGAATCGTTGCTGGACGCATTTTGAACACTAACACATTCAGCATCGTTCAAGGATCCTCTTCCATCACGATCAACAACGCAAGCGCATCCCCGTTCAAAGTCCAGATATTCGGTCTCAACGGCAAGCTTGAACAAGAATTCACAAGCAAGGGCGCTAGCCTGAACGTAAGTATTAAGAACAAAGGCATGCAAGTTATCAAAGTTAGCTCCAAGAGCGCCATGAAGACGTTCAAGGTGAATAATTACTAAAGCTGCTTCGCTGCAGTTACTAGTTATTAGTCAATAGTTACTAGTAGAAAATGTCATGCCCGCCTTGAGCGGGCATTTCCTTTTTTGAATAAAGTTAGATTTTTACTTTGTAATGCGTTCAATCGCTTCTTTAAAAACTGCTGGTTCTTGCAACAAGCTCATCACAACCCAGCCGTCTTCGTCAAAATCAAAGAAGAAGCCCGGCTGCACAAGCACATGCTTGTCGCGAAGCAAACGAAGCGTGAGTTCTTCGTCATCTTCGCCAAGGCGCACAACGGCATACCAACCGCCAAGAACTTCAGGACAATATTTTGATGGGAAGGCTTCGCGAAGCGTTTGCCAATTCTGCTGCAAGCGACCGAGAACTTTTGATTCGTAAGCGGCAGCCTTGGGCAATAAGGAAATGCCAAGCGCCTGCGCAGGAGCAGAAACGCTCAAGTAAGCGTCTTCAACGAACTCGAGAGCCGCGCGAATTTCTTCAAAATGTTCGCGTGGAGCATAGAACGCCATCCAGCCGAGCTTTAACTGCGGCGACCCAACAGCTTTGCTGAGGCCGTTCAACCAGAAAATCGGGCATTTCGGGCCATCTTCAGGAAGGTTGATGAAATCTCCCCCACCCGCATCCCAGATTCCCTCCCTTCGGTCGAGGATGACATTCATACTCTCGTCTCTCGCCTCTCGTCTCTCGTTTAAAACATACTGCCAAGTGCGCAAGACTTTATCCGAGAAAGCGTAATCGCCAAAGACTTCATCAACAACAAGAATCATGTTGTTTTCTTCGCAGAAGCGAACTGCTTCATTCCATTCTTCACGCGAAACGCAATGTCCCGTTGGATTGTGCGGCGAAACGAGCAACAATATTTTAGCACGCTCGGGTGCGGCAAGCAGGCTATCGGAATCCAGAACAAAACGGAAACCCGAGCCCTCTCGTCTCTCGCCTGTAGCGCGCCTGCAAGCGTTCTCTCGTCTAATCTTAAGAAAGTACGGAGCGCATTCCAAATGTTCCAATTGCGCAAGCGTATCCAAAAGCGGGTAGCCAGGCATCGGCGTTAGAATCACGTCGCCCGGATCACAAAACGTCTTGAACAAGACGGAATAAGCTTCGCTCGTACTTGCGGTAAGGATTATCTGCCCTGCAGTAAAACGACCACCGCGCTGCCGGTAATACTCCACCACTGCCTCGCGAGCAGACTTCCAACCCGCCGCATCTGGATTCCAGTTGCCAAAATCTTTATGACCTTCATCAACAGCAACATTCAAATCCACAGGCAATCCCGCCTTCACAGGACTGCTCACCGTCATGTCAATAAACGGGAGCGCATCCGAATTAGCGCACTCCGCTAGGACATCGGCTTTTGTACGTTCCAGTTCTGCAAAGAACGGCGACGGAGAAAGATCTTTAGGCAAACGAGATGAAAGCATAGCTATTTGGAGTTCAAAATTAGGTTTCTCCAAATTTAGCAAAAGCAGATTCAACTCCGTATTTTGACATTCTAATTGATAATCCAGCTAGTCCTTGACACAGCGAATGGACTGTCCAAAGTCCTTGCCATATGCGCCCAAATTAATATATTCCGCAGAACCCGTTATATTCAACCGGAAAGCTCGTTCCTTTTCATTAGAAAAAGAACTCCAGAAGAAAGCGTCTTGACCACCATAAAGGTAGTTGACAACACCTGTACTGGGAATAAACCGGCCTCCGACAGGAATTGCCGAAAATCCAAAACTATCGCGACCATTCCAAGCGGTCTTCGACTTGAGAATTTTGCCTGCTTTTAAACGACCACCAAGCAAATCAATCAATTCATTCCATTCTTTATTATTTGGCAAATGCCAACCTTTAGGACAGATACCCTGCACTTTTTCAGGAAGCTCGCACAATTCGCCGTCACCACACACCATCGGTTTTTTCTCGTCTGTGGCCAGTTTCACAGAGTCGATCGCAGCCGCCCAACTATAAAGTCTTCCTGCGATTTTACAGTATTTAGGTTCATTTTGGTAGCACCAGTTTCGTCCCAATAGACTAGGTGTCGTCCCACTATCCGCATAGTTCAGATTTTGAGCCATCCATGTCTGTCCCCTAATCGCTACAGTCTTATAAACCTGACCATCACGAGTATCCACAATGGAATCATACTTGACATGAGGATTCAGAAAAGCTTCTATCGGCACATCTATCGGCCAACCTTCACGATCATCAAACTTTAAAGCAACGGATGAACTGGACGCCACCGAAGAAGAAGAAGAGGGCAAATCATTCGTATCCTTGACACAACGGATACTGTTTGCATAGTTTGCATAAAAAATTTTGATTGTCGTATAAGCATCATCGCCAAATTTAACCATATAAGGTTCATTACTTGTTTTTATTGACGAAGTCCATAACTGGGCACCTTTGCCAAGTACCATATCATCACCAACTTCATAGGAATAACCGGCAGGCAACACAGCAAACCCATATGAATCGGAACCATTCATATACTCAGCCCAACCCGTAGAGGATTTAAGCTTAAACGCTGCATAATTCTGGCCACCAATCACTTTAAACAAAGTCTCAAATTCTGAGCTATCCGGCAAATGCCAACCATAGGGACAAGCTCCCTGCACGGGATATGTCGGCGCGCAGTAGTATCCAAATTTTCCGCACCCCCAGCCATTCGTACCAGATTCTCCTGCGCTATCCATCGCAGCAGCCCATGTGTAAAGACGACCGTATTTTTCACAGTTCGCATCACTCTTTCCATAGCATCTGCTGAAATCCGACTTGAATTTGAGATTTTCTGCCATCCACCATTGATCGCCAATTTTCACCGTTCTGTACTCTATACCATCTCTGGAATCTTTTATGGAACCATATTCGCATGAATCGCCTTTATCACTTTTGCAACGGTCAAGAACATCCGAAACACTCGAAGAGGAGGCTTTATTAGAAGTTTTACTAGAGGACGATAAGGACTTGAATTCGGAGGAACTTGATTTTGGAGACGTTTTTGAAGAATTGACAGAAGAACTGGAAGATTCAGAGATAGCGGACTTTCCCGTCGGATCTTGAGAAGAACTAGAACCACCTTCAGAAGAAGACGATTCCTGCTCTTCGCTAGAAAATGAATTATCGCTATTCACAACAGGATTAATCAATTCTGTTTCAGAACAAGCGGAAAAAACAATGGATAAGAGAATGCAGACGAAAGAAAAACGTACAACGTACTTGTTCATAAGCGCTCCTTCATTATTTAACAATATACAAAATATATTTGGACAAAAAAATCCGCACAGAGGCGGACTATATATGAAGTGCGCAATCGGAAAGTACGCAATTAAAAAGAGCGAAGCCAGTCCGGTTATTTCTTGCGTTTTTTCAAGAAACTTGCAAGGCCAAGTGCAAGGACAATGCCCGCCGGGAGAACAACAGCAATGGTCAAGAGAATAAGTTTTTGAGCATCGCTAAGTCCCTTGAGAGATTGCTTAAAATTCTTGAGTTTAGCACGCAAGCCCGGCTTTGCGACCTTGGCATTTTCGCCATCCACAGGAGCGCCATCAGCATCCGCCGAGTTCGCCAAATCTTCAGAACCGGCGAAAGCCTTGAAACCGGGAATCAAGGCGAACAACTTAGACGCCGAATCCTTGACGGGTCCGACAAAACGGCTGACATAGGAGCGCACCTTGCCATAGACTTTTTTGAAAGGGCGTTTCAGTTGTTCTAACATATTTTCTCCTTTAGATTGCTTCGCTTCGCTCGCAATGACGTGCAAGGTTATGAAGCAACGGACATTTATGCTTTCTTGTACAGCAAGTTCACGCCGCCGAAGAGAGCACGCATGTTGGCCTTGAGCGTATCGCTCGAGACACCGCGACCTTCGACTTCTTCACCGTTAGCCTTCAAGACAATGCGGCTTAAGCCACGACCGGCCCACATCGTATCCTTTTCAGGAACGACGAGCTGGCGGTACTTCACGAGTTCAACCGGCATGCCGATTTCACGCATGAGCATAAGGGCAGCCTCGATCGGACCTTCTGCAGTCACGGACTTCACAAGCGCTTCGCCATCCTTCTTGAAATGGAAAATGAAGCGGTTTTCGTCCGGGATAACTTCGATGTTGTTGAACACCAGGCGACCGTTCACGTTGACGAACTGTTCGCGGAACACGTCAAGCACACGTTCGGCACTGAGTTCGCCTTCGGATTCGCTCAAACGCTTCAGCACCGGCTGCAACTTGGAAGCTTCCTGCAAAGTCATCTTGTAGCCGAACTTCGTAATGATTTCGTACACGGCTGTACGGCCGCTCTGGCTCGTGAAGCTGAGCGTATCGTTCTGGTTACGGCCAATGATTGAGTAGTCAATCGGACGGTAAGCGCCCTTCTTCATATCCTTCGTCTTGGAAGCACCATCCTGGTGGATGCCACTGCGATGGACGATGGCTTCTGTACCGATCAACGGAGCGCGGATGTATATAGGCACACCGCTCCAATGACTGATGAGAATTGCAGTTTCGTAAATGCGTTCGAGGTGCAGTCCCGTATCGACGCCGGAGTTGTGGAGGCCAATTGCAACTTCGTAGAAGTTCGTGTTGCCGCAGCGTTCGCCGAGGCCATTCAAAGCGACTTCGAGCTGAGTGGCGCCGACGAAGAAACTTTCGACGGTAGCAGCCGTTGCCATGCCGAGGTCGTTATGGCAGTGGACAGAAATCGTGATGTTCTTGGGCAGAGCTTCGTAGACCTGCTTGACCTGATCGACGTAGAGCTTCGGACGGTAGCGTTCCACCGTGTTCGGCAAGTTAATCGTCGTAGCACCGGCTTCGACAACAGCCTTCAGAACGTCAATCACAAAATCCATGTTTTCGAGGCAGTCGCCAAAATGTTCGGCACTGAATTCCACATCGCCCTTGTCGCCAACGAGCGACTTTGCAAACTTCACGCACTTCACAGCCTTTTCCTTGACCTGTTCGGGCGTCATGTGCAGCACGTTTTCCATGGACAAGGGGCTTGTGGCGAGGAACGTATGGATACGCGGATGCGGAGCGTACTGAACAG
>Ga0310696_10006725_pt1 | contig 13605 bp, 8 predicted proteins | sample AusTroGonzalo_MG_4_FD_203885 | JGI IMG/M metagenome (GOLD analysis project Ga0310696, IMG submission 203885) | Bovine rumen microbial communities from tropical cattle in Woodstock, Queensland, Australia - Gonzalo_02 (v2) (version 2) | ecosystem: Host-associated > Mammals > Digestive system >... | reverse complement strand
GCGGCCGCCGCGTCTATTGCAGCCTGCCAACGTGCGGTGCGCTCAGCGACGGTCGTTCCGCGCTCCGCTCGGCGGCTCATTCTGCTGTCCGCAAAATCAAGGAACTTCTCCCAGTCGTCAGCACGCAGCTTGTGCGGACCCTCGTGGATGTGGTAGCCCATGTTTTCCTCAAGGCCCGCCGCCTGCCAGACGTCGTGGGCGGAATCCCATGCGGCCTTCTCGGCATGGGGTCCGGCCCATTCATCCTCGGTTGCGCTCGCGACGTAGAGAAGTCGCGGCGCGACGAGACGCATCAAGTCGTCGGCGTCGTGCGTGATCTCGGTGTCGCGGTCGATCCATTCCGAGAACGCCGGACAGAACCAGTTCGGGAAGTTGTTCAATATCTGCTTCACCGACTCCGCCTTCTTTAGCCCAAGCCGCGCAAGCTTCGCACCTCCGCAGCCGGATCCGTTCGAAACTACCATCGCGAAGCGCGTATCCTGCGCACCCGCCCAGAGCGCGGTCTTTCCGCCGCGGCTGTGGCCGACGATCGCAACGCGCGAGGCGTCTAGCTCGGGGCGCGTCTCTATCCAGTCCATCACGCGCGAAAATCCCCACGCCCATGCGCCGATGGTTCCCCAGCTCGTAGCACGGCGAACAACGTTCGTCGCATTGCGGTCGCCTGTCGCCAGTGCGGCGATCACGCCCTGCGGCCACCGCCAGAGGTCTTTTTTGTAGCGCGCCGCGTTTGGAGCAACGTCGTTGAAGTTCCACCTGACGTACGCATAGCCGCGGGCGACGATGTCGTTCGTTGGGATGCCTTCGTAGTCGCCGGGCTTGAAGTCCGGCGCAGGCCCGCAGACATGGTCGCCGAACACGAACACTGGAACTGGATGGTTTTCGCTCGTGCCGCTCGGCAGAACGCATGTTATGTCGATCTTCACCTTTCCGCCGAGACAGGAAACGCTCCGCGCGTCGAACGTCTCGTCTTCGGGGCGACCGATCGGCGTCGTGCCGAACTGGTGCTCGCGAAACCATTGAAGAGTCTCCTCCCTGTCGAACGCGAAAAGCGACGCTGTGGATGCGCATATGGCCAATATAGAAACAAGGCAATTTTTCATAGTAGTTTTCTCCATGTCGAAATTATACCATATTTTGCCGTCGCAAATGATATAATATGCGGCGATGAAACATTTATGCGAGACGAGGAGTTGAACAGATGCGAGCGTTTGTCATAGCCATGGAGTCCGAGGCTAAAGTCGTAAGGCCGTACCTGCGCGAAGGGGATCGTCTCTACGTATGCGGCATCGGCAAGGTGAACGCGGCGGCCGCGACGCAGAAGGCGATAGACGATGGCGCGACGGAGATATTCAATGCGGGGGTCGCAGGTGGTTTCGGAGAGGGAATTTCAGTAGGCGACGTCTTCGAAATCGACCGCGCGGTCGAATACGATTTCGATCTCTCGCTCGTCAACGGTACGGGCGTGGGCGTGCACGACGAGAGGCGTTCGCCGTATTTCCAGCTTGTGACTACGGGACGCTTCCCGGCGAAGACCCTTGGCACTGGCGACAGGTTCACCGACAGCACTAGCGACTTTCCGCTTTTGAAGTCGCTGGGCGTAGAGGTGCGCGACATGGAAGGCGCGGCGATAGCGCATGTCGCGGAGAGGAGCGGCGTGCCGTGCATGTCGTTGAAATGCATAACGAACGTAGTCGGCGGCGGCGCTGTCGGACAGTTCATAGGCAATCTTGAACAGGCGCTCGAGCGGCTTTCCGCCGCGCTGAAGGAGATTTTGGGATAGATGATAGACAAACGTGCATATCTTCTCGATGTCACGGACCGCATGCCGAACGAACGGCTGCTGCAGGAGTTCGTGGATGTTCTCCAGAGATACCGCTACAACGAGTTCTACCTATATTCGGCTGGCGGCGGAGCTGCGGTTCCTCCGAAGTTCTCGCTCTACTGCGACATGCAGGGGCTCGAGTACCATGAAATCGGGCCTGCGGAATACGAGGCGATGCTCCTTGATCCGTCGAACGTGTGCGTTCCCACTTTCGCGGCGAAATCGCTATGCGGGCGCATCGAGGAGATGCGCCGAGCAATGGAGGCGGGCGAGGCTGCGTTTAGGGCGAGAAGGGCGCGGCGGTTCGTTGTGACGGATTTTTCGGACGGCTACATGTGGCATCCGCTATGCGTGTCGCTGCCTGCGGCGATACTTGCAGGCAACCTCATGACCGGTGGAGCGGCGGCGGCCAAGATGGATCTTGAGAAGGAGCTTTGCTCGGTAATGGATCTTCCCTGCGGCGGGCTGCTCCAGAAGCTTGGAACGCTGTACCTCCGCGGCGGAGCAATGAGGGCGGATGCGTCGGAGTTCTTCAACATACTTGCCGGAGACCCTGGATATTCGCGCCATCCTGGCGTTACGCAGCATGTCCTGGACGAAATATCGGGGATATGCCGAGGTGTAAGGATCGCGCTTGAACGCTGGACGGACAGAAGCGACTGGGCGAAGGAGATTTCTTACGCGGCGCTTCTTCTCGACTGCGCATGCCACCGCCGCAATGAGGCGATGCTCCGCGAGCTTCGTGACGAGCATGGTCGCATCTGGCGATTGAGGTCCGCGCCGGAAGGCCGCGTCGAATCGCTTTCGAAGCTGCCGCGCTTCTGACGAGCCAGACTTCTTGTATGCCGCGGGCGCGTTTTGATATAATTTACACATGGACAGTTCTGACATAACGCTTCTCATATTTGCCATTGCGACGATCTTGTTTGTGATCGACATCCTTCCGATGGGGCTTTTGGTTTTTTCCGTCCCTGTTGCGCTCTACTTTGCAGGCGTTATCGATGCAAAGGAGATATTTGCACCGCTCGTCGGACAGAGCATAGTGCTTGTGGTCGCAATGAGCGTAATAGGCGCTGCGCTTTTCAAGACTGGAATGGCGGAGAAGATAGGCGCGGCGCTTTTCAAGTGCTGTCCAGGCGAACGCACGCTCATTTTTGCCGTCATGCTGTTTTCCGGGGCGGTGTCTAGCTTTGTCTCTAACACCGGTACGGTGGCGGTGCTGATTCCGATTGTTATGGGAGTCGCGGCGGCGCACCGCATCAAGCCTAGCCGGCTCTTGATTCCGCTCACCGCCGGCGCGACTATCGGCGGCAACATCTCGGTGATTGGCTCGCCGGGCAATCTGATAGCGAAAGAGACCATTGAGAAGTTCTCCGAAGGCACAATGTCAGTCACGTTCTTCGAGTACGCCAAGATCGGGATACCGATGCTGGTCGTCGCCGCAGCATTCTATGCGTTGCTCGGGCCTAAGATCCTGCCGGCGCACGAAAGCCCGGAATCGGAAAAATATGCCGCAAAGGAGTCTAGCCGTACCGATTGGAAGGGTTGGTTTACATTGGCTACGCTCGTCCTCACGGTGTCCGCCATGATTGCCGCCGACTACGTTAAGTCGCTTCCGCCGATGCACATCTCGGCTTGCGTCGGTGCGATGGCGGTGGTGCTGTTCCGGATCATCACGCAGAAGGAGGCGTTTGCGGCCTTTGATCTGCAGGCCGTGTTTCTCCTGTCGTTCATGACGCCGCTTGGCGGGGCGATGATGAAGACGGGTGCCGCAGAGCGCATTTCGCACGCCGTGATCTCCGTCGCCAACGGACATGGTCCGCTCCTCCTCATGGCGATTCTCTGGCTTTCCGTGTGGGGCCTTACGCAGGTGATGAGCAATACGGCGACTTGCGCGCTTTTCTGTCCGATCGGCTGGAGCATAGCGAACACGCTGGGAGCGGATCCCAGGGCGGTAGTCATCGCTGTGCTCATCGCTTCGTCGGTGGCTGTATGCACGCCGCTCGCGATTCCGGCCAACTCCATGATTCTTGTTCCTGGCAATCTCCGCTTCAAGGACTTCCTAAAGCCTGGGCTTGCGTTGAGCGCTGCGGCGTTCGCCCTTTCGATGATTTTGCTTCCTTTTTTCTATCCGTTTTTCAAATGAGTAATGGAGTTTCCTGAAAATGACAACACACAAGATAGCTGTAATCGCAGGCGATGGAATAGGGCCAGAGGTTGTTGCCGAGGGTCTTAAGGCGCTGGATGCCGCCGCTGCGAAGGATGGGTCGTTCCGGTTCGAGTACACTCACTTCCCGTGGGGGTGCGAGTATTACTTGAAGACGGGATGCATGATGCCTGATGACGGACTCGAGACGTTGCGCGGATTCGACGCCATAATGCTTGGCGCGGTCGGCTTCCCCGGAGTTCCCGACAACGTATCGCTTCGTGGGCTTCTCCTCGAGATACGGCATGGCTTCGACCAGTACGTGAACATACGTCCGGTGAAGCTTCTAAAGGGTGCGCCGACTCCGCTCAAGGATGTGCGGCGCGAAGACATAGACATGATCTTCGTGCGCGAGAACTCGGAAGGCGAGTATTCTGGTTCCGGTGCATGGCTATACAAGGGGCTGCCGAACGAGACCGTTATACAGAACAGCGTGTTCTCGCGCCAAGGTACGGAGCGCATCATTCGCTATGCGTACGAGCTTGCCCGTCGCGAGAAGAAGACTCTAACCTCCATTTCGAAGGGGAATGCGCTCAATTATTCGATGGTGTTCTGGGATCAGGTCTTCAAGGAGGTTGGCGCGGAGTATCCGGACGTGGAGACGCATTCGCTGCTCGTTGACGCGGCAGCCATGTTCATGGTGAAAGACCCCAAGCGTTTTCAGGTGGTTGTCGCCTCAAACCTTTTCGGGGACATCCTGACCGACCTCGGAGCGGCGATTTCAGGCGGCATGGGGCTCGCCGCCGGAGCGAACATCGATCCGGAGCGCAGGAATCCGTCTATGTTCGAGCCTATACACGGGAGTGCGCCCGACATTGCGGGAAAGGGGCTTGCGAATCCCCTTGCAACGGTATGGAGCGCAAGCCAAATGCTCGATTTTCTGGGGCACGGAGAATCCGCCGCCGCAGTCTTGGGCGCAGTTGAGCGGCTTTTGGAGGAGAAGCGCGTGCTTACGCCAGACCTGGGCGGAACGGCGACCACAGCCCAGGTTGGCGACGCCATCGCATCGCTGATATCGGCCACATGAGGCAGATAATCCCGTGTGACATATTCTGCTGTGGTATGGTATAATACACGGCATGAAAAATACTGATAGGAGATTTTTTCTCAAGAGCGTAGCGACGCTCTCGGCGGTTGGGGCTGTGAAGTGCGGTTCTGCGATGATGCCTTCGGAGCAGAAGGCGTACGACAAGTACAACGCAATGGTCGTGCCAAGGCCGGAAGGCCTCATTGACGGCGAGCCCGTCCTGCAGGTTCCTGCGCCCGATTCGATGGGCGTTGCCTTTGCGGTGACGGCGCTCTCCAATGGCTTCGCCGAGGTAGCAGACAACCCGGAGATGACGAACGCCGTGCGCTTCATGGCGGAGGGGATGCCTCTTGCCGGAATCGACGACCGCGTGATCCTTGTCCGCATGACCGGTCTCAAGCCTGGCACTAGGTACTGGTACCGTGTCGGCGCGGCGAAGCTTGAGCATCCGGTCGGCTACTGGACGAAGCCATCCGAGATCGTCTGGACCGCAGTGCATTCCTTCACGACGGCCGGCGAGGGTGCGCCATCGCACTTCGCCATGATGTGCGATACCCATGCGCAGTTTGAGCAGATGTCCAGGATCACGAAAAAGTACCGTGAGCTGAACGTGCCCCTGGTCGTGTGGAACGGCGACATCCCGTCGAGTCTTACAAACGAGCGCGAGGATTTCGTCAAGCACTACCTGGTTCCTCCGCACAACGAAGGCTACGCGGCGGACACGTCGATTGTCCTGAACCGCGGCAACCATGACTTCCGCGGCACTGCGTCAAACCGTCTTGGCGAAGTCATGATGCCGCGCCTTCCGACGGAGCGGTCGATGCGCGACATTGCGCTCGACAGGAATTTTGCCTTCCGCATGGGCGATGTCGCGCTGATCGGCCTTGACACTGGCGAAGACAAGCCCGATCATCATCCCGCGAACGGCGGCTTCTCTCACTTTACGCAGTATCGTGTCGCGCAGACGGCGTGGCTCAAGGACCAGTTCAAGCGCCCTGAAATCGCCAATGCGCCGTATGTCGTCGCGTTCGTTCACATTCCGCTGGTCGAGATCTGGCCGGGCGCAAATCCGGGAACGCTTCTCGAGGACTACGCCGTGTGGCAGAAGGAGTGCGCTGACATGTGGGGGCCAGTGCTCACCGAAAACAAGGTGCAGCTCGTTCTTGCCGGACATGTTCACCGCTACAGCTACCAGGCTCCAGATGCGACCAGGTCCTGGGCGGAGATCGTCGGAGGGGGCCGTGGCGACAAGACGTTCCAGACGCTTGTCGAAGGAAAGGTCGAAGGCGGGGAGCTGGTAATGCGCGTCCACAACACGGATTCTGGCGAGATCGTCGGCGAACATCGATTCAAGCCCCGTGCCTGCTGATTGAGCGGTCTGAAATTTGATATAATATCGCAATGGAAAGTAATTGTATGCAGCACGTTTTCACATCCGAATCCGTTTCCGAAGGACATCCCGACAAGGTCGCGGACCAGATTTCCGATGCGATTCTCGACGCATGCCTAAAGTCTGATCCTGGTGCGCGCGTTGCATGCGAGACGATGGTCGGTCCCGATGCGGTCGTGAACATGGGCGAGATATCCTGCCGCGGCTGGGAGAAGATCGACACGAAGGGCATCGTCGCGAAAGTCGTGAAGAAGATTGGCTACGACAGGCCTGACGAGGGGTTCTGCTGGAAGACGTTCAACTATGTCTCGCATATACACGGCCAGTCGCCGGATATTGCGCGCGGCGTCGATCGCAAGTCCAAGAAGAAGCAGGGCGCAGGCGACCAGGGGATGATGTTCGGGTATGCAACGAACGAGACTGCCGCGTTTATGCCGGCGACGCTCGTGTATTCGCACGAGTTGCTTCGCATGTTCGCGCGGCTGCGGAAGCGCGGCGGCGTCTATTCATGGCTGAGGCCGGACGCAAAGAGCCAGCTTTCCATCGTGTACGACGACGGCAAGCCCGTAGCCATCGACACCGTTGTCGTCTCGCACCAGACTACCGAGGCCGGCTCGACGAAAGAGCATTACCGCGAGATTGAACGCCTCGCCGCCAGCTATCTCGAGAAGACTGGGCTTCTCACCGAAAGAACGAAGTTCATCGTCAATCCTACTGGCAAGTTCGTCGTCGGGGGGCCGTGCGGAGACAGCGGTCTTACCGGGCGCAAGATAATCGTAGATACTTACGGCGGAATGGCGGCGCATGGCGGAGGCGCGTTCTCCGGCAAGGATCCTTCCAAGGTGGATCGCAGCGCGGCGTACTACGCAAGGTATGCGGCGAAGAACATCGTCGCGGCGGGCCTTGCCGACAGATGCCAGATACAGGTGGCGTACGCAATCGGGGTGGACCATCCCGTAAGCTTCTGCGTCGATACGTTTGGAACCGCGAAGGAAGGCGTCACCGACGCAATGCTGGAGAAGCTTCTTGCGTCAGGCAAGGTGTTCGACTTCCGTCCGTACGCGCTCATAGAAAACCTCGGGCTGCTCAGGCCCGTCGGGTGGAGCTATTCGGACACGGCGGCGTACGGTCATTTCGGGCGCAATGCATTTCCTTGGGAAAAGACGGACAAGGCAGTCCTCCTAAGGGAGCGTTTCGGAGTGTAACGGGAAAGGGAACGGTCGTACGATGCTTGCCACGGGCATAATCCATCATGCCAATTTTCTGGAGATAATTCGGCATCCCTGGTTTATGTCTTCATTCCTTGCCGCGCTGAGCGCACAGCTGATCAAGATGGTCGTCGTGTGGCGGCATACCGGCAATCTGGACATTCGCCGCGCGCTGAAGAGTTCCGGAGGCATGCCTAGCACGCATTCGGCGCTCGTCTCCGCGCTGTCGCTCGCAATCTGCATGACGGATGGCTTCGACGCCCCTTACTCCATGGTCGCCGTTGGCCTGAGCGTGATAGTTCTAATAGACGCCGCGACCCTGCGTCGCGAAGCCGGCGAACACGCGAAACTTCTGAACAGGATCGTCGCCCATCTCAACATCGCCAACGACGAGGACCGTCTAGAGGCGCAGCGATTGGAGGAGCGGCTGGGGCACAGTCGCAGAGAGGTCGTGGCAGGCGTGCTTTGGGGCTGTTTCGTTGCATTGGTGGTGTGCGCGTGCTGGGACTTCTGGAAGTAGAGAACCTGTACGTGCATTTCCCTTTTTGCCGCGGGAAGTGCCGATATTGCGCTCTGTATTCCCGCGTCGGAGCATCCAAGGCCGACATGGACGATTATGCCGCGTCCCTCGCCAGCATTGTCGCAGACGTCGGCGATGCGTCCGCATCCCAGCTGAAGACGGTTTACTTTGGCGGTGGAACGCCGGCGCTCTGCAACCTCAAGCCGATTCTGGACGCATTGGGGCCGCGTCTTGCGCCAGATTGCGAATTTACCGTCGAGCTTCATCCGCTTGATGTAGGCGAACAACTCCTTCGCACGCTCGTCGCCGGAGGCGTGAACAGAATCTCGATGGGCGTTGAGTCGCTTTCAGACGAGACTCTTGACCACATGGGGCGCGGCTATTCCGCAGACGCGGCGAGACGCGCGTTCGATGAGGTTCGCCGATTCTTCGACAACGCTGGGATAGACCTGATTATCGGATATCCGGGCGACCTTGAAAGAACGGGGATCGAGAAAGTGCGCGCTCTTGGCGAGTGGGGGCTTTCCCACTGCTCGGTGTATTCGCTCCAGAACGAAAGGGGGCTCGACAACGTCCCGCCGGACGATGCAGTTCTTGATCGCATAGGGGAAATCGCGGCGGAGCTTCACGCGATTGGCCTTTTGCGGTACGAGATTTCCAACTATGCGCTTCCAGGTCGTGAGTGCCGACACAATCTCGCGGTGTGGCGCGGAGAAGACTATTTTGGATTAGGCGAGGGCGCGTGTGGACGCATCGGGGTTGTTCGAACGCGTAACTGCGGTACGCGGCGAGAATCGGCGGAGACCGTATCCCGCGACTTCGACATACGCGAACGGAGGATATTCCGTCTTCGCACGAGAGAAGGACTTGATGCCAGTGGCTTCCCGGAATGGACTGAGATACTAGACCGCCATGTCGATGACGGTTTGCTTGCCCGTTCCGGCAGCGTTTATCGCCTCACGCCACGCGGCACGGAAGTATGCGACACCATACTTTCGGATTTGGTGTTATAATTGAACCTTGTTAGCAAGCGTGGTTTGTGATATAATTCAAACCATGAAAATTAAGAACTTTGCCGTATGGATGCTCCTATGTGGATTGGGAGCGTCCTTGAGTTTTCAATTACATGCTGCAATTGTGAGCGAGGACGTCGCCTGCTCCGCGGCATCGGGCTTCCTGGCGCGCACAAAGGTAGGGCCTTTGCTCTTGCCTGGACGCGAGGTGCTCTCCGTAGAGTCTCGCAACAACTTATGGATTGCCAGGCTTTCGCCGTCTGGACACATCATCCTTGCCGGCAGCGACAAGTGCGATCCCGTGCTCTTTTTCTCTTCGAAAGACTTCGTCGAACCTGAAGCAGGCTCGCCGTTCGCCGCCAAACTCGCCGCCGACAGTCTGATGGTCGCGGGAAAGGAGGCGGACGAGTCCGCCGAGGCCAACGCCACATGGGCGAAGCTGACGGCGACTGCGGCAAAAAGGGCTCGGTTGCTCGCCGCCGCGCCGTCCGGCACGTCCGGCGTCGTCGGTCCGCTCATGAACTGCGGCTGGGGGCAGAGTGCGCCGTTCAACGACCTCTCTCCTCTCTCCAGTCTCTGCGGCTGCATGGCAACGGCCGCTGGACAGGAGCATCGCTACTGGCGCTGGCCCTATCGCTACGAGAAGTCGCGCCAGACGACGCATGGGCTTAGAAACTCGCTGAACGAATACTCGGATCACGTGATGCGTGTCGATGGCCGCGTGCCATTCAACTACGACAAGGTTGTGGCATACGCCCCGAACCCGTCCTCTACCCCGTGGGCTGCGGACAAGGAGGCAACCTATCAGACAGCTTGGCTCTCCCTCTGGATGCAGTCGCTGACACAAATGGGCTACAAGCCCGGTGCGTCCGGCGGCACGCAGAAACTCTGTAATTCAGCTGAGAACTACTGGTTCGAGTCGGGCCCCGTGATGAGCTATTGGCGCGACGGATACACTAATCTCTGGAATGCAATCAAGGCCGACCTCGACTTTGGATCTCCGATTCAGGTCAACTCTCCGGGACACCAGATGGTTGTTGACGGCTACGCAATCGAAAATGAGGGCGAGGCGAACGAAGTTGACTATATCAACATCAACTATGGCTGGGGTAGTCCAGAAGGGTGGGTGAACCTTCTGACTGCAGTGACCGAAAGCACTTCCGGTGGCAAGCTTGCAGACTTCCAGACCGGCTACCGTCCGCAGAAGATTGTGCAGTTCGAGCCTGTCCCCAAGGTGAGCACGAGCAACGTTACGCTCAAATGGCATCTGCCGCCTTGCTATACAAACCGCACGACTGGCTTCACGATTGAAATTGCAAAGGCGGGTGGCGCAGCGACAAGCGATACGGTTTCCACTCACGAAGAGACGACGACCTACACTGCGAACGGTCTTGACGTCGGCGGTTCGTACACATTTACCGTCACGCCGATCATGAGCGATGGCTCGGAAGCTCGTTCCAATATTGCGGTCACGACAATCGGCACTCCCAAGGCTGCGCCGGAAATTGTGAGCGTATCGTCCATCGCCTGCGGAATTGACCTCGTACAGCAGGGGTTTTACATCGAATGCGGACGCGGCGTCACGAACACGATAGACGTCGCCTGCTCGACTTCCGTTACCAGCCTTGATGCTTATTCAAGCCATCTTACCGTCCTTCCTGATAATAAGGTCAGCACTGTAAACAACGGTAACGGCAGCTGGACGATCAATGTCGATGCCACATCGATGGCGAAGGACTGGGACGGCGACATGCTCGTCCTCACGCTTGTCGCGAAGAACGACGACGAAACGGAGACAGCCAAGAACCTTATGCTGCGCTTCAACTCCATGCGCCAGGAGCTTGGTGGCTCGTATGACATCGTCGAAACCGCCGCGAACAATGCGGTATGGTTCTGCGGCACGACCACGCTCGACGCCAAGGGCCAGAACGTGACCTTCGGCGCCGGTGCGTTCTGCGGCACGGGCACGATTACTCTTGCCGACTCGACCGGCGGCGGCTCCTTCACGTTCCAGGGCTTGGGTAACTTCACGGGAACGCTCAAGTGGGCGCCATCCGTCACCGTCAATCTTCCGGCTGACATGAGCAACTTCCGTGGCACTCTTTACTTCAACAGTTCTGCTGAAGATTACACGCTTTCGAGCGACCTGCCATCGACTGCGAAAATATTTATTGCCGGCAATACACAGTTGACTCCTGGCAATGTTACAATTGATGCAGCGGTGTCCGGTGGCGGTGTCATAAACATTACAGGCGTAAACGCGACATTCAACAATCTCACGGACTTTACGGGCAGCATAAGCCTTGGAACTTTTGAAAGCGCAGGAACGCTTACGCTGAAGGCTGGCGAAGAAAGGAATGTCGAGATATGGAACGGCACATTGTATCTGACTCTCGACAAGGCTCAGGTCGCATACGGTTACACGACTTCACAAATCAAGGATCTTGAGTCGTTCTTTGGGGCAAAGCTGGTTTTCCAGGATGAAAACGGCAAGACACTTGAGACGTGGACTTCTTCGCTCTCGGAATACACCCTCGAATCCAGCGCGAACACATGGTTCCCGGACGTGTCGTCTGGAACCGGCAATTTCTGGGACGAAGACAGATGGTCGCAGGGGTTGCCGAGTGCGGGTGACTACGTGATCTTCAATGACAACATTGGCGAATCGGAAATGACGCTCAACCTTCCTTCTGACTTCAACCTCGGATATGTCAAGGTCGTCGGCACTAAGTTTAACATCGAAGCGGCGGCTGGGACGTCAAGGCTTTCTGTTGATACCTTGGAGAACGAGATACCCACCAAGTTGTCAACCACGCAATTCGAGCCGGAGGTCGTGATTCCAAGAGACAAGCTGTTTGTCAGTCCCGGCTTTACGATTTCTTGCGACATTGATCATTCGTTAGCGGGGAATCTTAGGGACATTAGCGACGTCTTTTCGGCTCTGACATACGGTAATGAATATGGCGACAAGTATTGCGTATGGCGTGGCACGGTTGTGTTCAGTGACTATGTGTCAGCCGGGCTGGATCTGAGAGAATGGGGACATTCAAATTCAATCGTAAGGCTCAATGGCGTAACTGGCTATTTGAAGGCCAATACGGAATTCCCCTACCCGGTTGAACTCGTCGACAATGGCGAAACCTCGGCGCTCAACTGGAGCAATGGCTCCAGCGGTGGGCAATCGACCTTCGACATCCTGACCGGAACCGGCACGTTCCAGACGACCGCCGGCGGCGGCAACACAGAGAAGGTCCTGATAAAGGACATCTCCGGCTTTACCGGCTCGTTCAACCTCGCCGCGAAGAATATTGCGATTGCCGACGCGATGCCGGATGACGCGACGGGAAGCAACGGCAGACTATATGTCGAGAAGGATGTCGAAATCTCCGCCGGAAAGGGATGGTCGGCAAACGGCGGGCTCTACCTCGGCACAAACGCCAATCTCACGGTAAGCGGCGCTTTTGCGACAGGCTCTGCCATCAACACGTATGGAGAAGGAGCTGTGTTGACACTCGAGGATGGCGGCAGCGTTAAAGTGAATGGCGCAATCGCCGGCGACGATGCGCCGACCTTGAACTTCAAGGCAGGTACGTATCAGATCACCAGGAACTTGACGGAGACGAATACCGTCAACTTCTGTGCGGCGGCTGGCAAGTACACGACTCTCGACGCAAACGGCAATACGTTCACCCTCGGAGCAAAATTCTTCTCCGGCTCAGGCGATGTGTATCTCAAGACAACGACTTCGGGCGGAGCTTTCGTGATCCAGGGAATTTCATCCGACTATACCGGCACGATTTATGTGGACAACTCAATCGGCCTTACGATTTCTGGCGATCTCTCGCAGATGGGCGGCAAGATCAATATTTCGGACGTCACGCTCTCGCGCGATTCGTCCAACATCGGCAAGATCGACGTCTGCTCTGGCGCGACGCTTCAGGTCGTGCTGACCGATGACGAGGCGATGGAAGGCTTGACGGTCACGGGCGTTACGCTCAGCGGCGGAACAATCGAGTTTGTCGATCAGCGGGGCACAGTTGTCGGTTCCAGTGCGGAAAGCCTGGTCTATGTGAAGCCTGAGGACTACACTGTTCCCAGCCCGGAGGCGACGGCGATCTGGTATGGCGACTTCAGCTCCGATGCGCTCACGAAGTTTAGTGGATATACAATCGACGATTGGAATGAGACGCACGGCGAGAACTACTCTTCCGTTACAATCGATCGTAATAACCAAGGTCTGCTTGTGGACTTCGCCAGCGCCAAGGGCTACTTCACCGTTATTGTAAAGTACTCCGATCTAGCGGCATCCTCCAGCTACAAGCGCGTCTTGTTTGCAACGACTGCGACGAGCACAAATTATTTCGATAGATGCGGTATCCGTCTCTTGACGGACAGCAAGGTGCAGGGTTTGTGGAATGC
>Ga0310696_10006723_pt1 | contig 13609 bp, 5 predicted proteins | sample AusTroGonzalo_MG_4_FD_203885 | JGI IMG/M metagenome (GOLD analysis project Ga0310696, IMG submission 203885) | Bovine rumen microbial communities from tropical cattle in Woodstock, Queensland, Australia - Gonzalo_02 (v2) (version 2) | ecosystem: Host-associated > Mammals > Digestive system >... | reverse complement strand
CGGCCTGGCCGAGGACTTCGGCGCGCTGGAGAGCGTAGACGCCATAGCGCAGGCCGGCTTCGGAGCCCGCCGCGACGTGGCGCTGCCCGTCCGCGTCATAAATATGGAACGCCTCCGCCGGCAGGGCGGGATCGATGTCCGCCTGCACGGAAGCGAGGATTTCGGAATAAGGCCGTGCGGCGGCCAGCCACAGGTCGGTGCCGTCCTGCGCCACGGGCACGGGACGATTGCAGGCGGCGAACAGGGCCGCGCTTGCCAAAACGGTCAGGAAGAGAGTGTTCCGCATAGAGTTTCGGGTTTTGTACTTCGTACAAAGATAGTGATTTCCCGGCTCTCTGCGCGCCGTCGTGTACCAAATCTTTTCGATTTCCGCCCATCGGCGGCTACTCCGCCTGCGAGAACGGCTCGCTCGGCATTTTGAACATCCGGGCGGCGTCCCGGACGGTCATGCCCGTGGAGGCTTTCCCCAGGTCGGGGACGTTGAAAGACTTGAGATTGAAGGTGTAGAAGCGGGACGATTTCTGCGGGAGCACGAAGGGCTTGGTCGTGCGGCCGTCCGCATCCAGGTGGCAGAAATAGGGCTTGCCGTACTGCCCGTCGCCGCGCTTGCTGGCGAACACGAACCAGCGGCTGTTCGAGGACCAGCTGTGGTAGGAGTCGGATTTGTTGCCCTTGATCTCGTCCAGCGGGCGGATCTCCCCGGAGGCGAGGTCCGCCAGGTAGAGCATGCACTCGGGATGGAAGAGCGGGAAAGTCCCGTAGTCGGCCACGGAGAAGAGCAGCCAGCGCCCGTCGGGGGAAGCTTTGGGGTGGCAGACGGAGCCGCCGTTGGCACGCCCGCTCCAGACGGTGTCCACCTGCTCGCTGATCCGTCCGGTCGCCGGGTCGAAGTCCGCCCGGACCAGGTCGTATTTGAGCTCCATGATCTGCTGCGGGACCGGCAGGGTGTCCGCCACGCAGTAGTAAACGGATTTGCCGTCGGCGGAGAAGCACGGGAAGGTCTCGAACTTGTCCGGCCGCGCGACGTGCGGGACGTTGATCATCTTGTTGTTCTCGAAATCCGCCACCGTCAGGTCGGAGGCCGTGTCGTAGACTTCCATGCGTTTGCCCGCGAGGGTGTGGAAACTCGGGAGGATGATGTTGGTGGAGAACACGCCGAAGCGCCCGTCCGGGTGGAGTTCCCCGTACACGGTGCCGGAGAGCATGCCTTCCGCGTTGAGCGTCAGCTTGCGCAGCTTGCCGTTCTGGTTCAGGATGGAGCCGCCTTTGGGGCCTCGGATATAGTACAGGGAATAGTCTCCGCGCGACTGTCCGTGGACGTGGCAGTTCATGCAGGCGTTGTCCGTGTGGTCGTGGTCGCAGATGACCGTCTCGTCGAAGTTCTCCACACAGCGCTCCCGGATGGAGATTTCGTTGAACATCTGGTAGGACGGTTCGATCAGGCGGTAGGTCAGCCAGCCGTCCATCGCGTCTTCACTCACGTAGATGGACCATTGGTCGGAGACCGGCTCTCCGCCCACGAGGGCTTCCGCCCGGACTGAAATGGTCTGCCCGGCCGCGCCGGCCAGAAAGGCCTTCCAGGCGCCCAGGCGCCATTCTGCCTCCGTTCCCCGGAGGGTGACGGATTTGTCGCCCAGGGTGAACGTGGTCCGCGCCCGGCGGACATCCGCCATCGCGTAGCGGAAATTCAGGGGCGCGATGTTGGCGGGAATGGTGACGTCCTTGTAGTCCGGATAGATGACGAGCGGGCCTTCGCTGCCGTCCGTCGCGGTGAAATAATCCCGGCCGCCGCAGCCCGGCAGCGCCAGGCATGCCAGGACTGCCAGTATGATGTATGATACTCTGTTTCGCATGGTTTACTGCTGCTCGTACATCGCTTTCATGTAGTAATACCAGTAGGTGTTTTTGTACTTGGCGGGGTTCCTTCCGAAGCGGTTCATCCGGTCGACTTCCGAAAGGTCGATCCCGTAGGCCGAGACCTGGCTTGGCGTCATCCGGTCATGCCGGCTGAGCCAGATGAGGATGGCTTCACGATACAGGCGGGCGTCGATCCTGTGCTCCTCGTAATCCTGCATGAACCCTTCCAGGTCATAGCACATCAAATCATAGCAAAGCAGGTAGTTCCGGGCCATGATGTTGTCCGGATTGGCCTCCAGCAGGCGATGGAGGATCTCCCGGGGGCGCTCGGACTGGTGGACGAGGTCCTCGCGGATCAGTTTCGCCCGGGCCCCGGCAATCTGCGCGCGGGCCTCCTCATCCTGGCTGCCGGGCATCATGCTCCGCGCCCACTTGCCGTAGAAGAGCGTCCTGCTCAGGATGTTCAGGTATTTCTGTGCCGCGCCGTCTTCGCCGCAGACCAGGTTCACGCGGGCCAGGCGGACCAGGTAGCGCGTCCCGGTATGCTTGGGGGATGCCTGCAGCGAAGTGATGGCGCTCTGCTCCGCCACCGTCATGTCTCCCAGCTGGAACCAGGCCTCCCCGGCCATGCCGTTCGTGAAGATCGTCCGGTCACCGGACACCGGGAATAGCAGGGTCAGCTGGTGATTCTGTGAATGATTGAGCAGGTCGTCGCCAAGGCGTCCTTTCATCGCAGTCGCCAGGTTGTAGCAATAGCTCGCCTCCTCCATGTACAGGTCCTTTTTCGAGAGTTCCAGGACCCGGTCCCAATGCTCCAGGGAAGTTTCTATGTCCAGGCCGATCACCCGTTCATAGTTGAGCCGGGGCAGGCCCCAGGCTTTGCCGTAGTGGTGATGGTACGGAGAACCCAGTGCCCACGCGCCGAGCGCGAGCAGCAGCACGCCCGCCACCGGAGAGAGCCAGACCTTTTTGAACTGCAAGGCGAGCAGCACCAGGGAAAGGTATGCGAGCGCGACGACGGTATAACGCGTCTGGTAGAGGTTGCCCGTCTCGCGCAGGAAGGACCAGATGAAAAACAGGGCGGCGATGCCCAGGGACGGCCACTTGCCCAGGAAATGCCGGCAGATGCGGTACACCACCCGGCCGATAAGCGTCAGCAGCAGCGCCACGATCAGCGATCCCAGGAAAGGAACCCGGAAGAACTGCTCCAGAAAGTCGCTCGCGAAGGCGGCCAGCCAGCCCGTGCCATGATAGGTCTGGCGGATGTAGTCCCAGTCGAAGGCGAACAGGCTCAGCTGCTCGCGGCGCATCAGGTGATAGGGGTAGAAGAACCGGAAAAAGGTCCAGGTCCCCAGGAAGGCCAGCTGGCCGATATATGGTTGAATCTTTTTCATGAACGTGATACAAATATGCATTATTTTTCGCACAATTCAAAAGAAGAAAGGGCGGCCCTCACGGGGCGCCCTTTCCAATCCAACCAAATACTTATTTTAACCAAAAAGTGTGTTCATTTAATCGACGGGATAGCCGGGGTTCTGGTAGGCGGCCTTCGCGGCATCATCCATCTTCATGTTGTCCAGCTGACCCTGCGGGATCGGGCGGAGGTAATGGTAGTTCTGGATGTTGCGGGTGACCGTGGCAGGGGTGTGGTCCGCAGCACCGGGGCCGCAGATCGTGTACTTGCCTGCACGCTCGGCCCAGGTCTGCGTACGGACCAGGTCGAACCAGCGGAAGCCGTCGCCGAAGTACTCGCGCATGCGCTCGTCGAGGAGGTAGTCGATGGTGATCGTGGCCGGGGTGGCGTCCGTCAGTTCCTCGCTGAAGTCGGCCACGTGAACCATATCCCAGTTGACTTCATACTCCCACTTGCCGGCACGGGCACGGAGCACGTTGACGAGGTCACGCGCGGAGGCGCCGGCGGTGGTGGAAGCACCCTTCACGGCCGCCTCGGCGGCGATGAAGTAGAACTCGGAGAACTTGGCGATGTTGAACGGACGCGTGTGGGCGGCGTTCGGGGAACCGGTACCGGTCGTGTTGGTACGGTACGGGCCGAGCTTCCAGATCTTCGGGTACATCAGGCGGCTGACACCGCTCGGGTTCACCACGTAGTAGTTGTAGTTCGGGCTCACGCCGAGCATCGAGACGTTGGCATTGTAGGTGTAGTTGACCGTCGGGTCTTCTTCGTCCAGGTAGACCAGGAAGGCCTCATTCTTGCCGATATGGGCGCCGTTCGGGCCCTCCACGTACTCGGCCGGGTTGCCGCCGCGGTCCCAGTTGGTGCGGAAGACATAGACGAAGGTGCCGTCGAAACGGGAATCCATGTCACGGTCGATGAAGGTCGCGATCGCCTCCTGGGTCGGAGCCATACGGGACCAGGGGCGGCCGCAGTACTGCTGGTCGGTACGGAGCACCGGGTTGATGTTCGCGCCGGTGTTGGCCTTGGCGACCATGTTCGGATAGTTCCAGTTCATCATCCAGCCGGCGAAATTGTCCATGCCGCCGCCACCGCTGTAGCCGAGGTCGGAACCGTTGTACTGCTGGGAGTTCTCGGTGTGGTCCGCATAGAGGAGGATCTCCTTGTTGCGGTCATGGGGACCGTCGCTGACTTGATAGAAATAATCCATCAGACCGTAAGGGCCGGGGTTGTTGATGGCCGTCATGGCGACGTCATAGGCCATCTGGAAGTAATTCGCGGCAGACTTGCCGTCCGGGTCGGTGCGGTTGCACTCCGGGTAGGTCGGGATGCCCTTGGGGTTCTCCAGCCACCAGGCGTAGGTCAGGTAGGCCTTGGCCAGGAAGAGGCGGGCGACGTTCTTGGTCACGGCACCCGGCAGGCGGGGATTGTCCGGCAGGTCGTTGACAGCGCTCACGAGATCCGGGAAGATGGCGATGGTGTACACCTCCGGCACGGTGTTGCGCGTGGACTCGCGGACCGGCGTGCTGTTGAAATTGAGGTTGCCGGCGCCCAGGTCGAGGGGAACGCCGCCGAAGGTCTGGACCAGCTGGAAGTAGTCGAAGGCGCGGAAGAACTTGGCCTCGGCGATCATCGCCTTGTCCAGGCCCACGGTCTCGGCATTCTCGATGATGCCGCTGGCGGTGTTGATGTAGGTGAACGCCTGTCCCCAGAGGTTGTCGCTGCGGGAGGTGGAGGCATTCAGGTTGCCGGCGTCGGACATGTCGGCGTCCTTGAAGTTGCCGTCGGCGGACTGGCCCCAGGTGGCCTCATCCGTACCGGTGGTCAGGATGTTGTAGTAGTAGCCGTTGCCATAGAGGTAGCGGAGCTGGGCATACAGGGCGGTCAGACCGCCTTCCACACCCATCGAGGTGGAGAAGAAGTCCGGCGTGTAGACGGTCTTGGGGTGCTCCTCCAGAATTTGGGTGCAGGAGCTGGCCAAAAGAGCGGCACCGGCAAGGCCCAAAGCGATTTTAGCTATCTTTTTCATATTCGGATCCAATTAGAAGGTTAAATTCACACCGAGCAGGAAGTTGCGCGTGTTCGGCGTATTGAAGCCCACGTAAGCGAGACGGCTCGGGCCCGGACGGCCGCTGGCGGTGGAGCCGCCGTTGGCGTTGGCTTCCGGATCGAGACCCGTCTGGCGGGTAAAGTCGGAGAAGAGCACGAGACCCGGGTTCTGGACGGTGGCATAGACGCGGAGGTTGTCGATGCCGGCGCGGCGCAGGGCCGGGAGCTTGTGGAAGCGGTACGCGAGCGTGATCGTGCGGATCTTGAAGTAGGAACCGTCGAAGTAAGCCAGCGTGGAGGCATACTTGGGGTTATCGCTGCTGACCAGGGAGCCCGGACGCGGGTAGCGGGCGTTGGTGTTGGTCGGCGTCCAGTAGTCGACGTCGAGCTGGCCGCGGCGGCCGGTGAGCATGTTCAGGTAGGAGTTGCCGCTGTGCAGGGAGGACAGCAGGATGCCGCCGGCCTGGAAGGAACCGATGATGGAGAGGTCCCAGTTGCGCCAGCTGAGGTTGGTGTTGAAACCGCCCTGGAAGATGGCCTCGGCGTTGATCGGAACGCGGTCGTTGGAGTCGATGGCGCGCTTCGGGGTGCCGTCGGCGTTGTACTCGCCGTGGTACTTGACCTTGATGCTACCGACGGCCTGTTTCATGCCGTTCACCACGGTGCTGGGCTCGAGGATATCCATGTACGGATCGCCCTCCTGCCAGAGACCGTCATACTCGTAGTCGTAGATGCAGTTCAGGGGGTAGCCCACGAACCAGGCGTTGCCTTCGTCGCGGAGGGAACCGTCGGCCAGGGCGACGAGCTTGTTGCGGTTGGCGTAGATGTTCAGGCCGGCCGTCCAGGTCCAGTCGCCACGGTCGAGGATGGTGCCGTTGAGGGTCAGTTCGATACCGCGGTTCTGCGTGGCGCCGATGTTGGCGGTGTAGGAGCTCACGCCGGAGGTGGAAGGCAGACCGAGGTTCAGGAGGATGTCCTTGGTGTCAACCATGTAGTACTCGAGGGTACCGCGGAGGCGGCCCTGGAAGAAACCGAAGTCGAGACCGAAGTTCCAGGTCTGGGAGTACTCCCAGCCCAGCTCCTCGTTCGGCAGGGTGGACACGTAGTAACCGGTCGCATACTTCTCGTCGGCGAAGTTGTACTGCATGGTGCTGAGGCGGCCGAGGGTCGCGTAGGCGTTGATGGCCTGGTTGGAGGTCTCACCGTAGCCGACACGGAGTTTCAACTCGTCGAGCCAGCCGCGGGCGCCTTCCATGAAGGCCTCGTTGTGGATGTTCCAACCGGCGGACACGGCCGGGTAGGTGTGCCACTTGTGGCCGTTGGCCAGGCGGGAAGAAGCATCGGAACGAACCGCAGCGGAGAGCATGTAGCGGTCGTCGTAGGTGTACATGACACGGCCCATGTAGGAGAGGAGGCCGGTCTGGGTGTAGCCACCGCCGTTCACCGTGATGTCGGAAGCCACGGCGGAGCCGATGTTGTAGTACTGGAAGAGCTCGTTCGGAATGTTCTTGGCGGACATCGACTGGCTCGTGTAGGTGGTCTGCTCGGCGGAGTAGAGCGCCACGGCGTTGATGTGGTGCTTGCCGAAATGACGGTCGAAGGTGAGGAGGTTCTCGATGGTCCAGTTGAAGTTGTCGTTGTAGGACCAGGAGGCGCTGTTCGGGTTGGTCGCGGAAGCGTTGACACCGACGCCGGTGAAGGAACCGCTCTTGGAGTTACGGTAGTTCAGACCGATGCTGGTCTTGAAGGAAAGGCCTTCGACCCAGGGGAAGTTGAACTGCAGGTAAGCGGTGTTGTAGGTCGCGATGGACTTGGACTCATTGACATACAGACCCTGGGCGGTCAGGTCCTCGACGCGCTTGCGGTCCCAGACATACTGATCGTTGTCGGACGGCATGTTGATGCGCCACTTGAGGTTGCCGTCAGCATCGTAGGGCACCACGAGCGGGGACTTGGACAGGACGGCGTAGAGGTCGACCTGGTTGCCCGTGTTGGTGGTGTAGCTGGTGTTGGTGGTGATGCCCACGCGGAACCAGTTGCCGATCTTCTGGTCGACGCTGCCGTTGAGGGCGATGCGGTCGTAGCCCTGGGTAGGGATGACGGCCTCGTCATTATAATAGGTCAGACCGAAGCGGTAGCTGCCGTTCTTGGTGCCACCGGCGATGTTGAGGTCGTAGTTCTGCGTGTAACCGTTGCGATAGAACATATCCTGCCAGTCGGTGAACTGGGTGTCAGATTCGTCCAGCGTGTTCTTGTACTGGCCGCCCATCTGGCGCATCTGGATGTACTTGTCGCGCGGCATCATCGGGTACTTGACGGGGACCTTGAAGGTGCCGTAGGCATTGAAGGAGATCTTCGGTGCCTGGCCCTCGACGCCCTTGTAGGTGGTGATGATGATGACACCGTTCGCACCACGGGAACCGTAGATGGCGGTGGAGGCGGCATCCTTGAGGATGTCCATGCTCTTGATGTCGCTCGTGGAGATGTCGGAGAGGGAACCCATGAAAGGCATGCCGTCAAGGACGATGAGCGGATCGTTGGAAGCGGAGAGGGAGCGCTGGCCACGGATGCGGATCTGCATCGAGGAACCCGGCTTGGAGTTCGTCTGGGTCATTTCGACACCGGCCACGCGGCCGTCGAGGGCGCGGGTGATGTCGCCGGCCGGAACGGCGCGGAGGTTTTCACCGCCCATCGAAACGATGGAACCAGTGACATCCTCGCGGCGGGCCGTACCGTAACCGATGACCACGGTGGCTTCCAGCTGTTCGGCATCGTCAGCCATGACGATATCGATCCGGGAACGTCCCTGAACCGGGATCAGCTGCGTCTTGTAGCCGATGCAGGAAACCTCGAGGGTCGCGTTCGGGCTCACCTGGATGGTGTACGTTCCGTCAACATCCGTGACGGCACCGTTCGAAGAGTTGACAACCATCACGGCTGCGCCGATGACGGTCTCTCCGCTCTGATCCGTGACCGTACCGCTGACGCTGATGTTCTGTGCCTGGGCAAAGAACGGCATCGTCAGGCACACGGCCAGGACTGCAAGCGTTTTTTTAAGGTTAAATCGCATAGTGAATAGAAATTAATGAGAATTGATTGGTTTCTTTTGGTTTTGGGTTGCGCTGCAAATGTATCATATTATAAAAAGGGCGCGCGATGCTGCGGTAACACATACTGTCAATTTTGAACCACACCTCTTGCTGAACGAAAAAGAAATTCTATTTTTGTAACGAATGGAACAAAACCAACAATGAAGCGATTCTTTCTTTTATGCGTCCTGCTGGGCACCCTGCAATATGCTCAGGCGCAGACCGCGCGCGTGTATACATCCGAGAACGGTCTGCCCAATTCCCAGATCACCAGCATCTATCAGGACAAGCGCGGCTATATATGGATGTGCTCCGAAGGCGGACTGATCCGCTTCGACGGCATGCGTTTCGAAACCTTCCGCCACGACCGCGAGCGGGAGACGTCCATTTCGAGTTCCTCCGTGCAGGGGATGCTCGAAGACAGCCGCGGCAACACCTGGGTGGCCACGGCGGGCGGACTCAACCTCTTCGATCCCGAGCACAGCGAATTCCACCGTTACGAACTGCGCGACGAGCGCAACGCTATCACCAACCCGTACGTCAGCTGGCTGCAGGAAGTGCCCGGCCGCAGCGGCGGATGCCGCCTGTACGTGGCCACAAGCGGCGCAGGCGTCTTCGCGATTGACTGCAACACCCGGGAGCTGCTCCCGGACGTGCGCGAACAGATTTATCAACATTTCCCGACAGACTACGTCCGGAAGCTTTTCCTGGATTCCGGCAAGCATCTCTGGATTTTCCCGGAAGAGGCCGGCTTCCCGGCCATCCTGGACATGAGTACGCTGGAGCCGGTGCCCCACCTGAACTGGGATCCGGAGCTGCTCCGCGAAGCCGATCACATCCGGATCGGGAACATTGCCGAAGATCCGCTCACGGGCGATTTCCTGATCGGCAGCAACCTGGGCCTGCTCTACTGCAAGGCCGGCAGCGGCACGATACGGAAGGCGGCCGGGAAACGCGCGGCCACCACCGTCGCGATGGCGCTCATCTTCAACAGCCAGGGATCGTCCGGCGAGGGCAGGACTTTCCTGATCGGCGACAAGAAAGGCGGCCTCCTGCTGTTTGACAGCGCCACGGAAGAGGTGCGCGAAGCCACGCTGCCCGCCATCCGGCAGGACATCAGCAGCTGGAGCGCGACGGGCAGCACCATCGACTCGCAGGGCAACATCTGGCTGAGCCTCTACCAACGCGGCGTGGTCGTGGCCCCGCAGTCCATGTTCGGTTTCTCCTACCTGGGGTGCAGTTCCCGCAACATACCGGGAGAAAACAGCGCCTGCATCACCGCCATCTATGAAGACAGCAAGTATCTCTGGGTGGCCACCGACGGCGCCGGCATCTTCCGGAAGCCGCTCGAAGGCTCGGGTCCCGACCGGAACTACACCAGCGAGAACACCGCGCTGACGGACAATTCCGTCATGGGGATGACCGGTGATAAGCATGGCATCATCTGGATCGGCACCTACAACGACGGCATGTTCTACATGGACCAGAACGGCACGGTCACGCGATTTGCCGACCAGGACCGCGTCGGAACCGACCGCATCCGCACCCTCGCATACGACTCCGCGCGGGACCTTGTCTATGTGGGGACCTACGGGGCAGGCCTGGCCGTCATCGACGCCGCCTCGCGCCGCCTCGCTTCCCAGCAGGTCGACGACCAGTACCGCTGGATCAGCGCCCTGCACCTCGACGCGAACGGCCTCCTTTGGGTGGGCTCCTACAACGGCCCCTGGTGCTACGACCCGTCGGCCGGACGCATCATTTCCTATACGCTCCCGTCCAACAGCAACACGCCGCCGCGCATCTACGGCATCGGCAGCAGCCCCGACGGGACCAAGTGGTTCGGCACGGACGACGGCCTGTTCCGCGTGGACGAAGTGACCCGCGAAGTCCGACAGTACACCGAAGCGGACGGACTGTCGAACAACGTGATCCGCGACATCCTGTGCACGGCGAGCGGCGAGGTCTGGGTCTCTACGCTCAGCGGCCTGTCCCGCCTGTCCCCGCGCAGCGGCAGAATCGACAGTTTCCGCGCCTACGACGGCCTCCAGGGCAATGAATTCCGCTCCGGGGCCGCGTTCAAATCCCCCTCGGGCCGCCTCTATTTCGGCGGTCTCGGCGGCGTCACCTACTTCTCCCCGCTCCTGATCGACGGCAGCGCCCACAAGATGCCGCAGGTCACCCTGGCGCGCCTGAACGTGCTGGACCGGGAGGTGACCTACGACCCGGCCGCAGGCAGCGACAACCTGATCGACAAACACATTTCGGAGGCCACCCGGATTGAGATCCCCCGGGGGACCAACCTCTTCTCGCTCGAATTTTCCGTCCCGGAATACACCAACCCCCAGCGCATCATGTATGCCTACCGCCTGGAGGGCTTCGACAACGATTGGAAGGATGCGCCCGCGCGCCTGCGCATGGCCACCTATACCAACGTCCCGCCCGGACGCTACCGCTTCGAGGTCAAGGCCTATTTCTCGGGCACGCCCGAGGATTACTCCCTGTGCAGCGTGGACCTGCACGTCGAGGCGCCCTGGTACCGGACGGGCGGCGCGTATGCCGTCTACCTGGTCCTGCTGGCGGGCCTCGCCCTGCTGCTCTACCACCTGGCCCGCGAGCGGAAACGGCGGGCGGAAGAGAAGAAGGAAGCCGAGCTGAAGGAGCTCCGTCTCGGCCTCTTCACCAACCTCACCCACGAGATCCGCACCCCGCTCAACCTCGTAATGAGCCCGCTGGGCGCCATCCGGGAGGCGGAACAGGACCCCGTCAAGAAGGACACCTACAACCTGATGTACCGCAACTGCCTGCGCATCAACCGTATCGTCAACCAGTTCATGGACCTGCGCAAGATCGACGCCGGCCAGATGCAGCTGCACTTCCGCGAAACGGATGTCATCTACTTCATCCAGGACATCATGCAGTCATTCGACAAGCTCGCCGAAAGCAAGCGCATCGACTTCTCCCTGGCCTCCACGCACAAGGAAGAGCCGCTCTGGATTGACCAGGGTAACTTCGACAAGATCATCTACAACATTCTCTCGAACGCCTTCAAGCATACGCCGGAAGGCGGCCGCATCCGCGTGGACGTGTCGGCGCCGACCCCCAACCACGGCACCCTGCAGGACGCTGTCCGCGAATTTGTCCAGATCCGCATCTTCAACTCCGGCAGCCGCATCGAGGAAGCGTGGATCAGCCGCATCTTCGACCGCTTCGTGCAGGTGAACCCGCATGACGCCAGTTCCGGTTCCGGCGTGGGCCTGAACCTGACCAAGATGCTCGTGGAGCTGCACCACGGCCACATCGCGGCGGAGAACGAGGCGGACGGCGTGGTCTTCCGCGTGCTCGTACCCGTGGGCAAGGCGCACCTGAGCCCGGAAGAACTGTCCTACACCTCCCACCACAAGGACCTCTACACCAAGAGCCCGGAGGCCTCCTTCGACGAGCACGAGGACCTGACCTACGCCGCCGAGCACCGCCAGGAGGACAAAGCCGCCCGCGCGAAGAAGAACATCGTCGTGGTGGAAGACGACGACGAGACCCGCGACTATCTCAAGACCCTGCTGCGCAGCCGATACAACGTCACGGCCTGCGCCGACGCGGAAAAGGCCTGGCCGGTCGTGAGCGGGACGCTGCCCGACGCCGTGGTCACCGACCTCGTGATGCCCGGGATGAGCGGCAGCGAATTCTGCGCCCAGATCCGGCAGAACGAGGCCACGCGCCATATTCCCGTCATCATCCTCACCGGCCAGAACGGCGAGCAGGAAGAGCAGACGGCCAGCGACAGCGGCGCCGACAAATTCCTCTCCAAGCCCATCTCGGTCGAGCTGCTCATGAGCAGCGTCGCCCAGGTCATCTCCGCCCGCGAGGCGGTCAAGGACAAGTTCGGCGTGAACTTCGACTACGACTACTCCGGCATCCAGATGGGCTCCGCCGACGAAAAACTGCTCCGCCGCATCGTGGAGAGCGTCCAGACACACCTCGACGACCCCGAGTTCGGCGTAGCCACGCTTTGTGAAGACGTCGGTATCAGCCGCGTCCACCTGAACCGCAAGCTCAAGGCCTTCGGCAAGGAGTCGCCGGGTAACCTGATCAAGACCTTCCGCATGAAACAGGCGGCTTACCTGCTCGCGAACAACCAGGTGAACGTGTCCGAAGTGGCCTACCGCGTGGGCTTCGCGTCGCACTCCTATTTCTCCAGCTCCTTCAAGGAGTATTTCGGCATCTCCCCGCGGGACTTCGTGACCCGCCTCCAGGAGCATCCGGAAGACGAGAGTCTGCGCCAAATGTATGAATAATCCGGGCCGGTTACATTTTTAAAAAGGATTGGAACCATTCTGATACATGGGTCTTGTCAGATTTGTTACATTTGTAACCGGAATCTGATGATACAGCCCATGAAGAAGAACCTGTTTTCCTGCGCAGCGCTCCTGCTGCTCTGCCTGAGCGCCGCCGCCATCGACCATCCCGGCATCACGGAAGCCCGCACGGCCCCGGGCCGTTTCTCCCTGATCGGGAACGGCGTTCCCGCCGCCGTCATCACGGACCCCGCCGACGCGAAAGGCATCCAGATCGCAGCCACGAACCTGCGCGCCGATTTCGGCCGCGTCTGCGGCACGGTCGCCCCGACCGTAGGCACGCGCGCCATCCTCGTCGGCAGCATGGACAGCCCGCTCGTCCGCGAACTCGTCGAGAAGGGGCTCGTGGACACCGCTACCCTGAAGGGGCAGTTCGAGAGCTACCTCATCGCCACCCTGGGCGGTGCGGTCCCGGGCTATGACGACGTGCTCGTCATCGTGGGCGCGGACATGCGCGGCACCATCTATGGCATTTACGAGATCTCCGAGCAGATCGGCGTGTCTCCCTGGTATGACTGGGCCGACGTGCCCGTGAAGCGCGCCGCGAACCTCTCCCTGGCGCCAGGCGTGTATGTCACCGGCTCTCCGGCCGTGCGCTATCGCGGCATCTTCCTCAACGACGAGGCGCCCTGCCTGACCACCTGGGTCAAGAACACCTACGGCACGGACTACGGCGACCACCGTTTCTACGCCCGCGTGTTCGAGCTCCTGCTCCGCCTGCGCGCCAATTTCCTCTGGCCTGCCATGTGGGGCTGGTCCTTCTATGCCGACGACCCGGAGAACAGCAGGACCGCCGACGAGATGGGCATCATCATGGGCACCTCACACCATGAGCCGATGGCGCGCAA
>Ga0310696_10006722_pt1 | contig 13609 bp, 11 predicted proteins | sample AusTroGonzalo_MG_4_FD_203885 | JGI IMG/M metagenome (GOLD analysis project Ga0310696, IMG submission 203885) | Bovine rumen microbial communities from tropical cattle in Woodstock, Queensland, Australia - Gonzalo_02 (v2) (version 2) | ecosystem: Host-associated > Mammals > Digestive system >... | reverse complement strand
AAAGATGAGAATACCCATTATTTAATAATAGATCCTAATATTGGAACTGTTATAATGTGAGAGGGAAATGAGACTTTATTCTACAGATTTTTTGGTAAATTAAATAGTAATGAGTCTAATATAGAGATAGACGGTATTGTAACAACATTAATAAGATTATATAAAGCATGATATCTGAAATTACTTAGCACTAATAATTTATGATCTAGGTACGCATTTACACTTGATGATAAAACAATAAAAAATTATTTCTGAGAAGATTTGACTAATGAAGAATTAATTTTAACTAGATGAAAAATGGCTGTTTTACAGTATTTTGATGATGCAAGTTCTGTATTCTGATCTATTACTAAAATTTTCATGTCTAGAATTATAAATGATGCTAAATCATGAATAGAAGATATAGCAAGCATTTACTGATTAGAAGTAGATGCTGGTAAAGTTGCTAACGTTGCTTATAGTTATATGAATTGAAGAGTAAGTGAATGATTTGCTAACGATTTGACTCAAGATGAAAGGAATGTATTATTATCTTATCTTAACATTTATTATATAGTCCAAAGCTGAAATACATCGCAAATTCAGGATTTATTATTAAGTAGTGTAACATGATGAAGTCAGATTATTGCATTAGAATTAAATTAATAAACTAGTTATTAATATAAAAAGGCAACCTAAAATGGTTGCTTTTTATTTATCATCATATAGTAAATTACCTTATTATATTTCTAACCTGATTTACAAAACTTACTACATCCGTTTCTAAATTTCAAGATTTCTCTATTGAGCATCATGCAGCATTTGCATGTCATCATCATCCAAAATGCTTAGCTATATCTCTACAGTTATATTTTCATTTTGCACGAAGACTAACCTTTATATGATCATCTTTTTCTTTTCCTAAAATAACTAACTGCTGATCTTTGATATCTCAGATTAAATATAATGCATAATCTGCACTATCTGGATGAAGTCAGAATCTTTCTAATTCTTCTTGAGAATATCGAGAATAAATAATATCATCGACTTTCTGCATTCTTCAAAGGATAATCTGCATAAATTCCAAATCCTCATAACTTTTAGAGCGGAATACATTATCTATAATCAGCTTTTTCTTTGCTCATTTTTCTAATAATGCTAGATTGTTTCTAGAAACACGTATCGATTCTTCTCATTCATCAAAGCGGAAATTACCACTATCTGTCATTATTCCTGTTAAGAATAATGTAGCAATATGTGAATCAATCAAATCTGGTCGCCATTGTTGAGTAAGTTCAAAAACCAATTGAGCAGCACTAATTGAACTATCATCACGAAACTCAACTGAATTTGGTAACTCTACTGCAAATATGTGATGATCGATGATAACCTTTTGCTGTCAGTTGAAATAATCTTCATGTCATTCTGAAAATTTTCTAATCATATTGTATGTAGAAAAATCCACGAATGCGATTAAATCGTAGTTTCCATAATCAAATTCTGTTTGTAGATTTTTAAGTTCCAAAAATGAAAAAGTTTCACTAGGTTCATCTGGAGTAAAGTATGAGATATTTTTTCATAGTTTTTCTAATTGTAGTCACAATCAAAACATTGAACCAATAGCATCTCCATCAATCGATTGATGTCCAAAAATTGCAATATTTTGTGCTTGTTCTAGTTTAACTTTTAATTCTTCTCCCTGCATTATTTTACCATAAATTATAAATTATTCTTGGATTAATTTTTTAAGTTCATCTAATCATTTTTCTGAAACTTTCATTTCATTTCAAAGAACTTGAATTGTAATATCTCATGGATTTCATGAAATTATAGTCATTAATTGTTTCATTTTTGAGAAAGATATATTTTCAGATGTAATAACAAGACTATATTTACTATCTTGAACTAGATTATCTTTTGGTTCAACTTTTTCATCAGCGACAACATCCTGAGCCTCTGTCGCAGAATCCATAGATGTATCGGTATCATTACTGGATTCTTCGCCTTCACTTTGTTCGGCTCTGAATGACTCATTATTCTCCTCTTCATCAATATCTTCCATCGCATCATCAACACTTTCTTCAATTTCATTTAATTCTTCATCAACTTCAACATTTTCTACTTCTTCAACATCTTCTACAACATTATCCTCAATGTCATTACTTGGAATATTTTTAGTCAGATTTTCTTTATTTTCTTCTGCCATTTTTTCATTTTCTGCTGCTATTTCAGCTTTTATACGTTCAATATTAAGCTGCTGTTGCTCTCCTGCCCTAGCCTTTTTAACTGCAGAAACTGTATCATTTTCATCATAAGAACCTCCAGCCAATTCTTTCAATTTTTCACGAGAAGTTTTTACAATCTTTGAAATCTGAATCCTATTCTTTTTCCATCATGAAACGATAACTAAATCAAATTTAGATAAACCATAAGTCTCAGATAAAAATATATCAAAAGTATCTGAAATATCTTCTATCGTGATGAAGAATCACTTTTTCTTCGCACGACGAATATCTTTGATATATCATACAATTTCAAAATTTCCAACATCAGTTTTATCCTTAATATTCGATAGCAGAGTTCTTTTCTTTATCATTTTATATAATCAATCCAATGGATTTCATGAAACAAAAGTTTTGAAAACTTCCTGCTCCATCATCAATCTCTCCATAAGAGTAGATTTTTCTACTTTTCTCAATGGAATTTTATTCTCCAAATCTCAGAACAATCCCTGACTAGCATTTGCAGAATTTGAAATTCGGTTAATAATCACATCTACGTTATTTCGGAGAACTTTACGGTCTTCGAATTGATCCAATGCTCACGATTTTATGAGTCATTCTAGACTCTTTCTATTCAAAACTTTTGAGCATCTCTTACAGAAATCTTCAAGTGAAGTATATTTTCATCATCTCTTTCTCTCCTCTTGAATCTCCTCTCATGTATCAAATCACACTCATTTAATAGAAATAAATCAGATTCTTACACTTTGGTCGATGGCTGCCACGTGATTAAATGAGATATTCACATCTGGCTGTAAAATATCGATTCATCTCTGCTGAATTTCAGAGAAATAAAAACTCTGAGTATCCGTATCTTCCTCTACAGAACGTATCAACGCAGCTGAGAATTCGATTGGATAATGAACTTTCAAATAGGCAGTTTGATATGCAATCATGGCATAACATACAGAATGCGATTTATTGAATGAATACGAAGCAGCTGGCTCAATCATTCTTTCATAAATCTGAGTTGTTGTTTCAGGTTTGTATCAGTGGAAAGATGCCCCACGTTCAATAAATTCTTTCTTCAACTGTTCAATCACATATTTTTTCTTTTTTCAAACTCCACGACGAAGAAGATCAGCTTCTCAAAGTGAGAATCATGCCATTGCTTGTACAAGAAACATTAACTGTTCCTGATAAACGGCAATTCCATACGTTTCCTTTAAGAATGGATCCAAATCTTCAATCAGCTTTCTTCTTTCTTCTTCTGCTACTTCTGCTCAATATTTTTTAGTCAATTCTGCTCTAAGTTCTGGATACATATATTCAATCTCCTCTTTTCATAATCTTCTATTAATATAACTTGGAATGAATTCCATTGGTCATGGACGGTAAAGTGCGTTCATGGCAACTAGGTTATCAATTTTTTCTGGAATTAGTTCAATCAGATAACGACGCATTCATGCAGATTCGAACTGGAAGATTCACGTAGTATCTCATTGCTGAAAAATTGATTGATAAGTCTCCTTATCGTCAATTGGAATATCCAAACTCATTGTTTCCAAGAATTCTTCAAACATCTCTGGAATTTTTTCTCATTTTTTATCGGCACGAGCTTTGATAATTTTTACACAGTTCTTGATGATAGAAAGATTACGTAATCCCAAGAAGTCCATTTTAAGCAGTCAGATTGATTCAAGTGTTGGTCAATCGTACTGACTAACGATTGTATGGTCTTCTTCTTTGTTATACTGTGTTGGCGTATATGTAGTAACTTTTTCTGGAGCAATAATAATTCCACAAGCATGAACTCACATCTGACGAAGATTTCACGTGAGTTGATCTCAATATTGTATAGCTTGCTGAATTTTTTCATCAGATTCATAGAGATTTTTAAGCTCTGGAGATCATTCTGGATCTTCCACTTGAGCAACTAATCAAATTTTATCTTGAAGTAAGTTTGTCACATAATTCGATTTTTCAAAAGGAACTCAAAGAGTTCTAGCCACATCCTTGAATGCGGCTTTAGTTGCCATTTTCATGAATGTTCAGATTGAACAGACCTTTTCAGCTCAGTATAAATCATAACAGTGTTCAATCACAGTTTGACGTAAGGAATCCTCAAAATCGATATCAAAGTCTGGCATTGAAACTCTGGCTGGATTCAAGAAACGCTCAAATAGCAAATCGAATGGCAATGGATCAACTTCTGTAATTCAGATTACCCATGCTAAAAGAGAACCAGCTCATGATCATCTTCATGGTCAAACTGAAATTTGATGTTCCTTGGCTCGACGTACGTATTCTGACACAATAAGAAAATATGAATTGAATCACATTTCTTTGATAACCTTTAGTTCATATTCTAAACGATCAACATAATATCATAATGAGAATCTCTGATCTCTTCCTGGAATTTCTTTCTGATTTTTTTCTATGAAATCTTTTTTATATTGAGTGTAAGTTTGTAGTGTAAATTTATGCAAATCCTCTGGAGATGTGTCTTTCAATGCAGTCTCTAACTGTCATTTATTTGTTCTCTTTACCAAATTTGCGATACATTCTTCATCTCGAGAATATCTAAATCTCCTAGATAATCATGCATATGCTCTCCAACGTAATTCGAATTCATATGCTTCCATTTTAGTTTCCTGTGCTACCTCTCAAGTCATCAAATTTTGGAGAACAAAATATAAAAAAATCTGTATATAAAAATAATGTTTGGAATGTGAAATTCAAGGAAATAAAATTTATTCTTCTCGCTTGCATTGAAAACTAAATTTCATATAATTTATTATTGGTGTGGATATGGTATATCTTACCAAGAATTCGAATAATTTATCTTACATATACATAAATGAAAAAATCCCTTATAAAAGTTATTTGTGCTTTGATACTTTTGACTGTTATTATCGCTGTTGTACAAAATACAAATGATTATTCTACAGTTTTTAATTCTAATTCAACTTGAACTGGAGAAGCTAAACATATTGATAATGTTATTCAAAAAGATGAGAAATCTTTGAACTGATGGCTTAGTCTTTATAATAGTTGATATTTCAAAAAGGTTGAAGTTGAAGATGGTGTAACATTGAAATGATATATTTTGAGTGGAAGTGAAGAAAAATCTATAATGTTTCCTTTGTGATGAAAGAGAACTATAGATAATTATTTTTTAGTGACTACTAAAAAACCTGCTGACACTAGCATAATTGAATTATGATTAAATTTAACGTGAGATACATTGGTAAATACTGTTTATAATGAGGAAAGTATTTTTGTCAGTTTCTTGAAAGAGTTTTGATGATTAATTTTATTCTTCCTAGTATTCATCATCTGATTCCGTTTGATGATGTGAAAATGAAACTGAGCATGATGATTAATGGACATAAAAGTCTGAAAGAAATCTACAAAGGAAACTAGTAAAACTAGATTTTCAGATGTAGCATGAATGGAAGAAGTTAAAAATGAATTAATGGAAGTTGTAGATTATCTAAAGCACCCTGAAAAATATCACAAAGTTTGAGCTAGACATCCAAAGTGAATTTTGCTTTATGGAGAGCCAGGTTCTGGAAAGACATTACTCGCTCGTGCCGTAGCATGAGAAGCTGATGTAGCATTCTTCAGTGCGTCTGGATCAGAATTTATGGAGATGTTAGTTTGAATGTGAGCAGCAAAAGTTAGAACTTTGTTTAAGCAAGCAAAAGATGCTGGTAGAGCTATAATCTTCATCGATGAAATCGATGCAATCTGAAAGAAAAGATGAAATGGAACTACATGATGACATCAGGAACAGGAGCAAACATTGAACCAGATTTTGACTGAAATGGATTGATTCGATAATCAAACAAATATAATCGTGATGGCAGCTACGAACAGACCTGATATATTAGATCCTGCATTATTACGTGCTGGAAGATTTGATAGAAAAGTTTACGTAACCTCCCCTACTGCCGAAGAAAGAACTGAGATATTCAACTATTATTTGAAGAAAAAGCAAGTATCTGATAAAGTTAATTTAAAAAGTCTGGTAAAAAGAACAAGTGGTTTGGTTTGAGCTGATATCGAAAATATAGTAAACGAAGCTGCTCTTAGAATTGCAAAAGATTGAAGAACTGTATTAGAGCCTGAAGATTTTGAATACGCTCTCGAAAAAGTAATTATGTGACCTGAAAAGAAATCTAAATGAATTCAAGAAAAGGAGAAGAGAATAATTGCTTTCCACGAATTAGGACATGCTTTATTAGCTCATGTTCAGCCTGAAGCAGATGCTCCTGAAAAAATTTCTATCGTGAGAAGATGACATGCTCTATGATTGACTTGGATTACTCCTGCTGAAGATAGAAATCTATACTCTAGAAATTATATATTGTCTGAAGTAGCTGGGCTACTTGGATGACGTGCTTCTGAGGAAATTTTCTTTGGAAAAGATGAAATTACAACTGGAGCTTCTAATGATTTCGAGAGAGCTAATAAAATTATTAGAGATATGATAACTAAATATGGAATGGATCCTGAAATTGGATTGGTAGTTTACCCTGATGAAAATAGTTCAGATTTCTCTTTCTTTAAACCTTATAGTGAAGAAACTGCTGAAAAGATTGATGAAAAAGTTAAGAAGTATCTAGAAGATGCTTATGAAATAGCAAAAAATACTATTCTTGAACATAAAGAGACTATGGAGAAAATCGCTGAACTTTTGATAAAGAAAGAATATATTTCCGGTGAAGATTTCTCCATGATGGTTGAGAATCCAGATAAAATTGATGAGTTTAGAGATACTGATGAAATGGTCAGTAGAGCTGAAGAAAAAGAAAAAAAATCTGAGGTAAATGAAGTAATCAATACTATTGAAGAAAAGCTTGAGAATGAATGAAAAGATAAAAAATCTGAACCTAAAAAGATAGTTAAAAAATCTATCTCTCGCAAAAAGTCTTAATATTTTATCCATGAAATAAATATTCATGAAAAGCGTACTTGCTCTAGATCGATATACAAATAAATATTTGAACATTAACAAAGTTTCTCCTGAAATTTTGGAGAATTTGAAAGTGGGAGATAAAATCGTGTATGAACAACCTGATCCAAAAACTGGAGCTATGAAACTTTCAATCTGAACTATAATTTCATGATGAATGCAATCTGGAAACGATAAAGATAAGAATTTCTTTTCTGCTGACTTTGTAAGAATGCTTGAATGAAAGGAAGAAGAAGAATTTAATACTCAACAGGAAATTGCGTTAAAAATATTTCCAACGTTCAAGAGAGAATTTCAGGAAGAGTTTCCAAATTCTGTACCTGTAACAGCTAGATTTCAGATTTTTTCTGATCAGCTTTATTTCTTCTTTTATTCAGAGGAGAGATATGTCTTCACAGAATTCGTAAAAAAATTCAGAGAAAAACTATGAAAAAATATGTTCTTATTCCAAGTATGAGCCAGAGATATGATGAGAATGTCTCCATGAGCTGACGGAATGATGTGTAGCTCTGGACAATGTCTATGCTGTAAAACTTGTACAATGTTGCCTAATATAGAAATCGAAAGCGTAGTTATGCAAAATCTGGAATGAAGAGATATTGAGAGATTAAAATGAAAATGCTGAAAGTTGAAATGCTGTCTGCTCTATGAATTGGATTTGTACGTGAGTGAAAGTAAGAAATTTCCACGCAAAGGTTCTAAAGTAGATATGAGGTGATTATATGAGAGAAGAATGGACGAGAATAGTGATAATACGTGAATAGTTGCCTCTTATAATATTATCACTCAGGATGTAAATATTAAGACAAGCGATGGATTTATCAGAATTCCTGTGGAAAAATTAAAAGGAAAAGTAAAAGAAACTCCAAAGGATGAAAAGCCTAAGGAAGAAAAAATTAAGGAAGAAAAGAAATAATAAAAATCAACTTGAAATTAAAAAGTAAATAGTTATATAATGAATGTGAGTCATTCGCCACACATGTCTTATGCAAAGTGCACGGCATGAGCCGGCGGGTGGCTCCACCCAATAGCCTTCCTGTATTTAGGAAGGTTTTTCTTTAATCTTGAAATAATAAAGTTAAATTTGTATAATTAAGTTAATAAACAAAACTTAAAAGAAAGGAGTTATTATGGGAACAGTAATATTTGCAGTCGGTTTGTTCTCATGCCTACTTATGTATTATTTCGCAAGTAATAATGTTGCTTTTCATAAAAGATTAGCACAAAATCACCACGAGATTAATATCTACAAGGGGTATGAGGATCCTCATGTTAAAAAACTTATCAGCGATTTTAAGGAGAAGTATCCATTCTCAGTAGAAGAGCTCAATAAGTTGTCTGGCAAAAAGCTTGAAAACTATGTTGAAGCCACAGAAGAGTTGCTGGGAAGCATAAGAAAACATGTGGAACAAAAATCTGTCAGTTAATTCTACAAACTCTCGCAGGTGCCAGTTTCTGGCACTTTTTTAATACTTGACTTTTTGAATAAAATATATACTATATTATTTAGTAGATTATTTGAAGATTTTATTAACAAAACAAAATATTAAAAGAAAGGGTTAAATTATGAAAACATTAGATTCGGCTTTCAAAAAGCGTCTAACAGTGTGTATGTTACTCACAATTGTAGCTAGTATTTTACTGGCATTCATGTGCTATGCGATTTACCTGAGCGGCGAGATCTCTGCGAACTTCGGCTTCATTGCCTTGATTATCACTCAGGTTGTCTTCACAGCAATGAACTGCCTGTGGTTCAGCAACGGCATCAAGGATGAAGAATTTACTGGCTCATGCAGAAGTGCTTGGGGATTAGTGTTACTGTTCCTTATCCCTCCGATTTACTTTCTGCGGGAGACTGGTGCGTCAGATTTTATCTACGTATCCGCATTCATGCCTCTGTTTATGACTGCCCTCCATTGGGCCGAGTGGTGTGTGAAGAACGTTCAAATCAGACCTTCTGAAGGGGTAAGCTAAGAGCCCCAAGTTGTTCTTGGCAAAGTATAATAGCGGTTGTATCAGACCGCTATTTTTTCTTTAATCTTGAAATAATAGAGTCAAATCTATATAATTAAATTGATAAACAAAATGTTAAACTCTAAAAATTTGTAGAATATGCCTGTATCTTTGTCAGTATCTTTAACTGCACTCGTAGTTTTATTTGCATTCCTAGTCATATTCGTATATTATTTTTCAAGAAATCATGGTACGTTCTATAGGAAGTTAACGATGAATCACCATGAGATAAATATGTACAAGGAGTGTGATGATCCTCATGTTAGAAAACTTATCAGCGATTTTGTTGAGAAGCATCCATACTCAGTGGATTATCTCCATAATCTACCTATTGATGATTTTAAGAAGTATCTTAAGGAAACAGATGATTTGTTAGATAACATAAGGGAACATTTGAGAACAATTAGGTAAAAAGAAAATTAGGTGACCAGAATTTCTGGCACCTTTTTTATTTTTCTTGACATTTGATATAAAATATATAATTTAATCAAACGATAAGTCATTGAGAATAATAAAAACAAATATTAAAATTATTAATTATGAAAACAAAAAAAGACAACTACACTTCTGGTAAGAAATTACCCTGGCATTTTGGTAACGAAGACGATTTTCGTCCTCTTATAATATTGCCTAAACTGAGAGTATAAATCGTAATAAATAAAAGCTTAAAAGGAAGGATAATGTATGAAAGCAAAATTTCATTTTAAAGGATTTCTTAAAGGGCAATTTAAAGCCAAAACTTACTATGATCTATGGATTGATGCAGATATTGATTCAATGGACTTTCTGGTTGATAATGGTAAGAGTGTATGGATTAAAACCAACGAAAGGGCTAAAATCGATGAGCTTCTATCTCACCGCGAATACAATCACGCAATGGATGTTCGTATAGAAGAATACGGATTAACAGTTACTTTCATAAAGAAAACTCCAAATACCATCTGTTTTACTAGTGAGTATGTAGGGACTAAAGATATCCTTCAGATTACAATTAAAGGTGAAGTGTTGTAATATCTCACATGAACAGCTCGTTTTACCAGTAATGGAATCAAAAAGAATGAGTATGAATTTGTCATCTAAAGAGGTGCCAGTTTCTGGCACTTTTTTTATTATTGATTATCGTTGGGAGATGATTATAATGAATTTCAATATAAAAATACTTAAAAAAAACAGATTTGAATTTTAGTTTTTTTAGAGTATCTATGAAACAATTTTGAGCTCGAGTTTGGGTTATACTTACAATCATTCTAGTAATGGTTGTGATTGCTTGGATTATTAAATGGTTCCTCAATAAATCTAATTGAGTGAAGGATAAAATTTCGTTTTCTTGGAAAGAAAAAATCAAAACTAAGCAAATAAAGAAGGACCTTGAAGAGAATAAAGAGAATATAATTAATCCTAATACTGAGGATACCAAAACTGATGAAGAATTCCAGAAAGTGATAGAAACTGCTGTGGCAGAAAAAGCAGAGGAAGAAGAAAATGAAAAGAGAGAAGAAAAAGCTGAAGATAAAAAGGAAGAAAAGAAAGAGACTAAGAAAGAGGAGAAAAAAGAAGATAAATCTGAAGAAAAGCAGGAAGAAAAAGCTGAAGCTTCGGTTTTTGATGAAACTGCATCTTTGGATACTCCAAGCGAGAAAGTATTGGACGATAAAGAGAAGAAAATGATTGATAGAATAATTATTGAAGCTACAACTTTAAAGAACGGATGAAAATATGACGAATATGAGAAAAAGATTATTGAATGATTAGCAATTGATCCGTCAAATTTGGAATTAACTAAAATGCTTGCTGATTATTATTTCGTGATTTGAAGTTATAAAAAAGCTTTACCATTATTGAAGAAAATTATTGAATGGGTTCCAGAAGATCATAAATCGTTATGGCAGATTTGAGAAATTTATTTCATTAATGGAGATAACTGAACTGCTGAATTATTAATTGATAAAGCTGTAAATTTGAAACCTGATAGTCCAAAATATAATTTGAGTTTGGTAGAAATATATTATAATACTGACAGAATTATGGAAGCTATTTCTTGTATGGAAAAAGTAATAAAACTCAGACCAACGAATACAAATTATCTTTTCACTCTAGCTATGCTTTATGAAGAGATTTGAGATATTGCAAATGCTAAAAAGAATTACTTTACTATACTTGAATTCGAACCAAGTAATGATAAAGCTAAGAAAAAGTTAAGACAACTTAGTGATTAAAAATGATAAAAAACTTAAATATATCAGACCGGAGACAAGCTAAAAATCTACTATGAAATGAGTGGAATTTATGAGCAAAAGAGTCGTGAGCTCCAAAGAATTTGTGTTCATGGATTTATTTTGTGGAGATTTTGGAAAAAACTGAAAAATTGATAGCTTACAAAGAGAAATGAAAGCTTATATGATTTTGATGATATGGAAATTATAACTCCAAAACATTAAAGAAAAAATTTTTCTGATTAATAAAGAAAATATTATATCAAAGTCCCAGATTAAAAAATAAACAAGCACTCATTGATTATTACGAAAATTATACTTACGTTCCAGATTCTCTGAAAGATTACTTTGACTGAGAAGTTATTATTTTGATAGTTAAGCCTGAATATCGTTGAAAATGAATAGGAAAGAAATTATTAATCAGGATTTTTGAATTGGCAAAAAAAGATTGAATTAAACATTTATTAATTATGTCCGATGAGTCTTGTAATTATCAGGTTTATGAAAATTTATGATGCGAAAGACTTCATAAAGCAAAAATATTAAACGAAGAGTGATGAAAACTATGAAAAGAGAAATATGAATATTGATATGTTTATGATAAAGCATTATAAAAAAGGAGTTCAAGAATTCTGAACTCCCCTTTTGGTTTGTTGGTTTAACAGGATTCGTGATGTTTTTCTTGAGGACGCCAATAATCCAGTTTCTCAATTTTTCTGCCAGTTTCCTTGGCATTCCTATCGAAGAATAGATTAGTTTGCACCCCAAGGAAGAAACGCCTAAATGCTTCCTCATTCTCGCTGTCAAAGACATCATTAACCCATTCATCATTCAAGATGGAATCAATCCTAGGAATGAGCTTCTCGAGAAATTCCTTAGTCCACTCACACTGTTCATTACAGATTTCTGAATTCCAGTTTTCCTTGAATTTACCAAGAGCTATTTCGGCATACTTCCTCAAATCTGCAAGAGCATCAACAGTATAAATCTGATACTTCTTAAGTGCTAAATTCTTGAGATCGTACTGTTCAATGTAACTTCGAATGAACAATTCGGTGAGAAAGAGGTTCTTTCTTTTAATCAGCTCATTCTCCTTGAGAAGATTCTGGTTCTCAGTCCCCATAGCAAAATTAATTTTCTCTATGAGTTCGAAAGAAACCGTAGGTTCATTACGATAACGCCCAAGAGCGAAACCGGCAACTAAGGCAATTAACCCAACAACGATAATACAAATTACTACATTCATAATAACCTCCTGTTTTTAGTTTGACATTTTGTTATTAAAAATAATAATATAAATTATTATAAAAAAGTCAATAGAAATAAAAAAATCCCTCCGTGAAACACAGGAGGGAAACAGAGACTCAGAATGCATACTGTCACGCATAGTTTAAGAGAATGGCTGCTACCAAGCCAACTCACATTCTTTCATTGTCTCTGAGAACAAGCATTTCCTTAACGACATTATGGGAGAAGGACTGGCTCATCTAACGTGGTTTTAATATAAAGATTTAACCTTTTATTTCAATGTTAACTAAACACACTATCTCTCTAATTCATATACAACAATCGCTCAGATTTGCTCTCATTGATATGATATAATGAATCTATGTTTTAATATTCCTGGGAAATTTGGACGTGGATTATCTATCTTTTCGAGAGTACATTTATCCATATATATATCAGATAATTTCACTCAGTTGATATCTTGATGATTGAGTTTATCTATTTTTCAGACTTTGAACGCTTTAAGATAAGAATCCTTTTGAGAGAATTTAAAATTATATTTCTTGTACAGCATGTGGAGAGCTATATACATAATTTCAGCAGGCTGAATGATTTTATGGTCGATAGAATCGATAAATAATGGGAATTTGCTTCATACAGTTTTTTCTCTTTCTCGTGGGTCATTTACCCATTTATCATATTCTTTATTTAGCATAAATTTATCTGCTTTCTCTCAATGAGTGATATGTTTAGAGAATTCTCAATTCACAGAAAATAAAATAAAGCTTCCTCCCCCACTCTGAGCTACTCATTCATTTATCAGCTTTATTAAATATGTTTCAATATTCTTCTCTTTTATCCTTTCTCCAGTTGGTGAACCAGTCGTGAATTGCATTGGAATAAGTTGATAAGACTGATTTGGAGTCTTTTTGATAATAAAATCCATGTCAGTTTTTTTCTCCATATCGTCTTTA
>Ga0310696_10006721_pt1 | contig 13609 bp, 12 predicted proteins | sample AusTroGonzalo_MG_4_FD_203885 | JGI IMG/M metagenome (GOLD analysis project Ga0310696, IMG submission 203885) | Bovine rumen microbial communities from tropical cattle in Woodstock, Queensland, Australia - Gonzalo_02 (v2) (version 2) | ecosystem: Host-associated > Mammals > Digestive system >... | reverse complement strand
ATGCTCCGGCAAATCCGTAAATGGCTATGCCGGCGGCAATGGCGAGGTTCAGGGAATCGACTTTGTCGCTGCTTTCGATACGGACGGGCTGACCGAAGGACGCGAATTCGGGCGGGAGGCCGCTGCCTTCATTGCCGAAGATGAGAGAATACGGCGACGGAACGGGGCTCCGAAGCACTTCCCGCAGGGGCAGGGAGGCATCCAGCATAAAGGGAAAGAGATGACGGGTTGGGAAGGCCGCGCGATAGTCGTCAAAGGAATCAAAAAGCCGGACACGGAGGGAGAAGAGGCTGCCCATGCTGGCGCGGACGGTTTTCGGATCGAAGAGATCCACGCAGGGGCGGATGAGGGCCAGGTCCTCCACACCGAAGCCCAGAGCGGTGCGCAGGATGGTGCCGACATTGCCGGAATCGCCCGGATGATGGAGGACGACGTGGGGCTTCGCCGGGTCCAGATCGTCCTGAAACTTGGCGAAGACGGCGGCGGCGAAGCAGTTCTCCTTGCCGCTGACGCGGGAGAGGGCGCGATCGGCTTCCTCCACGCGGACGCCGAGAGATTCCGCGAGAGAGCGGAGCTTATCCGCGCCTTCACGGCCGGCGGCGGAAGAGTGCAGCAGGAGACGGCGCACCAGGGCCGGCCGATGCTTCAGGCATTCCATGGAAGGAAAGACGCCGGGGGCGTAAGAGTAGTCAAGGGAGGAACTGTAGGGGGCAAGTGAAGGCATAGGGGAGTCCTTTCTTATACTAACGGATCGGGGTCTTTCTTCTGGGATTTGACGCCGTCGATGGAAATCCAGGTATGGCAGGCCATGTTATCGAAGGTAAAGTCTACGCGGGCGCGCTCCTTGCGCCAGTCGATGCGGGTGATTTTCCCCTGACAGCCGTTAAAGAGCGGATCCTCGAGGGTGACCTTGTCACCGATGCAGCAGGTTTTCATGGAACCGACGAGGCCATCCTTTTCGAAGAGCCTCATGGCGAAATCCAGGTCGGAGCCGACGAGTTCATAGCCGGTATCCTGCTTGCCGACGCGGCGGATGACGCCGTCCATGCCGAAGAACTGGGTATAGTCCACCATGCGCTCTTCGCTGAAGACGAAAACGTAGCCGGGGAGAAGATCGAACTGCTTCTCGATATTCTGGCCTTTTTTGCGCTGGCGGCGAACGATCTGGGGGGAGAAGGAGCGCATGGCGCCGCGGATCTCCATCAGTTTTGCGATAACCTTGCAGCGCTGGGTTTCGCAGAACATGCAGTAGACGTACATAAGGGAAGTTCCTTCCTTATTAATCCTTGAGTATTATGGCATTAATAGTAATTACAGTCAACAGGAAAGGATTTCGCGTCTGCGGACGCGACCAGGGCTTTCCGATCGCCCTGGACCTTCGGCGGCATGATTTTGTGTACAGAGAAGTTGGCAAAAAAATGAAATTGTTGTTCGTACTTTTTACGTACAACTTATTGTATTTGATTGGCTTGTCTGATACAATATAAACAACATACGGGGGAAGGATGTGTTTGCGGTGGCGGAACAGCCCAAGTATCTTCAGGTGGCGGATGTACTGCGGAAGGAGATCGCGGAAGGAGTTTTCCGGGACGGACAGACCCTGATGACAGAAGAGGAACTGCGCGTCCGCTTCAACGTGAGCCGCCAGACCGTACGCCAGGCGATCGCGCTGCTGGAGGACGACGGGCTGGTGGACCGGAGACGAGGCAGCGGTACCTACGTGCGCCACGGACCGAGAAAACGGCAGGGGACGGTCCACGTGGGCGTGGTGACGACATACATCACAGACTACATCTTCCCGAGCATCGTGCAGGGGATGGAGAGCATACTGAACGCGAACGGCGCGATCATGAACCTGAGCGCGACATACAACGATGCGAAGACAGAGCGGAACATCCTCGAGCGGATGATGGACGGGCAGGTGGACGGCCTGATCGTCGAGGGAACGCGGACGGCGATGCAGGCGGAGAACCTGGATCTGTACCGGCGGCTGGAGGAGAGGAACATTCCGCTGTTGTTCATGAACGGATACAATCCGGAGCTGGCGCAGATCCCCCACGTGGTGATGGACGACTACGGCGGCGGGCGGATCGCGGCGCAGGAAGTGCTGAGCCGGGGATACCGGAAGCCGGGCGGCATGTTCAAGACGGACGACCGGCAGGGGCAGGAAAGGCTGAAAGGATATCTTGACGAGATGGAAAGCCACGGCGTTGAGATCCCGGAGAGCCGGCTGTTGAAATTCGGAACGGAAGAGCGGATGACGCTGCTGTATACGGAAAAGGGACAGAACTTTGTGAAGAGACTGCTTGTGGGCGAGGCGGACTGCATGGTGTGCTACAACGACGTGTTCGCGGTGAGCCTGATGGCGATGCTGCAGCAGGAGGGAATGAAGCTGCCGGAGAGCATGGGGTTCATCGGATTCGACAACGCGACGTTCGCGGAGATGGCGACTCCGAAGCTGACGACGCTGGGACATCCGAAGGAGGCGTTCGGGGCACTGTGCGCGGAGAAGCTGCTGCGGATGATCGCCGGGGAGCGGGAGAAGAGCGTGAGCATGGCCTGGACGCTGATCGAGCGGGACAGCCTGCCGAGGGTGGATACGCTGTGAGCATGGCTATCCTGTGCGTCGGGAAGATGAAGGAGAAAGCGTACCGGGAGCTGGCGGATGAGTATCTGAAGCGGCTGGGACGGTACGGGAAGATCGAGGAAACCGAGATTCCGGACCTGCCGGAACCGGCGGGAAACTCGGCCGCGCTGGAGGAACAGGTCAAAAGCCGGGAAGGAGAGGCGCTGCTGACGAAGATCCGGCCCGGGGACCGGGTGATCGCACTGACGATCCAGGGAAAACAGCGGAGTTCGGAGGAACTGGCAGAGCATATTCAGGAGATGCGGACAAGCGGGATCAGCCGGGTTGTGTTCGTGATCGGCGGGAGCCTGGGGCTGGGAGAGAATGTACTAGCCCGGGCGGATGAAGAGATGAGCATGAGCAGGATGACTTTTCCGCACCGGCTGGCGAGAGTGATGCTGCTGGAGCAGCTTTATCGGGCGGAGAAGATTATCGCGGGGGAAAGGTATCATAAATGAAAAGAAAGATTTTAGGGCTGGCTGCGCTGCTGATGGTGCTGGTTTTAATCCTCAGCAGCTGCGGGGCAAAGGATGCGGCAGCGTCGAAGAAGGACGCTTCGCCGACGGCGGCGTTGACGGAAGCGGCCGCGGCTACGGCTGCACCGGGGGCGGAGACGCAGGAGGGTTCTGAGGAATCGGGGCCGATTATCGAGCCGCAGGCGATCGCGGATTACCTATTTGAGCACGGGGAACTGCCGGAGAACTTCATTACAAAGAAGGAAGCGAAGGAACTGGGCTGGGACAGCAGGTATAACTATGTGAGCGATGTGGCGCCGGGGATGAGCATCGGCGGAGATTACTTCGGGAATTACGAAGGGAACCTGCCGGAGGTGAAGGGGCGGAAGTACTACGAGTGCGACTGTTACTATACCGGCGGGGAACGGAATGCTTACCGGATTATCTACTCAAACGACGGGCATGTATGGTATACGGAAGACCATTACAATACGTTTGTAGAGATGAAGCCAAGTCATTAGGGGGCTTTCCGCAAGGAATCGCACGCGCACCGCGGCCGGTGTACCGGCTCGCGCACCGCACGCGACATCGCCCAGACCCCTTCGGTCTGAAATGCTTGTGAGGAGGAGACGGGATGAAGAGAATCCTGAAGATTGCGGGACTGGCGGCTATGCTGGCGCTGTGCCTCATTCTGACAGGCTGCTACAACGCGCCGGACGACGTGAACACCGGATCGAACACCGACCCGGGGAACGCGCTGCCTTTCCAGACGCTGGCCCCGACGGCCACGATAGAGGTGACGCCGGACACGATCGTAATCGAGACGCAGAATATCTTCGGCGGCGAGACATCGGGCATTCAGACACCTACGCCCACCCCGCCCCAAGGCGGAGCGAGCGGATGGAACGACTGGGGCACGGTACAGGACGGGACGACGCCGACGCCGAACCCGACGAGCAGCGTGATCGTGTTTGACAACGTGACGGTGACACCGCCGGACGGCGCAACGATCGAAGTGGTGACGACGGCGCCGAAAACGCCGGAACCGACGGAAGCGCCGGTAACTCCGACGCCGACCCCGCCGAGCCTGCAGCGCGGCTTCACGGGAAGCGAAGCAGTGCGCACGGTGCAAAAACGGCTGAAGGAACTGGGCTACTACAACGGGAGCGCGGACGGTGACTTCGGCCCGGCGACAGAGGCGGCCGTGAAGGCCTTCCAGCGGGCGAACGGACTGACCGCGGACGGCAAGGTCGGGAAACAGACGCTGGCAAAGATGAACGCGAAGACGGCGGTCAGCAATAAATCGGGCCACGCCGCGACGGAAAAAGCTAAGACGACGGCGGCTCCGAAGAAGACGAATACCCCCAAACCCACGGCGAAGAAGACGAACACCCCGCGGCCGACCGCGACCCCGAACCTGAGCAAAGACTACTATCTGGATATCGGATCAAAGGGCAAGAAGGTCGAGACGCTGCAGAGGCGGCTGATCGAGCTGGGCTGGCTGAGCGGACGGGTAACGGGCAAATACGACGAGGATACTGCGGCAGCGGTAATGGCCTTCCAGCGGAAGACAAAGGGCCTGTGGGAAGACGGAATCGCCGGTCCGGACACGCTGCAGGCGCTGTATTCCTCGAACGCGGCACGGAACGGATCATCGAAATCGAACGGATCGGGCAGTTCGAGCAGCTCGGGCAGCTCATCAAGCAGCAAACCGGACACCCTCGAAAGGGGCAGCACCGGGAGCGAGGTGCGGAGACTGCAGCAGAAGCTGAAGGATCTGGGCTACCTGAGCGGAAGCGTAGACGGCAGTTTCGGCGTTGCAACGGAGGCGGCGGTGATCGCCTTCCAGAAGAACAACAACCTGACGGCGGACGGCAAGGCCGGGACCGCCACGCAAAGCAAGCTGTACAGCGGGACGGCACGGAAGGCCACAGGCAACGCGGCGAAGATCGAGACGAGCAGCGAATCGGTAAGCAGCTATTCGGAAAGCGGCAGCTCAGGCGGATCCGGCAGTTCGGGCAGCAGTTCCGGGAGCAGCGGGAGCTCCGGCAGCAATTCAGGCAGCAGTTCCGGAAGCAACACGAGCAACGCTTCCGCGACGACAAGCAACAGCGGACGGGACACGAAGGATATTGCCTCGACCGGTTATGTGACGCTGGAGAACGGAACGGAGAGCGAGCAGGTCAAGACGCTGCAGAAGCGACTGAAGGACCTGGGATACTACAACGGGAATATAGACGGACGATACGGCGATGGAACGCAGGCGGCGGTGATGGCCTTCCAGCTGCGGAACAACCTGACGGTGGACGGCAAAGCCGGACCGGCAACGCAGCGGGTACTGTACGGCAGCAAGTCAAACATCACATATGCGTCGATGTATCAGGGAGAGGAAAGCACAGCGGTCAAAAATCTGCAGTACACGCTGTACGAGCTGGGATACTACGACGGGGCGATCGACGGGAAATACGGCCAGACGACGGCGGACGCGGTGAGGGCCTTCCAGATGGAGAACCATCTGGACAAGGTGGACGGCATCGCGGGAAGCAAAACACTGAGCAAGCTGTATTCCTCCGACGCAATCGCTGCGACGGCATCGAACATGGACTACGACACGGCGAAAGCCGGGGACAAGAGCGACCTGGTGGTGCAGATCCAGGACTGCCTGATCCAACTGGGATTCCTGAACAGCATTACGGGAGAGTATGACGACGCGACGGTAGCGGCGGTGAAGGCTTTTCAGTCCGCCAACGGACTGACGCCGGACGGGAAATGCGGGGATCTGACGCTGCAGGTGCTGTTTGGATACTGAGGAATTCAGAATTGAGGAATGAAACGAAGAAGAACGTGGATTGCCACGGCGATGCTGTGCGCGGTTTTGTGTATGCCGGGGATTACGGCATCGAGCCCGCAAGAAAGCGTGACCCGGTGCCTGGTCATCGGATTTGACCGGTTTGTGACAATGCCCTCGACAGGGCATGCATCGGCAAACAATACGGAGACCATGGCGGCACTGCTGGAGGATTTCCTGCCGGGAGAGAAGCAAATCACGATACACGTGGACGGGCCGGGGACCATCAGCGGATTGGAGGAACTGATCCGGGAAACTTTCGAGGGGGCCCGGGAGGAAGACACGGCGCTGGTGTACCTGAGCACCCACGGGGTGAACGCACTCGGAGCGCCGGGAGGCACAGCTCTGCTGATTTCCGACGGAGAGCAGGAGGAAAGGCTGACGCCGAAACGGCTGCGGGAAATATTGGACAGGATTCCGGGAAAGAAGATCCTGATGGCGGACGCATGCCGAAGCGGCGCGCTGATCGGCCGGGGAACAAAGTACGGCAAGGATTTTTTCGACGACGAGCGGTACCGGGCGCTGGTTTCCGCGGGAGCGGAGGAGGACAGCTGGTTCTGGAGCGCGGAGGAGGACGAATACACCGGGACGGGATATTTTACGGGTGCGCTGGACAACGCTCTGCGGGCGAGCGACCCGGAGCAGATTGACCCGGACGGAAACGGAACGGTGAGCCTGAAGGAACTGACGGACCGGCTGCGGGAGATCCACGGAGCTTCGACGGTCTACAGCCGGCCGGAAGAGGACGATGAGCCGCTGTTCATCCTGCCGGAAGACCGGAAGGCCGGCGCGAAGCTGCGGGGACTGCAGTTTGACCCGGTGGAGAGAGACGGAGAGAGCCTGACGCTGAAGTTCCGGTTTCGGGCAGAGGAACAGGTGCGGCTGACGTATCAGCTGGTGCCGAGCCGGAACGGAAAGTGGGACTTTGAGCATGCGGTCAAGATGCCGGACCGGGAGCGAACGGGACTGATCCGCGGGCTGGTGAGCCCGGGGGAAAAGGAACGGACGATCCGCCTGAGCAAGGAGAGCCTGGGCGAGGACGGGAAGGCGCTGCTGCAGATCATATCCCTGCAGGGAGAAGAGCAGCGACCGGCCGCGGAGGCAGGGCAGGTGATCGAAATTGTGCCTGCGGGGCAGGAGATTTCAGCGGAGGAATAGAAAGCTTTAAAGATAAGGGGCTTTCCGATCGCCCCTTAACCCTTCGGCCAGGGCTTTCCGATCGCCCTGGACCTTCGGCCCGAATGTTTGCCTGAGTGAAATTAATCGGCTAAATAGATCAATTTATCAATCAGCAAAGTAAGGAGAATAAAGAAATGTCAGAATGTACACATGACTGCAGCACTTGCGGGGCGGATTGCGCGAGCAGGGGAAAGACGGAGAGTCTGCTGGAACCCCAGAACGCGCAAAGCAATGTGAAAAAAGTAATCGCCGTGATGAGCGGCAAGGGCGGCGTCGGGAAGAGCCTGGTGACAAGCTTGCTGGCCGTACTGACGAAACGGAACGGCCATGAGACCGCAATCCTGGACGCGGACATTACGGGACCATCGATTCCGAGGATCTTCGGGGTGACGGACAAGGCGATGGGCACGGTGGACGGGATCCTACCGGCGGAAACGCGAACGGGCATCAAGATGATGAGCGTGAACCTGCTGCTGGAGAACGACACGGACCCGGTGATCTGGCGCGGGGCGCTGATCGCGGGGACGGTAAAGCAGTTCTGGACGGACGTGGTATGGGGTGACGTGGACTACATGTTCGTGGATATGCCTCCGGGAACGGGGGACGTGCCGCTGACAGTGTTCCAGAGCCTGCCGGTGGACGGGATCATTATCGTGATGAGTCCACAGGAGCTGGTGGGAATGATCGTCGAGAAAGCCATGAACATGGCGAAGATGATGAATATCCCGGTGATCGGCATCGTGGAAAACATGAGCTGGGTTGCGTGTCCGGACTGCGGGAAGAAGATCTACCCGTTCGGAGAAAGCCAGACAGCAAAGGTTGCCATGAACCAGGGGATCCCGCTGCTGGCGCAGCTGCCGATTGTTCCGACGATCGCAAAGGAATGCGACACGGGGGTCATTGAACTGTTCAATGAAGACTGGCTGGACGTTGCCATTCGGGCAATCGAAGATTGCCCGAAGAGAGTGGAGAGTTGAGAATTCCCTGAGATAATATCAGAAAGGGGGCCGGGGGTTGGCCAGGGGAAACCAGAATATCAACGACCAGCTGTACCGGTCCAGAAGCCGGAACGCGGCAGAAAACCCGCGGGAGAGCGCGGAACAGATCCGGAAGCGGCAGATTCGCAGCTGGATCATCCTGGTGGCGGTGGTGCTGGCCGTGCTGCTGGGATTCCACTTCCTGCGGCAATACGGCAAGGGCAAGGAGATCGGCATGAATCAGCTGCCCTGTTACTCGAGCCAGAACGTGACGCCGTTCCGGGACGGGATGGTATACTACGACGGGGCATCAATCCATCACCTGAGCAGCACGGGCACGATCCGCTGGAGTTTTCCGGCGGGGGATGGCGTGAAGTTCTTCGTGGGGCCGACGCATCTGGCCGTGTGGAGCGGGACGCAGCTGTATCTGGTGGACAAGGACGGAAACGCCACGTACAACGAGAGCCTGGAAGCACAGGTGCAGTTTGCCCGGGTGGGCGAGCGGTACGCGGCGGTCGTGATCGGGGACGATACGGACCCGAAGCTGATCGTAAAGGACATGAAGGGCGCGCAGGTAGATGCGGAAGCGGAGGCTTTCAGCGGACTGATGATCCTGGACACGGGATTCTACGGCGAGCAGGGCGAGTATCTGTGGACGCTGTCGCTGGACATTTACGGCACGGCGCCGAACACGATCCTGAACACGTTCCAGGTCGGCAAGATGAACACGGGCGAGGTTTCGCTGGGCGAGGCGCTGACGTACAGGGTGCTCTATGAGAACGCGAAGCTGCGCGTGTTCACGACGAGGCAGGTCTACACGTATGACTACAAGTGCGTGCAGGATACGAACGCGACGATGCTGGTATACGGATGGAAACTGATCGACGCGGATATCCCGGACCGGGGGCGGGCCAAGATGCTGCTGGCCCCGACGAGCCAGACTTCCAGCGCGCAGAGTATCACGGAACTGCGGGTGCTGGAAGGGATGAATGATAAGCGGTATACGCTGCCAACGGCCTGCGTCGGCGCCAGTATATGGCATGGGAACATATACGCGGTATCGGCGGACTATGTTTACAGGGCTGATGTGAACAGTCAGAGGTTTTTCGGGTATCGTATCCCCGCGCCGGAAGGGGTCAATATCACCGCGTTTTATGGGATTACGGATGACGGGAGAATGCTCCTGGCGTCAGGAGAGACAATGTATTCGATGTCTCTGCCTGAGAGGTAAGATGTGGGGGCTTTCCGATCGCCCCCACGCCCCTTCGGCCAGAGGCTTTCCGATCGCCTCTGGACTCTTCGGCCTGAGTTTTTCTTATTTTATATTCGGGTTAAGTTAACTATTTCATTTTGATTTGAGAGGAAGAAACATCATGGCAAAGGACCAGAAACAGGAATTTGTGACCCACATCACTCCGCGGAGTGAGGACTTTTCCCAGTGGTATACGGACGTAATCAAGCAGACAGAACTGTGCGACTACGCGCCGGTGAGGGGCTGCATGATTATCCGGCCTTACGGCTACGCGATCTGGGAGCGGATCCAGGCAGAAATGGACAAACGCTTCAAGGAGACGGGAGCGGAGAACGTATACTTTCCGATGCTGATTCCTGAAAGCCTGCTGCTGAAGGAGGCGGAGCACGTGGAAGGTTTCGCGCCGGAAGTGGCGTGGGTAACCCAGGGAGGGACGGAGAAACTGCAGGAGCGGCTGGCGGTTCGGCCGACAAGCGAGACGATCTTCTGCTCGATGTACTCGAAGTGGGTGCAGACCTGGCGGGATCTGCCGATGATGTACAACCAGTGGTGCAGCGTGATGCGGTGGGAGAAGGCTACGCGGCCTTTCCTGCGGACGAGCGAGTTCCTGTGGCAGGAAGGCCACACGATCCACGCTACGGCAGAGGAAGCCGAGGAAGAAACGCTGAGGATGCTCGAGGTCTACCGCGAGGTGGCCGAGGACGTGCTGGCACTGCCGGTCTATGTCGGGCGGAAGAGCGATAAGGAAAAGTTTGCCGGCGCACGGGCAACCTATTCCATGGAAGCAATGATGCAGGACGGGAAGGCGCTGCAGGCGGGTACGAGCCACAACTTCGGCACGAACTTTGCTGAGGCGTTCGACATCCAGTATCAGAGCAAGGAAGGAAAGCTGGAATATGTTCATGAGACCAGCTGGGGCGTGAGCACGCGGCTGATCGGCGCGCTGATCATGACCCACGGAGACGAGCGCGGCCTGCGGCTGCCGCCGAAGGTTGCCCCGATCCAGGCGGTTATCCTGCCCATCGCGGCGCACAAGGGCGGCGTGATGGAGGCGTGCGAAAGCCTGTACGCGGAATTGAAGAAGGCCGGATACCGGGTAAAACTGGATGACCGCGACACGGTGAGCCCGGGATTCAAGTTCAACGACTGGGAACTGAAGGGTGTGCCGGTACGGCTGGAGATCGGGCCGAGAGACCTCGAAAACGGCGTAGTGACGGTGTTCCGGCGGGATACGCTTGAGAAATTCACAATGCCGATCGAAGGGCTGAGCGAGAAGCTGGGCGGGCTGCTGGATGAAATCCAGAAAGGTCTGTATGAACAGGCAAAAGCCTTCCGGGATGAGCGTACGGTTCAGGTCAGCAATATGGACGAGCTGAGCAAGGCCGTGGAGAACGGGTTTGCGAAGGCAATGTGGTGCGGAGAAAGGGCCTGCGAGGACGAGATCAAGGAAAAGTTCAACGCGTCAAGCCGGAATATGCCGTTTGATCAGGATAGTGCGCGGTTCGGGGATCAATGTGTGTGCTGCGGGAAGAAAGCCGATAAAGTGATGTATTTTGCAAAGGCATATTAAGGGATTTCGCGCCTGCGGGCGCGACCAGGGCTTTCCGAGTGCCCGGGGCTGCTGCCCGTTTCTTACTGAAAACGAGCACACTGGCTCGTTTTCCGGGCGTGCGAAACCCCTGGACCTTCGGTCATTAAAGATTTTTTATGAGGTAACAGACAATGAAGATCTACGTTGACGCGATGGGAGGAGACCTGGCACCGGAGGCGCCGGTGAAGGGCGCTTTAAAGGCTTTGCGGCAGTATCCGCATCTGGAGATTATCCTGGCCGGGAAGCTGGACGAGGTAACGCCTTTCCTGGGCGAGTATGAGGACGTGAAGGACCGGCTGACGCTGGAAGAAGCACCGGAGGTTATCACGAACCATGAAAGCCCCGTGATGGGCGTGCGCAAGAAGGTTAACAGCGCGACGGTGCAGGGAATGCTGAAGGTACGCAGTGGCGAGGCGGACGGATTTGTATCCGCGGGCTCGACAGGCGCGACACTGGCAGGCGGTATGTTCCGGCTGGGACGGATTCCCGGAATCGAGCGACCTGCACTGGCTCCCCTGATGCCGAACGGAAAGGGTCATTTCCTGCTGATTGACTGCGGGGCGAACGTGGACTGCAAGCCGGAGTATCTGGTGCAGTTCGGAATCATGGGCGACGCGTATATGCGCGGCGTGATGGGAATGGAAAACCCGCGGATCGGGCTGGTGAACATCGGCGCGGAAGCCGAGAAGGGCAACCAGCTGGTGAAGGAAACCTATCCGCTGATGGAAAAGGCACCATACAATTTCATCGGCAACGTGGAGGCGCGGGACATACCGCTGGACCAGGCGGATGTGTGCGTGACGGACGGGTTCGGCGGAAACCTGATCCTGAAATATACGGAAGGGTTGGCCAGCGCGCTGCTGGGACTGATCAAGAGCGAACTGCTGGCGGATACGCGGGGAAAGGTGGCCGGGCTGATCGCGAAGCCTGCGTTCGGACGCGTGAAGAAGGCGATGAGTTCAGACGAGATCGGCGGAGCACCGCTGCTGGGCGTGCAGGGCGCGGTCATCAAGGCTCACGGGAGCAGCAACGATTATGCATTCTGCAGCGCGATCGGGCAGTGCATCAAGATGATTGACGGGAAGGTTGTGAAGGCGATCGAGGAAGGAGTTGCAAAACTCCTTCCCGATGAGGAATAAATGCGGGGGCTTTCCGATCGCCCCCACACCCCTTCGGTCCGAATGAGTTTGCTGGATGAATCAAGGGGCTTTCCGATCGGCCTGGATCTTCGGGTTCGATATGTTTATTTGATGGATATTGCTACATGCATCATTCATAATTATTCTCAAGGAGGAAGTTACAATGGATTTTGAAACTGTTAAGAACATGATCGCGGAGCAGCTGAAGGTGAATCCCGCTGAGATCAAGCCGGAGAGCCGACTGATGGAAGACCTGAAGGCCGACAGTGCCAACATCATGGTGCTGATCATGGATATGGAAGACCAGTTCGGCATTACGGTTGAGGACGACCAGATCATGAAACTGAAAACTGTGGGCGACGTGGTGGAATACATCGCGAAGGTGAAGGGCTGAGATCCGTAAGTCATGCCTGACAGAGCAACGGACAGGGTCATGCAGGCCCTGGGATATACATTCCGCGACGAGGCGCTGCTTCGCCGTGCTTTAACGCACCCTTCCGTCGGGAAGGAGGACAACCAGCGGCTGGAATTTCTGGGGGACGCGGTGCTGCAGTTCATCATGAGCGAGAAGTTGTACGCCGCGCACCCGGAGGAGCGGGAAGGCGCGCTGACCCACCGGCGGGCGCTGCTGGTGTGCGAGGCGGCGCAAAGCCCGATCGCCCGGGAACTGGGAATCGGCGAGGCGCTGAAGATGGACCGAGGCGAGGAACTAACCGGCGGACGGGAAAAGCCGAGTGTGCTGTGCGACGCGATGGAAGCTGTGCTGGCGGCGGTGTATCTCGACGGCGGGATGGAAGCGGCGAGAGGCGTGGTGGAACGCTGCTGGCCGGATGAGGATGAAGTGAGCCGCCCGCTGCAGGACGCGAAAGGCGCACTGCAGGAAGAACTGCAGAAACACGGGGGCGAGACGCCGACGTACGAGATCGTCGGGCAGAGCGGACCGCCGCACGCGCCGGTGTTTCGAGCCGCAGTGTACCGCGGCGGCGAACTTTTGGCTGAGGGCGAAGGAAAGACAAAGAAAGCGGCGGAGCAGGCAGCAGCATTGGCTGCGCTCAATAAGGGGGCTTTCCGATCGCCCCCTTAAACCCCTTCGGCTTGACGTTATTGATTTGTCAATGATATAATGCACTGTATTTATTGAATCAGAATCCTAACGGGAGGGATACGATGTCCGGTCATTCCAAGTGGCATAATATTCAGGCGAAGAAGGGCAAGGCGGACGCGCAGCGCGGCGCCGTGTTTACCAAAATCGGCCGCGAAATCGCAATTGCGGTGCGCGAAGGCGGGGCGAACCCCGAGTCGAACGGCAAGCTGCGCGACATCATCGCGAAGGCGAAGGCCAACAACATGCCCAACGACAACATTCAGCGGAGCATCAAGAAGGCCAGCGGCGAGCTGAGCAACGTGGTTTACGAAGAAATCACGTACGAAGGCTACGCACCCGGCGGCGTGGCGGTCATCGTGGACTGCATCAGCGACAACCGGAACCGCACGGCCAGCGACGTGCGCCACTGCTTCGCCAAGTACGGCGGAAACCTGGGG
>Ga0310696_10006720_pt1 | contig 13610 bp, 6 predicted proteins | sample AusTroGonzalo_MG_4_FD_203885 | JGI IMG/M metagenome (GOLD analysis project Ga0310696, IMG submission 203885) | Bovine rumen microbial communities from tropical cattle in Woodstock, Queensland, Australia - Gonzalo_02 (v2) (version 2) | ecosystem: Host-associated > Mammals > Digestive system >... | reverse complement strand
TCGGTGGCCATGCCGAAAAAATATATATTTGCACATCGACGGTGCATTGGGAAAGAGAAAATTAGTGATGTTTTTTGAACACGCCATAAAATACGTATTCCGTTTTTACAAGGTTCCCTTGTTTGCTCTTTTGGCCGTTGCCGCTGCTTTTTTTACGGGCTGCACGGATGACGACTCCTCGGGCAAGGCGCTCCCTCCTGTCGATATTCCGGATACCTCGGATGTGTTGGCGGGCTTCGTGAAGTTTGATATCGTCGAAGATTCCGTTTATCTGGGGGCCGATGTTTCGTCGGCACCTGTCGGTGAACGTCCGCGCATGCTGGTGAAACTCAACTACTCCTTCTCGATTTCGCGTAGCGAGGTGACCTGCGGTGAGTACAAGTCGCTGATGGGCGGCAGCGGGTTTGTTCCCGAGTGCGAGAGCGATTCCGTACCGCTGACCGACGTGACGTTCTACGATGCGGTTCTCTTTGCGAACGAGATGAGCAAAGCACGCGGTCTCGATACCGCCTATAGGTATACTTCCGTCACGAAGGACAACCAGGGACATTGCACGTACCTCGAGGGCTATGCGTTCGACCCGCAGTCGTCGGGCATTCGACTCCCCACGGAAGCGGAATGGATGTACGCTTCCCGCTGGTATTGGGATACGGAGAATTCCTGGAATGCCGGGAACTCCGGCGACAAGCCCCACCAGGTTTGTTCGGCCGCCGCGGATGCCGCTGTTTGCGATATGGCGGGCAACGTGATGGAATGGGTGAACGACTGGTATGCGAACCTGCGCGATACCGTTCTCGTGAACTTTGCGGGTGCACCCGACGGCGGCCAACAGGGCAAGCGCGTCGTGAAGGGCGGGTCGTTCCGCACGCCCGTTTATGGACTGTTACGGTATGCCCGCGGTGACGTATATACGGTGACGTCATCTACCCGCGCGGAATATGTGGGTTTCCGCCTGGCGGTGGGCGCCATACCCGATGCCCTGTGGATGGACAACAAGGGCAAGGCGGGCAATAGCCGTTTTGTCGTGATGGCGACTTCTGCAAAGCTCCGCGGTAAACTGGAAGCGTACAACGTGAAACTCGCCTTCAGGAACGACCTGACGGGAAACCTCGCGTACATCGATTACTCCAGCGGGATTCCGAACGTCGAGGAAATTGTCGACACGATGGAAGTGTTCCACCCGGATATTTCTCCCGATGGCAAGTATGTCGCGTTTTGTACGGGCGTGGAAGGGACTGACCGCAATTCCCAGGTATACGTGCGCAGTCTCGATGCCATCGTGGGCCGCGTCGTCAAGCTCGGCGTAGAAGGTGCGGCCATCCCGCGCTGGCGCGTGCTCGAATCGGGCGATACGGTGATTGTCTACGTGACCTCCGCGGCGAACAACAAGGACGATGCCACATTCCTTTCGCAGTCCACATGGCAGGTGCGTTTCTCGAATGGCGCGTTCGGCGTTCCGCAAAAACTCTTTGACGGGGCCTATCACGGGGGCGTGAGTGCCGACGGAAAGCTCGCCGTTACGGGAGCATCGAAACTGCGCGCCCATATTGTCGACAGTACGGGTGCGTTTGTCGATACGGTATGGTACGGTGGCGAGCAGGCCTGCAATGCAAGCCTTGCGCGCGATGGCAGCAAGCGCACGCTCTTCCTCGATTTTGGCGGGCAGCCTGGTCATGAATTCGCGGGGCAGGATTACGGCACGCACGAGCGCCTGTTGATTGTCGACAGTACCGGCAATCTTGTCGAAACGGTCGGGATGCCTGCGGGCTACACGTTCGACCATACGGAATGGGTTCACGATGCCACGATGCGCCCGGACGAAAAGTTCGTGGTGACCGCGGCTGCAAATTTGGAGGGCAAGCACGGCTGGGTCATACTGGTGGATGTTTCGGATTCGAGCATGCTCGCGCTTGTCGAGGGCGAAGAAATCTGGCACCCTGCCCTCTGGACACAAGAAGCGGGCAACGCGCTCCATACGGATCTGGACCTCGACAGTGCGGGCGTGTACTGCTCGCTCGGTGCGGGGGAACCGCCCTACATGATGCGCTACAAGCTGGAACTCCTCTGGACGTACAGGGCCGATGCGAACGTGGTCATACTCGGGTCGTCGCGCCCGCTCGAAGGTCTCGTCCCCGCGTTGTTCAGTGAAGATTACTTTGTTATAAATATGGCGAATGTTCCCAACATGGTGTACGGTTCCAAGTACCTGTTCGAGAACTACGTTTTGCCGCATGTAAAGAACCTCAAGTACCTCGTCATCTCGCTGGATATAGACCTGTGGTTCCATAGCGAGCGGAGCGACTACAACTTCTTCTACGAAGAATACAAGAAGTATCCGGGCTACGTTTACGACGCAAACCATAACTTCTGGCAAGATAGCGTCCCTGCCGGCTTGGCCGAGGTGGTGCAGTCTTCCTTCGGGTCGGATTTCTATGCGGGCTACTTCCGCGACGAGATGGGTTACGTGCGGTTCAATGCGAAACCCTGGGAAGACCTGCCCGTTGTGGAATACGATAGCACGTGGATGGATTTTGCTTCGGATAATTTTTACGAGTCGTTCGCGCATCTCGAGGAAATTATCGAACTTGCCGAAAGCAGGGACATCTATGTGGTCGGCATCGTGTTCCCGCAGAACCCGAACTTCCAGAAGACGGGCTCGTTCGGGCGTTATGGCCCGCGTCGCAGCGAGGCTCCCGCATTGTTGCAGAAAATTGCCGACTTGGGCACGAAACACCCGAATTTCATCTTCATGGACGAGAACAAGATGGGCGATCACGACTTCTTGGGCGAGATGAGCAACGACAAGGACCATCTCGCGTATCCCGGCGCCATCAAGATGACCGCCAAGGTCGATTCCCTGCTCCATACCCTCAAGTAGCGAAATTTTGCAAAAAACGGCGTTTTTCCTCGAAAACGCCCTTTCTTTTTTGACGATTTGGTTACGATAAAAGTCGAAAAAATCGGCCTCTAGGGGAAAATTAAGGTAGTTTTAAATAAAACTCAAGAGGAGTGAATATGGGTGTAAAAAAAATTTCTCGGATTCTGACGATCGCTTTTGGCGTTGTCGGCGGTATGTTGCTTGCCCCGACATATTCTGAGGCCGCTCCGGACCCCAACTTCCACATTTACATCGCGTATGGCCAGTCCAACATGGAAGGCAACGCGACGAACTTCGACAAGAATATCGATGGCAAGGAACATCCCCGCGTAAAGATGTTCGCGACCACGTCTTGCTCGAATCTCGGGCGCCCGACGGTGGGCGAGATGTACCCGGCGGTACCTCCGATGTTCAAGTGCAATGCTGGCCTTTCCCCGGCTGACTGGTTCGGCCGCCACATGGCTGACTCCTTGCCGGATGTGACCATCGGTATTATCCCGGTGGCGCAGGGCGGTACGAGTATCCGCTTGTTCGACCCCGATGATTACGCAAATTATCTGAGGTCGGCCGAAAGCTGGCTGCAGAGCGGTGCCAAGGCATACGGCAATGACGGCAATGCCATGGGCCGTATCATCGAGGTTGCAAAGAAGGCGCAGGAAAAGGGCGTCATCAAGGGCATCATCTTCCACCAGGGCGAAACCGATGGCGGCATGAGCAACTGGGAACAGATTGTCAAGAAGACGTACGAATACATGCTCGACCAGCTTGGATTGAAGGCCGAAGAGACTCCGTTCGTCGCCGGTGAAATGGTGGACGGCGGTTCTTGCGCCGGATTCAATTCGCGCGTGAACAACCTTTCCAAGTACATCGTGAACTTTGGCGTGGCAAGCTCCAAGGGCTACGGCTCCAAGGGCGACGGCCTGCACTTTACCGTAGAAGGTTATCGCGGCATGGGCCTGCGCTATGCACAGCAGATGCTCAAGCTCATCAACGTGGAGCCTGTCGAACCCGAACCGCAGACTCCGTTTGGCGGCAAGGCCGTAGATCTCCCGGGCAAGATCGAGGCGGAAAACTTCGATGTTCCGGGCAAGGGAAGCGGTAACGATTCCTACAGTGAAAACGATTCCGACGACCACGGCGCTCAAAGCAACGGCGGCAAGAGCTACCGCGAGGGCACCGGCGTGGATATCTACAAGAAGGCGACCGGCTACGTGGTGGGCTACAACCAGGAAGGCGAATGGCTCGAATACACCGTGAACGTGAAGGAAGCGGGTGATTACACCTTCTTTGCGGCGGTGGCATCGGCCAATGCGACTTCGGGCTTCCAGATGTCCCTGGATGGCGAAGCGTTGACCGAGGCGATTTCCGTGCCCAAGAACGACGGCGAAGAGAACTATGACGACTACAACAAGGTGAAGGCGAACGTGACGCTCCCTGCGGGCGAACACATCCTGCGCTTTACGGTGACCGGCTCCTGGATGGACGTGGACTACTTCACCTTCGTGAAGGGCAAGGACGCGACCGACCCCGAACCGATTGACGGCCCGGTGCTCGTAAATACCCGCTTCCAGGAAACCGCTTCCCAGGATTATCGCATTTTCGACATGAACGGTGTCTATGTCGGCATGGTGCGTGCCTCGGGCATGCAGGAACTCCGCTCGAGTGCGGCAAACCTCGTGAAGCGCGGTGGCGTTTACCTGGCAAGGTCGCTTACGGGCAAGGTCCTGCGTTTCCAGGTCGCGAAGTAACCTCTACAGCCGTAAGTAAATTTTAGTTGACGAAAAACCCGCAAATTTGCGGGTTTTTGTTTGTTTTTGCTTATCTCCTATTGACTTTTTGTCCATGGGAATTGCCCAATTTGGTGTAAAAACGCCGTTTTTTTTGGATAGTTTTAGAAAAGACAAACGAGGTGTGTTATGGATGTTAAAAAGTACTCGGAAATTCTGACTATCGCGCTGTGGCTCATAGGCGGAATTTTAATGCTTGCAACGGTTGCGAATGCGGCCCCCAACCCCAACTTCCACATTTATATTGCCTACGGCCAGTCCAACATGGCGGGTAATGGCGATATCGTGCCTTCCGAAGACCAGGACAAGTACAAGGACAAGTTCCTGATGCTTGCCTCGCACACGGCCAGCGCAAACAGCCGTAGCGGCAAGACTAGCCAGTCTATCGAGATGGGCAAGTGGTATACGGCAATCCCCCCGATGTTCCACGCCTTCGAAAACCTTTCCCCGGCAGACTACTTTGGCCGCGCGATGGTTGACTCCCTGCCGGGCGTGACCGTGGGTATTATCCCGGTGGCAATCGGTGCGGTGAGTATCCGCGCCTTCGACAAGGACCAGTACGAGAGCTATTTCAAGGGCGACGGCAAGGACATCATGTCTTGGGGCTGGCCCAAGGATTACGACAACAACCCTCCGGGCCGCATTCTGGAACTCGCCAAGAAGGCCCAGGAAGTGGGCGTTATCAAGGGCTTTATTTTCCACCAGGGCGAAAGTGACGGTACCGATGCCAACTGGCGCAAGACCGTTTACAAGACCTACAAGGACATTATCGACGCCTTGGACCTCAACGAGAACGATGTCCCGTTCGTGGCGGGTGAACTCCTCCAGGAAGGCAATAACTGCTGCTCTTCCAAGAATGGCGGCATTGCCGAACTCAAGAACAACTTCAAGAAATTCGGGCTTGCTTCCTCGAAGGGCCTGCAGGGCAACGGCAAGGATCCCTACCACTTTGGCCGTGCCGGCGTGATTGAACTCGGTAGGCGCTACTGCTCCGAAATGCTCAAGCTTATCGACAAGACCATCGACCCGGATGCGCCGGAAGTGAACCTCGTCGACCCGAGCCAGTCCACGGTTCCCGACGAACCTCCCGAGGAATATGGCCCCTATACCGACCCGATCGCTATCCCGGGCAAGGTGCAGGCCGAAAACTACAACAAGGGCGGTGCCGACAAGGCCTATTACGACCTGAACAAGGGTAACGAGGGCGGCAAGCTCCGCAAGGACGACGTGGATATCTACCAGCCAAACATGGGTATTGTCGTGGGCTACTGCCAGAAGGGTGAATGGCTCAAGTACACCGTGAATGTCGAGGCCGACGGCGAATACGAGATTTCTGCCAACATTGCTGGCGACAACGGTACGGGAAGCCTCAAGCTCTATATGGACGATGTCGAAATCGGTACCGAGATGGTGAACGAGGGCAAGGGCTTTGAAACGTTTACCGAGGTGAGCGGCGGCAAGGCGACCCTGAAGAAGGGCGAGCACGAACTGAAGCTCGAAATCACCAACGACTGGATTGATATCGACTACGTGGAATTCAAGGCCGCTTCTACGGTTATTGCAAAACCCGCATTTGTGTCGCATGCCACCGAGACCGAATCCAATTTCGCGTTCGTTGACCTGCAAGGTCGTGTGATGTGTGTCATGCAAGCAAAAAATATGCACGAAGCAGTCGCAAAAATGAAAAATAATGTGACGCAGAACATTGTCTCTAAGGGTGTATATTTTGTAGTTTCTAATCCTGGAACGCAAAACCAACAGATGCAAAAGGTGGTTATCTATGAGAAATAGCGAAGTTGTCATCGTCAAGCAGATTGCTTTCTTTATGGTTATTGCCGTTACTCTTGGCTTTATCTACGGCTAGATAATTCAATAATCGCGTTTAAAAATCCCGGTTTTACCGGGATTTTTTGCGTTTCTGGGGCTCAAATGGGGGTGTACGTGTTGACAAAAAGTCCATAGAAATCAATTTGGCGGTATAGTAAAAGTTCCCGTCGGGAGGTAATTTTAGGGTATGGATCGCATGGGTTTGGTGTTCCGTGCGTAAAGGAGTTTGTGTATGGGATGTTTTAGCTTCCTGGGCCGTGCTGCACGGATCGCTGCATTATCTACCGGAATTGCCGGTTTCGCGTTTGCAGTGACGGTCAATAACCCGATTATGTTCGTCGATAGCCCGGACCCCTCGATTGTCCGCGTCGACGATGCCTACTACATGGTCACCACGACTATGCACTTTGCGCCGGGCGTGCCTGTTTTCAAGAGCACCAATCTGGCCCAGTGGCGCACGGTGGGCTATGCCTACCAGACGCTCACCAATAACAACAACATGAACTTGAATAATGCGGATGCCTATGGTAAAGGCTCCTGGGCATCGAGCATCCGTTACCACAAGGGCTTCTTCTACGTCCTTACTCCGTCTTACACGACGAACAAGACTCACCTTTACAAGACTGCCGACGTGGAAAATGGCCCGTGGAGCGAAGTGCAGCTTCCGTTCTATCATGATCCGTCGCTGTTCTTTGATGACGATGGCACCGTGTGGGTGTTCTACGGCAGTGGCGACCAGATTAGCTACGTGCAGCTCAACGATGATGCCAGCGGCGTAAAGCAGGGCGGCAAGAGCGGCAAGCTCGGTGGCGTAAGCGTGAACCAGGTGACTGGCTCCTCCAATTACTACGTGCAGCAGGAAGGCTCCCACATGGAGAAAGTGAACGGCGAATACTACCTGTTCACGATTTCCTGGCCGTCGGGCAAGAGCCGTAGCGAAATTGTTTACCGTTCCAAGAGCCTGCTCTCCGGATATAGCGGAAGGTACTTCCTCTCCGATAACGGCGTGGCGCAGGGTGGCATCTTCGATACTCCCGATGGCAAGTGGTATGCACTCTTGTTCCGCGATTCCGGCCCGGTTGGCCGTATGTCGCATTTGGTCCCGATGGAATGGAAGGACGGCTGGCCGGTTCCTACGAGCGGAAGCAAGGCCCCCTCGACAATCGACCTGCCCGAAAGTCCGCTGCCCGGCTACGGCATGGTCACCAGCGACGACTTTGAATCTAGCGAACTTGCGCTCGAATGGCAGTTCAACCACAATCCCGATAACAAGAACTGGAGCCTCTCCGCAAATCCGGGCTACTACCGCATTACTACGAGCCGCACCGATAGCCGCGTGGTGACCGCGAAGAACACCTTGACCCAGCGCACCTTTGGCCCCAAGTGCTCCGGCCGTACGCTTGTCGATGGCACCGGCATGAAGGATGGCGACTTTGCGGGTATGGTTGCCCTGCAGGATGACAAGGGCTTCGTGGCCCTGACCAAGGAAAGCGGCAGTTACAAGGTGGTGATGTACACTGGAACCAAGGACGGCGAAAGCCAGAAGGAAAGCAAGGCGATTTCGGGTTCCAAGGTCTATCTGCGAATCGATTTCGATCTTCCGGTTGACCGCGGTACTGCATATTTCTACTACAGCACCGATGGCAGTACCTGGACAAAGATCGGCAGCGATGTGAAGCTCAATTACGACCTGCACATGTTCGTGGGCGTACGCTGGGGTCTCTTCAACTTTGCGACAAAGACTGCTGGCGGCTATGCGGACTTTGACTGGTTCAAGGTCGGTACCGACTACAAGGATGAAATCTACCTGGATATGGTTCAGGATACGACTCCGCCGACTCCGTACAACGATGTTGCTGCGAAGATCCCGGGTAAGGTCGAAGCCGAAAACTACGACGTGGGCCGTTCGGGCAAGGCTTACTACGACAACGATGGCGACAATCAGGGTGGCGCATACCGCGAAGAAGGCGTGGATATTGTCGGCTTTGAATGCTCCGACGAAGCCAATACCAAGGATTGCAAGGGCTATGCTCTCGGTTACACGGGTTCCGGCGAATGGCTGCGTTATACCGTAAATGCCGACAAGACGGGTACCTACGAGGTGCGCGTGAACATGGCTACACCTTCCGAAAATGCTGGCGTCAAGCTCTACATCGACGGCAAGGCGATTACGGACGATATCATTGCCAAGCAGAATGGGGAAAATGACTGGAGTACCTATTCGACGGTGACGGCGAAGACTTCCGAGATCGCTGCGGGCGAACACGCCCTTAAGGTGGAAATTGTCGGCAACAACGTGAACGTGGACTGGATCGAGTTCTGCGAAGGCACTTGTTCTACGGTCGGGATTGCCCGCGATGTCCGCATGAATTTGAACGAAAGCAAGACTTACGGCGTGTATGGCCTGGATGGCAGTTTCCTCGGGCGAATCAGCGCGAAGAATGCCGCAGAAGTCCAGCAGCAGGTCCGTATGGTCGTGCGTCCGAAGGGCGCCTTCTACGTGAAGCCCGTCCGCTAAAGAAACTCTCCTAACACACCCTACCAGCCTTCCGGATTCCCTCCGGAAGGCTTTTGTTTTTTGACGGAAAAAACTGCCCGTTATTCGCAATTTTACGCGTATTTGTCTATACAAAATGGTAATGGATTGTTTTGCTTTGCGCGTAATTTAGGGCCTGGGACGGTATATATTATAATGGGGCAGTTTGGTGTTTTGCCCTTAAGGAGTTTATATGTTTGGAACCGCTCTCGTTAAGAAAGCTGCCCTTTGCGCGGCTACTGCCGTGATGCTTTTCTCCCTCCCTGCTATTGCAGACAACTTAAATGTCAACGGTGCAAACCGCAGCATGTTGGTGTATGCGCCTTCGGGCATCGAGAAGAACCGCCCGCTCATCATCCAGATGCACGGCATGAACCAAGATGCGCCTTACCAGAAGAATGCCGCCAAGTGGGAATCGATTGCCGATACCGCCCGCTTCGTGGTGGTGTTCCCAAACGGCGAAAACAAGGCCTGGGATATCTCTGGTGAAAAGGACCTCAACTTCATCAAGGCCATCATCAACGAGATGTACAGCAAGTACGGTATCGATAAAAACCGCGTGTACGTTTCGGGCTTTTCGATGGGCGGTATGATGAGCTATCATGTGGCAAACAAGATGGGCGACCAGATTGCGGCCATCGCGCCTGTTTCGGGTGGCGGAAGCCCGAGTTCGCCCAAGCGCGCCATGCCGATTATGCACACGCACGGCACTACCGACGACGTGGTGAATTACAACAGCACCGTGAATACCCTCAAGAGTTGGGTCAGCGCGCAGAAGTGCTCTTCCAGTTCTCAGAAGATTAAACCGTATCCGTCGACCAAGTCGGGCTCTGCCGCGTCTCTTGAAATTTGGAGCGGCTGTAACGATGGCGTGGAAGTGCGCCTGTTGACCATCGAAGGCAAGGGTCATTGGTATTCCATGGACGAAGCCGTCAGCGTCAACACGAGCGTGGAAATTTGGAACTTCGTGAAGAACTATTCCCTCGACGGCTCCAGCATTACGCCGCCGCCCCCCGCGATTGTAGTGCCCACGAACCGCGACAGCATCTTTAACGGCGGCTTTGATTCCAGCGCGGTGGCCTGGGATTTGCAGCTGCATGGTGATGCGAGTGCAACAGGCGAGGCTAAGGGCGGCAAGTATCAGCTCGATATTTCGGCAATCGGTACGCAGAATTACCAGGTGCAGCTGATCCAGCACGACCTGCACCTCGAAAAGGGCCAGTGGTACGAAATCAGTTTCGAGGCCAGCGCGGGTGCCGCCCGTACGCTCGAAGTGAACGTGGAACAGCACACCGACCCGTGGGCAAGTTACCTCACCGAAAAGCAGAACTTTGAAATCGGCACGGACAAGAAGACTTTCACGTTCAAGTTCCAGATGACGGCCGCGACGGACACGAATAGCCGCCTGAGCTTCAATGCGGGCGCCTCTACCGGGACGCTTACGCTCGACAACGTGGTGCTCAAGAAGACCGATGCGCCTACGGAACCGGTGGGACTTGCGGCCGCTTTGCGCTATGCGACCGAGGGCGAGTCTACCTATGCCGTGTTCGACCTGCGCGGCCACAGGCTCGGGACGGTCGATATCCGCAATTCTACCGAGGCGGAGGCGCTCGTACGCGCAGGCTTCGGGAAGGGCATGTACCTGTTACGCGGCCTGGAAGGGCAAAAAGCCCACTTGGTGCCCGTTTCTCGCTAAATTTCAAGGATTTCGCCATTGACAAAAAAACAATGGCGTTTCCTTTTTTTGAAAGGATTTTAATGATTTTGGGGTATATATTATAAACGCAATCTTTAAGGAGTGTACAAAGATGTTTGGATTAAAAAAGAACTCGCTTGGCGGGGCTTGTGCCCTTGCCCTTTTGGGGCTTGCTTCGCAGGCCTTCGCGCATCCCGATAGTTTGGTGCTTACGCCGCCACTCGGTTGGAACAGTTGGAACGTGTTCCACGAAAACATCAACGAAAACCAGATCAAGGAAGTTGCCGATGCGATGGTTTCTTCTGGTTTGAAGGATGCAGGCTACATTTACCTGAACCTGGATGACAACTGGATGGATACCAAGCGCGATGCTCAAGGTAACCTCCAGAACAACCCGACAACGTTCCCGAGCGGCATGAAGGCCTTGGCCGATTACGTGCATGCGAAGGGACTCAAGTTCGGGCTTTACGGCGACCGCGGTAAGCGTACCTGCCACCACTACAACAGCAATTGGCAGAGCCAGAGTGGCTCCAACGGCCACGAAGAACAGGATGCCAAGAAGCTTGCTGAATGGGGCGTGGACTACTGGAAGTACGATAACTGCGACTCCGATCCGAATACCCAGGAAAAAGACTATACCGCCATGTCCAAGGCTCTCCGCAATTCCGGGCGCGATATCGTGTTCAGTATCTGCATGTGGGAATACAAGGATTGGATGCCTAAGATTGCCAACCTCTGGCGCACCACTTTCGATATCGGTCCCGCATGGATTTCCCAGTCCTGGTACCGCGGCGTCTACGAAATTATCGACGCGAACAACAAGTACTGGCAGATAGCAAAGCCTGGCCACTGGAACGACCCGGACATGCTCGAAGTGGGTAACAATGGCCTCACATACGAAGAACAGCGTTCGCAGATGACGATGTGGTCCATCATGGCTGCTCCCATCATGATCAGTTCTGATATTCGCAAGATGAGCAACGAGACCAAGGAACTCTACTTGAACAAGGACATGATTGCCATCAACCAGGATTCCCTGGGCGTTCAGGGACACCGCATCTCCGACAAGAACGGAAAGCAGGTCTGGACCAAGCCCTTGCGCAATGGCGATATCGCCGTGGCGCTCCTCAACAACAATTCCTCTACCCAGACCGTCGAATGTACCTTTGCGGACATCGGCGTGGATGGCGAAGTGGAAGTCCGCGATGCTTGGCAGAAGAAGGACCTAGGCGCGCGTAGCAGCGTTTCCATCGAACTTCCGGCCCACGGCTCTGCGCTGCTCCGCCTGATTGTCAAGCCGGTTCCCCGCCAGGCGTTCAAGGGCGAAGCACTCGCCATTCCGGGCAAGATCGAGATGGAAGATTTCGACATTAGCGGTATAGGTCAGGGCAATACCTCCTACAACGAGAATGATACCGATGACCATGGTGCCGAAACCAATGGTGGCACGAGCTACCGCCCGGGTACCGGTGTCGATATCTACAAGAAGGCGACCGGATACATTGTGGGCTACAACCAGGCTGGCGAATGGCTCGAGTACACCGTGACGGTCGCAAAGACCGGATCCTACACCATGGCGGCAGCCGTGGCTTCGGCCAACAGCACCTCGAGTTTCAAGCTCTCCATGGACGGCAAGGACATCACCGAAGAAATCTCCGTTCCGCAGGCAACTTCCGGTGAAGACAACTATGACGAATACAACGAGGTCTCGGCCGACGTGAGCCTGACCGAAGGAGAACACATCCTTCGCTTCACAGTCACCGGCGACTGGATGGATATCGACTACATCAAGTTCAGCGAACCTGGAAGCGGTCCGGAAGCTATCCGCGAAATCGTCCCGGCCTCCGTACGTGGCGATGCGACTCCGCGCCTTGTCAAGAAGGGCAACACGCTCTTCATCGAGAAGAACGGCAAGCGCTTCGACCTGACAGGTCACAGACTGCATTAATGTCATCCCCGCGCAGGCGGGGATCTTCAAAAGTCTCCTCCTAACCCCCAAATACACCCCGCCAGCAATGGCGGGGCGTTTTTTTTTGTTGAAAATTTTTACACCGGGGCTTTTGAAATTTTAGCAAAAGTGTTTTGTGTAAGGGGGTGTTTTTTGCCGTGCCGCGAATCTAATTTTTATGATGGTGCATGGATAGGGAAAGGATGGTGCAAGATGTTTGGTTTTAACGCAAGGCGTTTCGCCTTTGTCACTTTCGCTGCGGTTTGCGGCTTGTTCACGCAGGGGTTTTCGCAGGACCTGCTCTACTCCGACATGTTCCCGCTGGGCGACGTGCAGTTGCTGGGTGGCCCCCTGAAGGAACGTCAGGAACTGAACGTGGAAACGCTGCTCTCCTACGATACGGACAAGCTGATCGCCCCGTTCTACGAAGAGGCGGGCATGACGCCGAAGGCTTCGAAATTTTCGAACTGGGCGGGCCTCGACGGCCACGTGCTGGGACATTACCTGAGCGCCCTCGCGATGCACTTCGCGGATAGCGGCGACGAACTTGTCAAGCAGCGCCTAGAGTACGTTCTAAGCGAACTCAAGACCATCCAGGACTACAATTCCCGCGACAACAATTTCAAGGGGTACATCAGCGGCGTGCCCAACGGCAAGCAGATGTGGCTCAAGTTCAAGAGCGGCAATGCGGGCGCGCAGAACGGCTATTGGGTGCCGTGGTACAACATCCACAAACTTTATGCGGGCTTGCGCGATGCCTACATCTATGCGGGCTACGAGCAGGCGAAAACGATGTTCCTTGCGCTTTGCGATTGGGGCCTCACGATTACGGGCGGGCTCAACGACAACGCCATGGAATCGATGCTCGGTACGGAACACGGCGGCATGGCGGAAGTCTATGCCGACGCCTACGCACTTACCAAGCAGGATAAGTACCT
>Ga0310696_10006719_pt1 | contig 13612 bp, 9 predicted proteins | sample AusTroGonzalo_MG_4_FD_203885 | JGI IMG/M metagenome (GOLD analysis project Ga0310696, IMG submission 203885) | Bovine rumen microbial communities from tropical cattle in Woodstock, Queensland, Australia - Gonzalo_02 (v2) (version 2) | ecosystem: Host-associated > Mammals > Digestive system >... | reverse complement strand
CGAGGCAGCCAGCCACTTGAGCGGCATCACTTTCAGCAGTTCCTCACCCTCTGAAGGAATCGGTCCGAAGCGGTCAATAAGTCGCTGAGTGTAAGCATCGAGTTGTGCCTGCGAGGTCAGGCCATCAAGTTCGCGATACAGACTGATACGTTCGCCGCTGCTTGGCACGAACGACTCAGGGAAATGAGCCACGATATCCGATTCTACCACAACATTGTCAAACCATTTACTATTTGACCATTTACCATTTACTATTTGGTTTTCGTCCTTAGCCTTTTCTTCTTCGTTCTTCGACAGCACCTCGGCACGGAGTTCATCCATCGCTTCAGCCAGCACTTTCTGATAGGTCTCATAGCCCAAATCGGCAATGAATCCGCTCTGTTCAGCTCCCAACAGGTTACCGGCACCTCTGATGTCAAGGTCCTGCATCGCTATCTGCATACCCGATCCCAGTCCCGAGAAGTTCTCCAAAGCCTGCAAGCGGCGACGCGCATCGTCGTTGAGGGCAGCTAATGGTGGTGCCAACAAGTAGCAGAAAGCTTTCTTGTTGCTACGCCCCACACGTCCTCGCATCTGGTGCAGGTCGGAAAGTCCGTAGTTCTGTGCACCGTTGATGATGATGGTGTTAGCGTTTGGAATATCGATTCCGTTCTCCACAATCGTGGTGGAGAGCATCACGTCGTAGTCGTAGTTCATGAAGTCGAACACTACCTCCTCCAGTTCCTGTGGGTTCATACGTCCGTGACCGATACACACACGGGCATCGGGCACTTGCTTCTCTATCATGTCCTTCAGGTCCATCAGATTGTTGATGCGGTTGTTCACGAAGAACACCTGACCGTTTCGGCTCATTTCGAAGTTGATAGCTTCCGCCACAATCTCGGGCGAGAAGGTATGTATCTCCGTCTGGATAGGATAGCGGTTGGGAGGTGGAGTCTGTATGATGCTCAGGTCGCGTGCGCCCATAAGCGAGAACTGCAGGGTTCGCGGAATCGGTGTGGCAGTCATCGTGAGGGTATCGACATTGATTTTCATCTGACGCAGTTTCTCCTTCACCGACACACCGAACTTCTGTTCCTCGTCGATGATGAGCAGTCCGAGGTCCTTGAACTTCACATCCTTGCCGATGAGTTTATGCGTACCGATGATGATGTCCACCTTACCCGCTTTCAGGTCTTCCAGCACCTCCTTGGTCTGCTTCGCACTACGTGCGCGGCTGATATATTCCACTCTTACAGGGAAGTCCTTCAATCGTTCGCTGAAGGTCTGAAAGTGCTGATAGGCCAATATGGTAGTCGGAACGAGTACAGCCACCTGCTTGCTGTCGACAGCAGCCTTGAAGGCCGCACGAATAGCCACCTCGGTCTTGCCGAATCCCACATCACCACACACCAGTCGGTCCATCGGCTGCTGGCGTTCCATATCGGTCTTCACATCTTGCGTAGCTTTCAGTTGGTCAGGTGTATCTTCGTAGATGAAGCTCGCCTCCAACTCATGCTGCATATAGCTGTCAGGACTGTAAGCAAATCCAGCCTCCTGCTGACGTTGCGAATAGAGTCGGATAAGGTCGCGAGCGATGTCCTTCACCTTCGTCTTCACACGTTCCTTCATCCGCTCCCAAGCACCAGTACCCAGTCGGTTCAGTCGTGGAGCCTCACCTTCCCTACCCTTGTATTTCGACACCTTGTTGAGCGCATGAATCGACACATACACGATGTCGTCGTTCTGGTAGATAATCTTGATCATCTCCTGCATCTGACCATTCGTCGGCACCCTCACCAGTCCGCCGAACTTACCCACACCGTGATCGATATGCACCACGTAGTCACCAATCTCAAACTGCTGAATCTCCTTCAGCGTCAGCGCCACCTTACCCCGTCGGGCCTTATCGCTCTTCAGGCTGTACTTATGGTAGCGGTCGAACAGCTGGTGGTCAGTGAAGTAGCACTGCTTCATCGCGTGATCCGTGAATCCCGCATGGATGGCAATCGGCACAGGGTTGAACACCACCAGCGTACTGCCCTTACGGTTCGCATCGAAGATCTCCTCCAAACGACGAATCTGCTTGTCGTTGTCGGCAAAGATATTGAGTGTATAACCATCACCCAGCAACTGCTCAAACGCACTCGTCACCAGTTCGAAGTTCTTATGAAACAGCGGCTGCACCTCCGTGCTGAACGACACCTTTATATATTTGTTTACACCCTTGACTTCGTGAACACCTATCAGCACCTTGCGCTTATCAGCTATCTCACGTTCAAACTCCTGCCGCGACGACAGGAAACTTGTGTCTAACAGCCCACTCGCGTCCTCCCCCTCAGTTCCCTCCCTTGAGGGGAGGGTTAGGGAGAGGCTTGCCTGCCTCGAGAATCCCGTCTCGCTGATCACCCCAATCTTATCAGCCACATAGTCCAGGTTCTTGGCGACAATCAACGTGTCGTCAGGCAGGAACGACAAGAGCGATATATACTGATTCTGCTGTTGCAGGAGGTCAGGCACGATCGATGCCACCTCCATCTTCTCGTCCGACAACTGACTGACGATATCGAACGTGCGGATGCTGTCCACCTCGTCACCGAAGAAGTCGATACGATACGGATTCTCGTTGCTATACGAATACACATCCACGATGCTACCACGAATGGCAAACTGACCAGGCTCATACACATAGTCCGTACGTACGAAACCCAGATCCAGCAAACGGTCCTCCAAAACCGTCAGGTCCATCATATCGCCCCGCTTCAGCGTCACCGACCGCTCCTCCATCGACTGACGCGACACCACGCGCTCAGCCAAAGCATCAGGGTAAGTGACAATGAGAATAGAAAGGGGGTGGGTCTGGTTAGTTAGCACTTGTGCTAACGTATTCGTTCTCAATAGTTCGTTCGCATCATCCTTCTGGTTATACTTGATAGCACGTCGATACGACGAAGGGAAGAACGACACCTCCCTGTCGCCCAACATCTGCGTCAGGTCATGATAGAAATAGCCCGCTTCCTCCTCATCGTCCAAGATGAATAAGAAAGAATTAGCAGACCCTCCCCCTTTTACCCCTCCCTGTAAGGGCGGGGAGTAGTCACTATTGGGTGTAAACATCTCGTGGTTTTCACTCCCCTCACTCGCAGGGAGGGGAATGGGGGTGGGTCTTGATATAATAGAGGCAAAATACAACGCAGCAGACGAACCGTTCAGTCCGTCCACCACTACGTCCGATTTACGTTTCCGTATTGCTTCAGCCAGCCGCTTCGCATCTGCCGACGAAGCCAACTGCTTCAGTAGTTGTTCTCGTTCCAAGACCACAAATTGTTTAAGGTCGATATTATCTCCTTATTATCTCGAAGTTATTGAAGTTATTGAAGTTATTGAAGTTATCACTTCGTTCGGAGTTATCACTTCGTGCAAAATGCTCCGCCTCAATAATATACAAGCGAGCTTGATATTATATTCGGCTTAATCGCATTTTTCGCTACGCTCGACGTATCATTGCTGATGTTTGCACCTGCGAACTATTGTCGTTAACTTCGAGGCCGTAAGGCCGCTAACTTCGTTAACTCCGTTAACTCCTCTCCTTACGCCTTATTATTTATTGTAGTCACTTGCAAACAAGCGGATAAAATTCAGGGTTTCGTCACTTGCATGCAACATCGGCATGTCCAGCGGAAGGGAATCAAAATCAGTGTCTTGTGTAAAATCTCTCATAGGCAATCCTGCATTATATGATAAATTATAAATTATGCATTATAAATTATGCATTATAAATTATGCATTATAAATTATACATTATAAAGAAATCTTCTTTCAACTATAATAACGTAACAATCCCGATTTTATTTTGCAACACTGCATTTTTTTTCAAAAAAGATGCGAAGCACACTGGCCCCGCACCCTTATAAAATTCCCAAACCGCCAAACGCTAATCAAACGCATTGAAACGATAGCGGAACGAGAGGACGAACATGGATGTATCGCCATAGGTACGACTTTCATTCCACGTGGTTCCGTCCATCGTGGCGTTGAATCCGTTATACGAATTGAGGATGTCACGCCAATGTATCCCTACAGTTGCCAGACGACGCTTTAGGAAGTGGTACTCAGCTTTCAATCCCAACAGACATTCCGTCTTGTTGGCAGCTGCCATCTCATAACCAAACGGTTTGCTGAAGGTGCAGTCTACATTCAATTCCAATCCGAACGGTGCTTCGTAGGTGATGTCGGCTCCTGCATTGATGGACTGTCCCTTGGTGGCTTTGGTGAGGTAGTCGCTCTTGCTGTGGTTCATGGAGTAACCTACATTTCCTTGCATCATCCAGTACTTATTGCCATAGCTTCCTGATATGCTTGCATCGAAGTTATGGTGCTTGGTTGCACTCTTCCTTGCTTCACTGTCAGTCAGGTTCTGCACATACGACACACCGTGGTTGAACGAGTGAGTGGCATTGATGCTGAGTGTGAAGTCGTGGATGGGGATGGTGAAATAGAGATACTCGCGTGTGTTCCAGTTGCCGTTGATATTGGCAGGCGATGTACGACGTGCACCTGTCGACTTATCCATCAGGGTGAGTGTGGTGATCTGGTTGTCGGTGAATCCATACGTAAGTTGCAGACGCATCAACGACTTCAGCTGGTATTCTAACTCGAATCTGTGGTTGAACGCATTCTTCAGGTTCGGATTACCCACGCTGATGTTCATCGGGTCGTGATAGTCCGTCACGTTCGACAACTGCTCCACACCAGGCAAAGCATTATTTCCCGAATAACTCAGTGTGTATTTGTCCTTCTTCACATTGAGCGTATAGCGGGCGTTGAACGAGAGTTGAACCCCCTTGCTTTCGATATGCTCCAGCTTGCCATACTGATCGTTATCGATGGTCATCTTACGAGGTGATACCATAACATTCGCATTCAAACGCGAGTATTTATCGTTATAGAAATACGACAACTGAAAACGCTGTTCGAAGTTCCTGTTACGCTTATCGTAGTGAAGGCTGTCCACCTGTGCAAATGTTCCGTCAGCCAGCACATCCTCATAGTTCTGGGTGCTGGTATTGCTGTCGAAACTGACACCATAGCCGAAACTGAGGAACGAATTGACAGGGTTCTCTTCATCATCGTCCATGCCTCTCGAGAATCCTCCACCAATTCTGTGACTGTATCGCAGCATGATGTCGTGGTGGTTGTTACGGTCGGGCGAAGAAATACGATGGTTCACGTCGCGGATGCTGTCAAGTTGTACGAAACGGCTGTACGACTTATTGTACGATGTGTTCTTGCTGTCGCTGTGGTTCATACTATAGGTAAGACTCAACTCGTTTGTATGGTCTTCATCAAAGGCATAGTTCAAGTTGAAGTTTCCGTTCAGTGATTTGTTGTCGCCGTCGGACGAATTGATCTGACGGGTGGTGCTCACCAGCCCTTCTCCTTCGTTCGAGATCGTATCGTTCGATTCGCTGTAGCTCTTCGTGTCCGTCTTGTTCATATCGATATTTGCATTGAAGTAAAGCTTTTCGGAAATACGGGCAAACGAACCGAATCCCCCACTCCAGTTCTTGTTCTTGTTGCTGCTGAACGACTCGTTCATCGAGTTCTGCGTATAATCCGGCATGAACATCTTCGTGTAGGTGTCGTTCTTCGTCTCGTTGCGGTTGTAGTTATGGTTCAAGTTCCCGTTTATCGAAGCCTTGTCGTTGAAGTTATACTCCGCCATCAAGTTTCCGTATGTTCTCACTGTCTCCAACTGATAAGTGCCTTCATCGGGAATATCCTGCGTATTGAAGCTACCATTCAGCTGCAACCCCTTCTGCTTCCACATATTGATATAGCCGCCAACGCCGTAGTGGTTGAACTTCTCGGTGGTCGATGCGTTCAGTTCCGCGAATATGGTACCCGTCATCGGTTCCTTGGTCTCCATGTCCATCACGAGGTGCTTCTCGCTCTTCACGTCGAGTGTATCCTTGAGTTCCTCATAGATGCTCAGACTCTTCAGCTTCTCATGCGGCATGTTGTTGAGCGCAATGCTCATATCGTGCTTGAAGAACGAATCGCCGTTGAGCTTGATTTCCTCGATGTCCTTACCCATATAGGTCATCTTGCCACCCTCGTACTTCAATCCGGGCAGACGGCGCACGAGGTCGAGCAGCACACTGCCGGACGGCATCTCGTAGGCATCGGCATTGAAGATGACGGTATCGCCTCGCTGGTACATCTTCTTCAACTCTGCGATGACGACTGCCTCGTCGAGCGTCATCGGCTTGCTCTCCATCACCAATGAATCTATCTTAACCACGTAGGCATCCACTCCGTTCTCCTTCGTCTTCTCGGGCGAATAGATGTGCTCGTAGGTGTCCATACCCACATAGGTAATCGTCACCTTCACACGCGTGTCCTTCAAGCGTTCACGCAGAGGCAACCACACATCGAAGCGTCCGTCTTTCCATACGGACTGACCGTCCATCTGAGTGGTGTCGCCCATACAGGTCACCTTCACATTCGCACCTTGCAATGCGTATGGTTTCGGCTCGAACTCGTCTTTTCCAAACACCTTTCCCGATACGTGATATATCTGCTTGTAAGCAGTACGCATATACGTATTCAACTCTGGGGAATCCCACTGGGCATAGAGGCTCACACACATTGCAAAGCCTGCTACAAGACTCAAAACTCGTTTCATCATCTCATTTACTATTTAACTATTTACCATTGACTATTTATTTTCTATTTAGATATTTACAATTGAACTATTCACAATCAACTTGTTCAGCTGACTATAAACTTTAAACTATAAACTATAAACTTTATTAGTCGTTTTCATCTAACTGGAATATTTCTTCTAATGGTTTACTGAACACTCGGGCCAGTTTCAGCGACAGGGTCGTCGAAGGTACATAGTTGCCCTTCTCGATCGCATTGATGGTCTGACGGCTCACCCCTACCTGTTCCGCCAGCTGTTGTTGCGTGAGGTCGCAGATGGCACGCTCCACTTTTAGCCTATTCTTCATTGTTCTTACGGAATTGATAGAGTGAAATGTTGTATTTGATGATAAAAAACAGGAAGGTGGAGAACGGATAGACCGCCATACAGGTGAGATAGGAGCCTCCATATATAAATAAGGTGGTGAGCAACACCAGCACCATATTCACCATCAGCGCCCATACCAACGACTGCATACGTATCTGAGCAATGCACTCGTCTTCTTCCTTCTCCTTTGAGAACGCCACGAACACACAGCCCACACACATCAGTGTCATCACAATCTCGAACCATCCACCCTGAGTGATGCGAGGATAGAACTTGAATATGGTCCACTCTTCATCCATCGGTGGTGTGAGACTGATCATCGGATACTGAAGGCCGAACGCCAACTGGTCGAACGACAGACAGAGAACGAAGAAAACCAAGGCTACGACGAGAAGTGCGTAACCAATCTTTCTGAACACTGGGGAAAACAAATAATTCTTTACCATAATGCGCTTGTTTTTGAATTGCGCTGCAAAGGTAAAGCAAATTTTTCATAATGTCAAGAGAATTTGACAAAAAGTTATGCAAACTTAACCTTATTTAACAGTAAAATGCCTGATATTGCTCGATTCGAGCATTATTTCTTCTCTTTTTGTTTGTATTGCTTCTTCTTGAGGAAATCGAAGCCGATGATGTATTTCACGGTTCCGTAAGCGTTGGTGAGACTGAACTTCTTTTGACGATAAGCATAGGTGTGGAGATCGACAACGAAGCCGGTGAAATACTTAGTATTGTTCCAGAACAGGCTGGTGCGGAAAAAGACATCGGTACTGATATGGCGCAGAACGGCCTTGTCTTTGTTGTATTCGGTGATGTCGGACTGGCGATAACCGATAGAGGGAAGCACAGAGACGGCAAGGATGCAATTGCGACGGAAAGCCCAGTTGTAGCCGTATCCGAAACTGATGGCGTAATCCTTGTAGCTCACATTGTTGAACAAGAGCGTGGTATCGATGTTCTGTGCAATATAGGTCGGCAACTCGTTCTTGTTGAAGTTCACGGTCACGTGATTGTACGAGAAACCCAGTTTCCACGACCCCTGACTCTTGCGCTGCACAGCATTCTCGCCAAAAGCAGCCGGCCAGGAATAGCGACGATGGTTGAAGATATACTGGGCATCGATGCCGAAACACTTTGAGCTCAGTCCCTTGAATGTGCGGTCCTGTCCTTCGAGATCGATGTCGCTGATGCTCCTGAACTTTGCCGACTTACCCGATTTGAAGGTATATACCTCGGCGATGATACGGGCCGTATTGAGCACAAACACATTGCGGTGACCGGTTCCGTTCGTCTCCCCTTCCGGCTTACCTATATCGCCCAGATTCACAGAGTGGCCATAACCGAGAATACTCCAATAGACGTAACCGCCAAGTACGAGTGGATTGCCCGACTCTAACGACATCGATTTGGTCGTTCCGTTCACCGATGATGACATCCGGTAGAAATCGTGCCAGTACGACAACTCTGCCTGTGCAGTAAACTCATATTTCTGAGGTGTCACGTAGTTGGTGTCGCAGCCCATGAAGAAGTTCGTAACCGCATCGGCTCCCTTGAACACCGTATTCAGCACTCGCTTACCCCAAGGCAACGAATCCAAACGCACAGAGTCCTCCGTTTCTATTGCCATTGTAGCAACAGAAAACATCATCAGCAGTATGTAGCACGTTGTTCGCATGATTACATCATGAAAAGTGTATAGTTGATAGTTTATAGTTTAAAGTCAGTTGAATCAGTTGATGGTTTATAAGAGTTTTGTAGTCCCGACAAAAGCCTTGCTTCTTCTTTTATCAGTTCATCCATGCTCATACGGTCATCGGATGTAATATAACCTAACTCTTCTGCTATCTCAATCTGAGAAGAGACCTCCATCAATGAGCCAAAAGCCATCTCAATAAAATGAGCCTTGTCTTTGACGGAATAACGATTAACCCCCTCAGCAATGTTTGATGTGACAGATACAGACGCACGTCTAAGCTGATCACACATAGCATAGCGTTCTTCTGCAGGAAATTTCTTCAGAAGTTTATAAGTTCTCTTTATTATATCCTTTGCCTTCTGATATGCTATCAAATTCCGATACCCAAAAACTTCCATACTATTCAAACTTTAAACTTTATAAACTGACTATAAACTTTCAACTCTAAACTATCAACTTTATAAATTATATCTTCTCCAATATCTTATCCATCACCCAGTTGGTAGGCGTTGCACTGATGGAATCACATTCACATCGAGGACCACCCCGCAAATCATCAACGATGGCCTGAATCAGTGGAGTCTGCACATACTGAGGATTCTCAATCGGAAACTCCTCACGTCCACGCTCGGTATGCAGGGCAATCGGCAGATAGTCGAACACAGAGAAGCAAATCATACCCTTATCGCCCACAATCTCAATGCGGTCGGTACGAGCCGAATCGTGTGCCACGAAACACCAGGAACCACTACCTGTGAGGCCGTTCGCAAAACGGAAACAAGCATTACATGTGTCCTGCACTCGATATAAGCCAGCCATATTCGTCGCATAGCCTTCAGCCTCGATAATCACACCGAACATGTGCTGCAACATGTCGAGCTGATGACTGGCCAAGTCGTAGAAGTACCCCCCTGCCCCTGCGATATCGGGCTGAAGTCGCCAAGGAAGGTTCGTCTTGTTGTAGTCGAGCTCACGTGGCGGCACAGCAAACCGAATCTGTACAGACAACACCTTCCCGATGGTGCCGTTAGCCAGTATCTCCTTCACCTTCTCAAAATACGGCAGATAGCGGCGATAGTATGCCACATAGCAAGGCACACCCGTCTGTTTCGACACATTGTTCACACGCAAACACTCCTCATAGCTCGATGCGAGCGGCTTTTCCACATAGGCAGGTTTGCCGGCTTTCATCGCCATGATGGCAAACGTGGCATGCGACGAAGGAGGTGTGGCAATATAAACAGCATTAACATTGCGGTCGTTTATCAGTTCCACAGGGTCGGTATAGAAATGCTGAATACCATGACGCTGAGCATAACTGCGTGCCTTCTCCTTGTCACGACTCATCACAGCCGCTATCATCGACCCTTCGACACACTGCAACGCAGGACCGCTCTTCGTCTCTGTAGCTTCACCGCATCCAATAACCCCCCAACGCACTTGACTGTTTGACTTCATACGTACCTTATTTTGATTTATCGTGCAAAGGTACGAAATAATTGCCTAACAGCGAACTAAAGTTTCATAATTCAGCAAAATTGCGGTTAAGTAAGTGCAATAAAGCTTGTTTTATTGCCGAACGCTAGCAATTTGGGCTTTCAAGCCAATTCATAATTCATAATTTCTTTAAAATTTCATTTTTACATTTTATAATTCTTACATTTTTACATTTTTTTCGTACCATTGCATTCGCAAATACTAAAACATTAAACGATATGAAGGTAAAGCACATTATTCTGTGGACACTCAATCCCGAACTGACGGACGAGCAGAAGCAGCAAGTGAAGGCAGGCATCAAAGCCGGACTGGAAGGGCTGGTAGGCAAAGTGCCAGGATTGATAGACGTGACAGTACACATCGACCGCCGTTTGGCATCATCGAATGCCGACGTGATGCTCGACTCAACACTCGAATCAGAAGAAGCCCTCAAGGGCTATGCTCAGCACCCTGACCACGTAGCAGTAGCCAACACAAAAGTAAGGCCCTACACCGTTCAGCGTGCATGTCTGGACTTTGAAATAGCAGACTGATACATGGCAAGAAACAAGAAACCGATGCCTGTGTTGGAAGGTATCACCATCACAGCCGTAGCAGCAGAAGGGAAGGCACTGGCAAGAGTAGACGACAAGGTGGTATTCGTACCATTTGTCGTACCTGGCGATGTGGTCGACTTGCAAGTGAAGCGTAAGAAGCACAGTTTCATGGAAGCAGTTGCCGTGAAGTTTCACGAGTATTCCAACGACCGCACCACCCCACGCTGCCAACATTTCGGCGTGTGTGGAGGTTGCAAGTGGCAGTGTCTGAAATACGAGGAGCAGCTACGTTGGAAGCAACAGCAGGTAGTCGACAACCTCACACGAATCGGCAAGATAGAACTGCCAGAGATATCGCCCATACTGGGTAGCGAGAAAATCTATGAGTATCGCAACAAGTTGGAGTTCGGATTCTCCAACCGCAGATGGATGACGGAGGACGAGATACGCGACGATGAACAAATCATCACCCAGCACAATGCACTCGGATTCCATATCACAGGCGCATTCGACAAGATTCTCGACATTGAGCAATGTCATCTGATGGACAACATCACGAACGACATCCGCAACTTCATCCGCGAATACGGCATCAGTCACAACCTCACCTTCTATGACCTGCGTCAGAACACAGGATTACTGCGCAGCATGATGGTTCGTAACAGCAATACTGGTGAACTCATGGTGCTCATTCAGTTCAGAATCGAAAACAAAGACGAACAACAGGAAGCTATAGAACTGTTGCAGCAAGTGGCCGATAAGTTCCCCGAAATCACCTCCCTCCTCTATGTCGATAACCACAAATGTAACGACACATTTGGCGATCAGGAGGTCATCTGCTTCAAAGGAACCGACCACATCTACGAAGAGATGGAAGGACTGCGTTTCAAGGTAGGCCCCAAGAGTTTCTATCAGACCAATACCGACCAGGCATACCACCTCTATCAGGTAGCACGCGACTTTGCAGGACTCACAGGCAACGAACTGGTGTATGACCTCTACACAGGTACCGGAACGATTGCCAACTTCGTCAGCCGCCAGGCGCGACAGGTCATCGGTATTGAGTATGTACCCGAAGCCATTGAGGACGCGAAAGTGAACTCGCAGATCAACCACATCGACAACACCCTGTTCTTTGCAGGCGATATGAAAGACATCCTCAATCGCGACTTCATCAATCAGTACGGTCGCCCCGATGTCATCATTACCGACCCACCACGCGCCGGCATGCATCAGGATGTCATCGACACCATCCTCTTCGCCGAACCGAACCGCATCGTCTATGTCAGTTGTAATCCCGCCACCCAAGCACGCGACCTCCAGCTCCTAGACGTAAAATACCGCGTGGCGAAAGTCCAACCCGTCGATATGTTCCCCCACACCCAGCATGTGGAAAACGTCGTGATGCTGGAAAAGAAATAAGAACAGATGACCATTTGCCTTACTCATCGAGTTAATGAGTCCGCATTTTGCGGAGTCATCCTCATCCACATGTTTTGTTATTGTGAACAAGGCCTTATTCTTTGATATCAGTGGGTTATTGAAGTTATAGTAAAATCTAAGGGAAGGGGATGAGGAAGTGATCAATACCAACGGATGGAACTATTGTAGCTGCTCTTCTTGTCGTACTTGAGGGCATCGGTCAGGGTGCTGGCATTGGCACGGAGGGTGATGTGGTAGGAGGTGAAGGGACCGAAGACGAAACCGGCACTGATGTTGAAGCAGTGCATGTCGCGTGAGATGTTGGCGGTGGTCATCGAAATGGCATGGTTGGTGAAGTCGTAGCCTGACGAGAAGCTGGTGTTCCACGCATCGGAGAGTTTGATGGTTCCCGAGAAGTTGAGGTTCTGGGTAAACTTATACGGGTAGCGCATGGACTTCACATTGATCTTGGCAGAACGGTCTTCGGCCATCGTGATACCGTATGAAATGCTGAACGACCAAGGTATCTTGAACTTCATGTAGCCGTCTTCATCCAGGTCGTCCTTCCCTTTGGTGGGCTTTTTGTTTTCGTTTTCGTCGTCGTCATCGTTTTCGTTATTGTTATCGTTTCCGTTTTCTTCATCATCTCCCCCACCCTTTCCGAGTAGTTTGTTGAAGAACTTCTTGATTTTTTGCCATGACTGATTGTTGAATGAATAGGAGAGGTTCTTACTCATGCCCTGGAAGCGACCGAAGCGGCCGTAGGACCACTCTGTGCGGTTGCCGACTACTACATTGCCTCGGCTGTCAAACTCGTAGGCATAGGTCTGGAACACGGCATTCATGTTGAACGTGGTCTTACCGAACTTGAGTCGCAGACGGGTGGAGAGGTTGCTCCACGGTTGGGTCTTGGCGGCAAGATTATAGGACAGACTGGCACCGAGTTCATCAATGATCGGTATCTTCTTGAGTGAGTCGCGCGAATCGAGGTATTTCATCTCGATGTTGTTGGACATATCGAAGGTGATGGATCCTGTCTTTCCTCGCGACACGGTACCATAGAGCGAGTTAGAATACGGAGAGTAGTCGACCACGGTGACATTGCCGTCGAGGTCGGTCTTGGTGTAGCTCTTCCAGAATCCGTAGTGGCTGGCTCCGAAGTCGGGCGCATAGCTGAAGCTGACGGTCGGAGTGAACACGTGTCGTATTTTATGGATTTTCTTACCCCATATCTTTTCATTGGGGGTGTACATACCGTAGATCTTGGTGTTGAACGAAAGACTGAGGTTGTAGTTGTACACGCGGTTGAAGCCCCAAATGGTATCGCGCTCTACGACTTGTTGAACGGGATTCCAACTCTGCTCGATGCGGTTGGTGTACCAGCGTTCGGTGTAGTTGAACGACGGGGTGACATTGATGTAGCCCAGGATGTTGAACGAGGCGGAG
>Ga0310696_10006718_pt1 | contig 13615 bp, 14 predicted proteins | sample AusTroGonzalo_MG_4_FD_203885 | JGI IMG/M metagenome (GOLD analysis project Ga0310696, IMG submission 203885) | Bovine rumen microbial communities from tropical cattle in Woodstock, Queensland, Australia - Gonzalo_02 (v2) (version 2) | ecosystem: Host-associated > Mammals > Digestive system >... | reverse complement strand
AAGCCGCAGCTGTCCGACCTGCGCGAGTCCGGCTCCATCGAGCAGGACGCCGACATGGTGCTCTTCATCCACCGGCCGGATTTCGTGGGCCTGAGCGAGAACCCCGAGGACAAGGAAAAGACGCAGATCATCATCGCCAAGCACCGCAACGGCGAGACCTGCGAAATCGACATGCTCTTCAAGAGCGAGCAGATCCGCTTCGTCGAACTCGACGACACGCTGGATATGCGGGCCGGTTCGATGACTATCGACTCCGCCATGAACACAATGGTGAACAATGAGTTCCAATAGCGAGATATCCCACCGCGGGCGCATCGTTTCGATCACGCCCGAGATTACGACCGTAGAGATCGTGTCCGAGTCGGCCTGCGCCGCCTGCCACGCCAAGGGCCTTTGCAGCCTGGGCGACAGCACGGTCAAGCAGGTCGAGCTCCCGACGCGGGGCTGGGACGGCTACCAGGTCGGCCAGGAAGTGAACGTGGTCCTGCGGGCCTCGATGGGCCACAAGGCCGTCTGGCTGGCGTACGTGCTGCCCCTGATCCTGATGGTGGCGGCCCTGCTTGGGACGCTCTTCGCCGGCGGTACGGAATTGCTGGCCGGCCTGGTCGCCATCGGCTCCGTGGCCCTGTACTACGGGGTCATCTGGCTCCTGCGCGGCCGCCTGAGAAACGAATACGTATTTAACATTAAAGCATAATGACTCAAACAATCATCTGGACCGTCGCGATCCTGAGCGTCCTGGGCCTGCTGCTTGCGCTGATCCTGTTCTGGGTGGCGCGCAAGTTCAAGGTCGAGGAGGACCCGCGGATTGACGAAGTGGAGAAGGTGATGCCGGGCGCCAACTGCGGCGGCTGCGGCTTCGCCGGATGCCGCGCTTTTGCCGATGCGGCGGTCAAAGCCCCTAACCTGGACAATCAGTATTGCCCGGTGGGCGGCGACGAGGTGATGCAGAAGGTCGCTTCCATCCTCGGTTTTACCGTGGCCGCGAAGGCCCCGCAGGTTGCGGTGGTCCGCTGCAACGGCAGCTGCGAGGCGCGTCCGCGTACCAACGAGTACGACGGCGCGCAGTCCTGCCGGGTCAAGGCCGCGCTCTACAGCGGCGACACGGGCTGCGCTTTCGGCTGCCTGGGTTGCGGCGACTGCGTGGCGGCGTGCCAGTTCGGCGCGCTGTCGATGGACCCTGCGACGGGCCTGCCCGTCGTGGACGAGGAGAAGTGTACCGCCTGCGGCGCCTGCGCCAAAGCCTGCCCCAAGCACATCATCGAACTTCGTCTGAAGGGCCCGCGCGGCATGCGCGAGTACGTGTCCTGCGTCAATAAGGACAAGGGACCGGTCGCGAAGAAGGCCTGCGCCAATGCCTGCATCGGCTGCGGCCTCTGCGCCAAGACCTGCACGCACGACGCCATCACCGTCACGGACAACGTGGCCTACATCGATTTCACGAAGTGCAAACTCTGCCGCGAATGCGAGGCGGTCTGCCCGACGGGCGCCATCCACGGGGTGAATTTCCCGAAGGAGCTCGACAAGGAGGCCGTGAAGAAGCGCATCGCCGACCGCAAGGCCAAGGCAGCCGAAGCCGCCAAGGCGTCGGAAGAGAAAAAGGAGGACGCCAATGGGTAAACTGACATTCTCGATGGGTGGTGTCCACCCCAACGACAGCAAATATTCCCGCGAATGCGCCATCGAGGAGCTTCCGCTCCCGCAGACCGTCTACGTCTCGATGGCCCAGCACCTGGGCGCCCCGGCCAAGCCGACCGTCGCCGTCGGCGACAAGGTGCTTGTCGGCCAGGTGATCGCGGAGCCGGGCGGATTCATCTCCGCCTTCGTCCATTCGCCCGTGTCGGGTACGGTCAAGGCCATCGCCCCGCGCAAGGACCTCGCCGGCAATCCCGTCATGCACGTGGAGATCGCCGTCGAAGGCGACGAATGGGATCCTGCGATCGACCGCAGCAAGGAGATCGTGACCGCCATCCCCGACGACAAGGCCGCCATCCTCGACAAGATCAAGGCCTGCGGCGTCGTGGGTCTGGGCGGTGCGACCTTCCCGACCCACGTCAAGCTCAGCCCGCCTCCCGGCAAGGTGGCCGAATGCCTCATCCTCAACGGTGCCGAGTGCGAGCCGTTCCTGACGAGCGACTACCGCATCATGCTCGAGCGGCCGAAGGAGATCGTCATCGGCGCCGCCATCATGCAGAAGGTGCTGGGCTGCCCCTGCGTGATCGGTATCGAGGAGAACAAGCCCGAGGCCATCGCCTCGATGCGCGCCGCCGTCGCCGAGCTCGGCTATCCGAACATGGAAGTGAAGGTGCTGAAGAAGCGCTACCCGCAGGGCGGCGAAAAGCAGCTCATCGACGCCGTGATGCACCGCCAGGTGAAGTCCGGTGGCCTGCCGATCGACGTGGGCGCCGTGGTGCAGAACGTGGCTACCTCGCTGGCCGTCTACGAGGCGGTCCAGAAGAATAAACCGTTGATCACCAACGTGCTGACGATTACTGGGAACAAGCTTCCCGTCAACCTGCAGCACAACTACCTGTTCCGCATCGGCATTCCGCTCTCCTACATCGTGGAGCAGGCGGGTGGCGTGCCGGACCAGGCGGCCAAGCTGATCAGCGGCGGCCCGATGATGGGCCGGGCCATCAGCAACCTGGACGCCAGCACGGTCAAGGGTTCCTCCTCCGTGCTTTACCTCAGCGAGGACGCTACCCGGCGTAAGCCCGAGACGAACTGCATCCGCTGCGGCAAATGCGCGGACGCCTGTCCGATGGGCCTGGAACCGTTCCTGCTGAACCGCCTGTACAAGGCCGGCGACCTCGACGCGCTCGAGGCCAACGCGGCCCAGGATTGTATCGAATGCGGCTGCTGCCTGTTCAGCTGCCCCGCCCACATCCCCCTGCTGGACCACATCCGTCAGGCGAAGGGCCAGGTGATGGGTGTCATCCGCGCGCGTGCCGCGGCCGCCAAGGCTGCCGCCGAAGCCGCGAAAGCCGCTGCCGAAGCTAAAAAGTAATTGCGTATGGACAAGAAATATATTGTTTCTCCGAATCCGCACATCCACGCGAACGTCTCCACGACATCGATCATGCTGGACGTGATCATCGCGCTGTGTCCCGCCCTGATCGTTTCCGTATTGGCGTACGGTCTGGCGGAACTGCTGGTCGTCGCGGTCAGCGTGCTCTCCTGCGTGCTGCTGGAGTGGGCGGTGACCCGGTGGATGATGAAGCGTCCCTCGACGGTCGGCGACCTGTCCGCCGTCGTGACGGGCCTGCTCCTGGCCATGAACCTGCCGTCCGCGATTCCTCTGTGGATCGTGTTCATCGGTGCCTTCGTGGCGATCTGCGTGGCCAAGCTGCCCTTCGGCGGCATCGGCCAGAACGTGTTCAACCCGGCCATCACCGGCCGTGTATTCCTGCTGGTCTCGTTCCCGGCCCAGATGACCAACTGGCAGCCGACGACCGGCTTCATCCCCATTCCCGACGCGATCTCCGGTGCCACGCCGCTGAGCGCGCTCAAGGAGGCGATCAAGTCCGGTTCGACCATTCCGGAATTCATGACGGCGCACAACTATGACCTGGCTTCGTTCCTGTGGGACGCGGGCGCATCCGCCGGCGAGCTTTCCGCAGGTGCGCTGCTGATCGGTTTCGTCTATCTGCTGATCCGCCGCGTGGTCAAGCCGTGGATTCCGATCTGCGTGCTCGGCACGATGGCTCTGATCTCCGCCATCTTCCACGGGATCAATCCTGACGTCTACACCGGCGTGCAGTTCAACCTGCTGACCGGCGGTGCGATGCTGGGCGCCCTGTTCATGGCCACGGATTACGTGACCTCGCCGATGAGCACCCTGGGCGGCGTCATCTACGGTATCGGCATCGGCCTCATCGCGATGATGATCCGTTACTTCGGATCCTATCCGGAAGGCATGTCGTTCGCCATCCTGCTGATGAACTGTACCGTGCCCCTGCTGAACATGTGGTTTCACCAAAAGAAATACGGGAGGGCGTAATATGGCAGCTAAATCCACACTCAAGAACATGGCGCTCTGCCTGACGGCCGTGTGCCTCGTCTGCTCGGCCGTGGTCGGCGGCGCCTATGCCGTGACGGCCGATCCGATCGCGGAGGCCGCCAAGGCCAAGACCACCGCCTCCATCGCCCGCGTGCTACCGGAATTCACGGCGGAGCCCGAACAGGGCAGCATCGCCGTGGACGGCGCGAACTACAGCTATTACAAAGTGCCCGGAACGGGCTATGCCATCATCTCCGCGACCTCCGGTTTCGGCGGCGTCCTGACGCTGATGGTGGGCATCGCCGAGGACGGCACCATCCACAATACCACGGTCCTTTCGCACAGCGAGACCCCGGGTCTCGGCGCCAAGTGCACCACCGACGAGCATTTCATCTCGCAGTTCCGGGGCTTCGATCCCGCCGCGAAGACGCTTGCGGTGAAGAAGGACGGCGGCGACCTGGACGCCATCACGGCTTCCACGATCACGTCCCGCGCCTATGCGCTGGCCGTGTCCAACGCCGTGGCCGCGTTCAACAAACTGAATGAAGGAGGGCTGGACAATGAGTAGCAAACTGCATTTCATCACCGACGGGTTCGTCAAGAACAACCCGACCTTCGTGCTGGTGCTCGGCATGTGCCCGACGCTCGCCACCACGACTTCCGCGATGAACGGTCTGGAGATGGGTCTCGCGACCATGTTCGTGCTCATCCTCAGCAATATCGTGATTTCGCTCATCGCGCCGATGGTGCCGGACAAGGTCCGCATCCCGGTCTACATCACCGTGATCGCCACCTTCGTGACCGTGCTCCAGCTGCTCATGCAGGCCTTCACGCCTGCCGTCTATGAGACGCTCGGACTCTTCATTCCGCTGATCGTCGTGAACTGCATCGTCCTCGGCCGTGCGGAAGGCTTCGCCAACAAGCACAATGTGGGCGAGTCCGCCCTCGACGGCCTGGGCGTCGGTCTCGGCTTCACCGCCTCGCTGACGGTCATCGGCATCGTGCGCGAGATCCTCGGCAGCGGCGCCGTGTTCGGCTGGAAGTTCATCTCCGGCGACGGCATCCTCGCCTTCGTCATGGCTCCCGGTGCCTTCCTGGTGCTGGGCTTCCTGATGGTCCTGTTCAACAAGTATCTTGCTAAAAAGTAGTGCGCCATGGAATACTTCCTCATTATCGTCTCGGCGATTTTCGTCAATAACATCCTGCTGGCGCAGTTCCTGGGCATCTGCCCCTTCCTGGGCGTGTCCAACAAGCTGTCCACGGCCACGGGCATGTCCGGTGCAGTCTGCTTCGTGATTACGCTCGCCACCGTGGTGACCTACCTGCTGAACCGCTACCTGCTGGTGCCCTTCGGGCTGGAATTCCTGCAGACCATCGCCTTCATCCTCGTGATCGCGGCCCTCGTGCAGATGGTCGAGATTGTGCTGAAGAAGATCAGCCCCTCGCTCTACCAGGCCCTGGGCATCTTCCTGCCCCTGATCACCACGAACTGCGCCGTGCTCGGCGTGGCCATCACCGTGGTGACCAAGGAGTTCGCCTTCGGCGGCGGTGCGCCGCATCTGTTCAACCTCGGAGAAGCGGTGGTGTACGCTGTCGCCACGTCGCTCGGCTACGGCCTCGCGATGTGCCTGTTCGCCGGCCTGCGCGAGCACCTGGCGGGCAACGATGTACCCAAGGCTTTCAAGGGTCTTCCGATCGCCCTCATCACCGTGGGCATCATGGCCATGGCCTTCCTCGGTTTCTCCGGCATTGTTTGATATTAAAGATATTATTATTACATTTGCGCAAATCGGCAATTCGAACAAACCATTAATTATCTTATATCATTATGAAAAAAGCTATTGCTATCCTCGTCGCGCTGCTCGTTTTCGCAGTCGCCGCTTCTGCTCAGACCCGTGCCGTCGGTATCCGCGGTGGTTGGGCGAATGCTGTCAACATTGAGGCTTCCTATCAGCACACGGTCGGCAACAACTTCATTGAGGCTGACCTCGGTGTTTTTGGCAATGTCTTCTCCGCGACTGGTGTCTATGATTTCATCCTGGCCTCCAACGGCGAGCTGAACTTCTACGCAGGCCCTGGTATCAACCTCTGCCTGGCCGGTGCCAACGGTGCTGTCGGCCTCATGGGTGGTATCGTCGGTCAGGCCGGTATGGAAATCGCTTTCTCCGGTGCTCCGCTGAACCTCTCCGTTGACTGGCGTCCTGCTTTCTACTTTATCGGTACGGGCGGTGCCACCGCTTTCAACTGGGCCAGCTTCGCGCTCGGTATCCGCTACCGTTTCTAGAACACAGATTGCCGATTCTGTCGGCAATGACGATATAAAAAATCCCCGTTTCTGAACAAAACGGGGATTTTTTGTGTATATTTGAGAGCTATGTATCAAATCCTTTCCAAAGAGATGCTGACTCCGACGATCTGTCGGATGAAGGTAGAGGCCCCGCGGCTTGCCGCAGCCGCCAAGCCGGGCCAGTTCCTGATCGTCCGAGCGGACGAGAAGGGTGAGCGGATTCCGTTGACCATCAGTGACTTCGATGCGAAGCAGGGGACTGTGACCATCGTCACGCAGAAGATCGGAGCCTCCAGCTCCGACATCATCGCCTATGAGCCCGGCGAGGCTTTCGCCGACGTGGTCGGCCCCCTGGGTCTTCCGTCCGAATTCGTCGCGATGGCGCCTGAAAAACTGGCGCAGCAGCGCTATATCCTGATTGCCGGCGGCGTGGGCACCGCGCCCGTGTATCCGCAGGCCAAGTGGCTCAAGGAGCACGGCGTGCCCGTGGACGTGATCATCGGCGCGAAGACCAAGGACCTGCTGATCTACGTCGAGGAGATGCGCGGCGTCTGCGACAACCTCTTCATCTGCACGGACGACGGTTCCGAGGGCTTCCACGGCATGGGAACGAACATGCTGGAGCATGTCGTCTCGGAAGGACACAAATACACCCAGGCCGTCATCATCGGTCCGATGATCATGATGAAGTTCACGACCCTCACCTGCAAGAAGCTCGGCATCCCCGCCATCGTGAGTCTCAACTCCCTGATGGTGGACGGCACCGGCATGTGCGGCGCCTGCCGCGTGAGCGTGGGCGGCAAGACGCGCTTCGCGTGCGTCGAGGGCCCGGAGTTCGACGGCTACGAGGTCGACTTCGACGAGGCGATGCGCCGCCAGGGTCAGTACAAGGCCGAAGAGGCCGAGGCGAACGAGAAACATGTCTGTAAAATAGGGAGGGGCAAGTAATATGGCTAACAGAATTCCCCGTGTTCCGGTGCGCGAGCAGGACCCGAAGGTCCGCGCCACCAACTTCGACGAAGTATGCTACGGCTACAATAAGGAGGAGGCACTCCTCGAAGCATCCCGTTGCCTGAACTGCAAGAACCCGCGCTGCATGACGGCCTGCCCGGTGGGCCTGCAGATTCCGCGTTTCATCGCGGAACTCGCCCAGGGCAACATCGCCGGCGCCGCCGCGGTGATCGCGGAAGACTCCTCGCTGCCCGCCGTCTGCGGCCGCGTGTGCCCGCAGGAGACCCAGTGCGAGGGCAGCTGCGTTCTCGGCGTCAAGGGCGAGCCGGTGGCCATCGGCAAGCTCGAGCGCTTCGTCGCGGATTATACCCGCGAGCATAGCGAGGCGCAGGCTGCTCCGGCCGCTGCCAGCAAAGGAAAGAAGGTCGCGGTTATTGGTTCGGGACCTGCTGGTCTCGCTTGCGCGAGCGACCTCGCGAAATGGGGCTACGACGTCACGATCTTCGAGGCGCTGCACAAAGCGGGCGGCGTGCTCGAGTACGGCATTCCGGAGTTCCGTCTCCCGAAGGACAAGGTCCTCAAGCATGAGATCGAGTCCGTCCGCGAGCTGGGCGTCAAGATCGAGACCAACGTCATCGTGGGCCGCACCATCACCATCGACTCCCTGATGGACAACGAAGGCTTCGAGGCCGTGTTCATCGGTACCGGCGCCGGTCTGCCCAAGTTCATGAGCATCCCCGGAGAGAACTATAACGGCGTCTTCTCCGCCAATGAATTCCTGACGCGCAACAACCTCATGAAGGCCTGGCGCGAGGATTACCTGACCCCGATCCATGCGGGCAAGAAGGTGTGTGTCGTGGGTGGCGGCAACGTCGCCATGGACGCCGCCCGCACGGCCCTGCGCCTGGGCGCGGAGGTGCACATCGTGTACCGCCGCACGGAGGCCGAGCTGCCCGCCCGCAAGGAAGAGGTGCACCACGCCATCGAGGAAGGCATCATCTTCGACATGCTGACCAACCCCGTCGAGGTGATCGGCGACGAACGCGGCTGGGTCAAGGCCCTGAAGTGCGTCAAGATGGAGCTGGGTGAGCCCGACGAGAGCGGCCGCCGCAGCCCGGTGCCCGTCGAGGGTTCCGAGTTCGAGATTCCCACGGAGACCGTCATCATGGCCCTCGGCACCTCGCCGAACCCGCTGATCTCCAAGACCACGCAGGGCCTGGAGACCAACCGCCGCGGCTGCCTCGTGGCGAGCGAGGAGGGTGCGACCACCCGTCCGGGCGTGTTCGCCGGCGGCGACGCCGTCACGGGTGCCGCCACGGTGATCCTCGCCATGGGTGCGGGCCGTACGGCCGCCAAGGCGATCGACGCCTACCTGAAGGAGAAATAAGATTGCGCCGGGGCCGTTACAGGCCCCGGCTGCTTTAACCACATATTGATGAAACTAGAAAGCCTTCTGGCTCCCCTCGGAACCTGGAAGTTCTGGAAGGAGCTCCTGATCATGACCGTCGGCATGTTCATTGCCGCCGCGTCCGTGTACTATTTCCTTGTGCCGAGCAAGATCGTCGTCGGCAGCATCTCCGGTCTCTCGATCGTGATCAGCGCCATCTTTGAAAACGCGGGCATCGCCGTCAAGGTGTCCACCGTCGTGCTCATCATCAACGCCATCCTGCTCGTGCTGGCCTATTTCCTGATCGGAAAGGAGTTCGGCATCAAGACCTGCTATACGGCTTTGATCCTGGGTCCTATGATGGATGTATGGGAGAAGATATGCCCGTATACCAATCTGCTCGCTCCGGGCGAGACCTCCGTGATGGGCGACCTCTGGTTCGACCTGGTCTGCTTCGTGCTCATCCTGAGCATGTCGCAGGCCATCATGTTCCGCATCAACGCATCCACCGGCGGCCTCGACATCCTCGCGAAGATCGTCAACAAATACCTGCATTTCGACATCGGCCTGTCGGTGACGATCGCCGGCGTGGTCATCTGCTGCACGGCCTTTTTCGTGAATCCGTTCCGCCTGGTGATCATCGGCCTGATCGGCACCTGGATCAACGGCCTGATCGTGGACTATTTCATGGCGTCCCTGAGCCGGCGCAAGCGCGTCTGCATCATTTCGGACAATCATGAGCTCGTCCGCGACTACATTGTCAACAAGATCGTCCGCGGCTGTACCCTGTACGAGTGCGCTGGCGGCTACAAGGGCGACAAGCGTGTGGAGGTCCAGGCCCTGCTGACCAAGGACGAGTTCGCCGACTTGATGAACTTCATCCGGGAGCAGAAGATCCAGGCGTTCATCACCGCCGGCAACGTCAGCGAGGTCTATGGCCTCTGGTCCGATCACAAGCGGAAACGTGGATAAAGATGTCATTCCTTAGCAGGAAATACCCCTGGCAGGAGCGCGGCCCATGGATCCGGGACTGCGCGCTGTACTGCGCCGTCGTTTTCCTGATCCTCTTTTTCCTGCAGCCTTTCGGCTTCAGCATGTACGGGGGAAATAAGCTTGTTGCATCGCTCCTGTACGGTGTCGTCACCTTCCTCTGCTGTCTCGTGTATGAGTGGGCCGTATCCGGTCGGCTGCAGAAACGGGTGAAGCCGTGGCGGATCTGGCACCAGGCGCTCACGGTGCTGGGCCTGGTGCTGTTCATCGGACTGAGCAACATGGTCCTGTACTCCATCCTGTGCCATTATCCGATTGGCCCGGGGCTCTGCCTGGCATTCCTGTACTGGACCCTGATCATCGGCGTCATCGTGACGGCCCTGTCCACGGGCATTACCTATTACCGCTTCCTGCGCCGGCAGCTGGACACCCTGCTTGACAAGACGACCGAGGAGCAGACGGGCGTCTCCGTGACGATCCGCGACACCCGCGTGCGCGGGAACGACCTCAGCCTTCCCATCAACGACCTGCTGTGCATCGAGGCGCAGAAGAACAACGTGGCGGTGTCCTACCTGAAAGACGGGAAACTGCAGCGCGACGAGATCCAGTCCACCCTGGCCGCCGTGCTGGAGGACCTGGGCGCTTATGACAACGTCTTCCAGTGCCATCGCTCTTTCGTCGTCAACCTGAACAACATCAGTTCCGCCAAAGGCAACTCCAACGGCTATACGCTGGAGCTGGGTGGCGGGCTGGTCACGGTGCCGGTATCCCGCTCCTTCGTGCCCAAACTGAAGTCTTTCATCGCCTAGTTAACAGTCCTGAAAATTAGTATTTCGGCCGGACGGATAGCTGTTCGTCCGGTCTTTTCGTTGTCTGTCCGAACTATTTGGAGGACTGTTTTTCCGTACTCATCTTTGCGCCATGAAACATTTGCTGACAACCCTTTTCCTGGCGCTGACGGTCCTCTGCGGGGCCTTCGCCCAGACCCGCATCGACGGTACGGTTACCGATGCCCAGGGCCCGCTCGTCGGAGTCAACGTCTTCGTGGTCGGTACCCTCGACGGCGGTATCACCGACACGCTGGGCCGCTTCTCCTTCGTGACCGGCCGGACGGGCGAGCAGACCCTGCGCGCCGTCCTGCTGGGTTACGAGGAGTACGAGACGACGGCCGACGCGGCTTCGTTCACCAATATGGAGATCCGCCTGCGCGAGAAGGCGGCCTCGCTGGACGAGGTGGTCGTGACGGCCAGCACCTACAGTCTCGGGAAGAGCAACCAGATCAAGACGATGGACGCGCTGGACGTGGTTATGTCCGGCAATTCCTGCGGCGACCTTGTCGCTGCGCTGCAGGTCCTGCCCGGCACGACGGTCGTGGGTGAGAACGGCAAGCTCTATGTCCGGGGCGGCGAAAGCGAGGAGTGCCAGACCTTCGTGAACGGGATGCACGTGCTCGTGCCCTATAGCACGAATGTGGAGGGCCAGGGCCAGCGGGGCCGCTTCTCACCTTTCCTGTTCAAGGGGATGAGCTTCTCGCTGGGCGGCTACGGCGGCGAGTACGGGCAGGCGCTGTCCTCCGTGCTGCCGATGGAGACCACGGACGTGGCCAGCAGCGACAAGCTGGGCGTCAGTGCCTCGCTGCTGGACTGGAACCTCGGCGGCACGAAGGCTTTCCGGCAGAGCAGCCTGTCCTTCAACGCGGCCTTGACCGATCTCGGGCTGTACACGAAGTTGTTCCCGGACCGCTGCGACTGGACGCGTCCCTACCGGAAGTTGTCCGGCGAGGCGCAGTACAAGCTGGAGCTGGGTCCGAACAGCGTTCTGAAGACCTACGCCGGCTACGACTGGACCTCCGTCGGCATGCGGACGGAGGGCAGAAGCCTGTCGATGGACGAGCACAACGTCTACGCCAACGCCACGCTGCACACGCAGCTTGGTGCGGGCTGCACGCTCTTCGCCGGCGTCGCCGAATCCTTCGTGCTGAGCGACATAGACGACGCGCTTGCCGCGGGCGACCGCTATCATAACACGCGCAACGAGGTTCACCTGAAGGCGGAGCTCGGCAAGCGCTTCACGCCGCAGTTCAAGCTGTCGGCGGGCGTGGAGGACTATCTCCGCGGCAGCGGCAAGCGCTACAACGAGACCGGCTACGACCTGAAGTACCATCTGCTGGCCGCCCACGTGGACGCGCAGCTGCGCATCGTCCCGCGCCTCTTCCTCAATGTCTCCGCCAGAGGGGAGCGGCTGAGTTACAATAGGGAATGGCTGCTGATGCCGCGCGCCACGCTGAGCTTCGTGCCGAACACGCGCTTCCAGGCGTCCGTGATGGCGGGCCGCTACAGCCAGACCCCGGAGGACGATTATATCGCACGGGGGCAGTACCGGCTGCGCCAGAGCACGGCGGACCACCTGATCTTCAGCATGCAGTATGCGACCGCCCGGACGCTGATCCGCTTCGAGCCGTATTACAAATGGTATCACCACCTCCCGCTGCTCTCCGACGGCGTCTATACAGCCGACGGCTACGGCTACAGCAGGGGATTCGACGTCTATCTGGAAGATTCCTCGCTGCGTAACCTTACCGTCACGGCGGCCTATTCCTTCAACGACTCGAAACGTCTCTACCTGGACTATGCGTCGCCGCGCACCCCGGAATACGCCTCGCGGCACAACCTCCGCCTGACGGCGAAATACGCCCTGGGCAAGTTTATCGTCGGCCTGGCGGAAACCTACGCCAGCGGGCGCGAATATGCCGCAGGCAAGACACCTTTCTACAACAGCCTGGACGCCAATGTCACCTGGCTCGCGCACCCGAAGGTGATTGTCTACGCTTCGCTCAACAATTTGCTCGGGCGCACCAACGTCTACCGGATCAATCCGGACGGGACGCAGGTCGGCGCCACCAGGGACCGCTTCTTCTATATCGGAATATTCGTATCACTAAAAAACAACAAAGCTTATGACATCTCGAATTTTTAACTTCCGGCTTGTTGCCGTCGTCCTGACCGTTTTTGCTACCCTCAGCCTTGGCCATGCCCAGGACATCCCGGTGGGCGCACTCATCGGACAGTCTCTCTCCAAACTCCAGCAGGATTCCTCGCCGGAGGCCTTCCAGAACTGCGTCGCCGAGCTGAAGCGCATCGACGCCATGGCGCCCGGCAGCGCGGCTCCCAAGTACTACATCGCCCTGCAGAGCCTGAACTTCGCCGTCACCAACCCTCACGCGGAGCAGACGGAGGGTCTGATCTCCGAGGCCGAACAGGCTATCGCCCAGCTGGAGGAGATCAAGGAGGCAGACCATTCGGATCTCTGCACCCTGAAGGGCTTCCTCTACATGGTCCGCATCGTACAGGATCCGGCGAAAAACGGGCAGCGCTACTACCTGGACGTCATGAATTATTATGAGAAGGCGCTGAAGCTCAACCCGGACAATGCCCTCGCCAGTCAGCTGCAGGAGAAGTTCTTCGAAGGCATGCGCGCACAGTAAAGCAAAAGGGCCCGCCGATGGCGAGCCCTTTCGTGATTCCGCGGGGATTCGAACCCCGGACCCACAGCTTAGAAGGCTGTTGCTCTATCCAACTGAGCTACGGAACCAAACGGGGTTGCAAATATACGAAAATTCTGATTCTATACCAGCGTGATTCCGGCGGCGCGGCACTGCTTCACCATGTCCTCCGGCCAGATGCTGCTCTGAATCTCGCCGATGTGCGCCTTGCGAAGGAGGTACATGCACAGGCGGCTCTGGCCGATGCCGCCGCCGATGGTGCAGGGGAGTTCGCCTGCGAGCAGGCTCTTGTGGAAGGGGAGTCCCTCTTTCCAGCTTTCGCCTTTGATCTTGAGCTGGCGGCGCAGGGCCTCCTCGTCCACGCGGATGCCCATGCTGGACAGTTCGAAGGGACGCTGGAGGATGTTGTTCCAGACCAGGATGTCGCCGTTGAGGCCGTTGAAGCCCTCCTCGTTGGGGCTGCTCCAGTCGTCGTAGTCCGCGGCGCGGCCGTCGTGC
>Ga0310696_10006717_pt1 | contig 13616 bp, 10 predicted proteins | sample AusTroGonzalo_MG_4_FD_203885 | JGI IMG/M metagenome (GOLD analysis project Ga0310696, IMG submission 203885) | Bovine rumen microbial communities from tropical cattle in Woodstock, Queensland, Australia - Gonzalo_02 (v2) (version 2) | ecosystem: Host-associated > Mammals > Digestive system >... | reverse complement strand
TGTCGGGTAATCGTATTCGACCGTCTCTATTAAATCTCCGACGGTTATAGTTGCTGTCAACTCTTCTCGTATTTCTCTTACAAGCGCTTCCTGTGGTGTCTCCCCTGCTTCTATTTTACCACCCGGGAACTCCCACCAACCTTTATATTCTCCATAACCGCGCGCTGTGCAAAATATCTTCCCTTTATGATGCCTAGGATCACTAATAACCGCTGCCACGACACGAACATACTTGCGAATACTGCCATCTGCGGCAAAACATACTTTTTTCCCTTCTGAAATCCCTTGTATTGCAAGTACACTTTCGGGTATCTCTTTATACTTGATACTTCCTGTATCTAACTCATCCACTAACGGCTTCAATTTAATTAGGGCAACAGGTTCCTCTCGAAATGTCTCCTCACACCCATAATCAGCTTCTGTGATCTGTTCAACAACATAAATGTCCAAAGTATTACTCCTTCAATTATGCATTTACAATATATTCGTATATATCTTCTCGTACTGGCTCATCTAGGATCCATTCAATCTCAACCGCTGACTTATCGGTATTTGCCATGGTAAATTCTTCAGCCCTACCGCTGGCAGTCATGCTGCCAAGATAATAGAATTCCTTCGAGATTCGATCATCCTTATTCTTCCGCACGAACAGCTCAACACGAATCCCACGTTCTTTCGCCTTAAGAAAATTCTGAACATCATCGGAAGCTAGACTCCGTCCGGATTTCGAAATAGCAATCAATGTTTGATGGTTAACGAAATGATCCTCGTATTTCGTGGTATCGCTTATATCATCTGCCTTCTCATAGTTGATAAAAACCGGGAAGGTTTTCGTCTTACTGTCGTACTTGTAACCACCAATATTCAACGGGACTTCATTATGTTCCCAATTCAAAAGACGGCATACATCCTCATATGTGTATTTTTGATATAAAACAAGATCGGTGTCACCATAGGTCTTACAGTAATCGCGTTCATATCGACTGATTCCAAAATCAATCAGCTCGTCAAGGATATTATAAAAATCATCGTTTGATAGCATCTTCAGAAACGATTGCGCCGGTCGATAGTCACCTGAATCTTCTTCTATGAAAACACACTGCGAATATGTTCCCTTGCTTGATCCAGCAGCAAAATCGTTTGTAAGCATATTCGCTATACAAGTTTTCTGCGTCTCGCTAAGTCTTTTACCCTGAGCCGCCATGTCATCAGCCAATCCGGCAAACAGAGCAATTTTGCCATAACCTCTTGCATATGCCAATATACGCTCTAAAATCTGGAGCTCCTGTAAACGCTTTCCGCTTGCCAGTTTCTTCGAAACGAACTCGACGATCATTTCTTCGTCCTTCGAAAGACGGATTTTATAGTTTTTCTCGTACTTTACTAAAAACTTGTAGTATGAGCCAAGACTATTATTATCAAAAATACGCAAGACATCCATCTCGCCATAATCATCAAAATCTCTCAATTGGGGTATTCTTCCGAGCTTATTCTTAAGTGTTGTATAATTCTCTTTTATAAGTCGAATATCACTGAAATTAGCATTGTCTACAGAGGCGAATATTTTCTTCCGACTGATTTCATCAAAGTGTATTGTGGACTCTCCGGGAATAACACGGCAACCTTCCATGACAAACCTACGAACATTATCTTTGTTATAGGTTCGGTCACCGGAAAGAGCAATAGGGATCATAAAGTTATTTCTATAATTTCCAATGAAATCAAGAATCACAACATATTCCTTGCCTTCCGCTTTACGAAGGCCGCGCCCCAACTGTTGAATAAAAACTATCGGCGATTCAGTCGGTCGCAACATAATTACTTGATTCACTTCAATAATATCTACACCCTCGTTAAGGATCTCTACGGAAAGGATGTAATCAAGAGGCTCTATCTTGTCTCCTTCATTTGCTGCAAGTCGCTCAAAGGCGGCTTGTCGAACTTCCTCTGAAGCATCCCCATTAAGGGCAACCGTTCTGAAAAAGCGCCCCGTTTCCGGATTAATTGTACGATTCAATTTTTCCGACAAAATCTGAGATTCTTTAATCTTGCTACAGAAAATTAACCCCTTGACCTTGTCCCCGCTATAACCATAATACTTTGCTTGTTCTACGATATGTTTTACACGCTCATCGCTTGTCAGCATACGAAAATCACGTTCTTCTTCCTCGTCTCCAACGATAGAAAGATCCGAAATTCCAAAATAATGGAATGGACACAACAAATTGTCCTCCATTGCCTGCTGCAACCGAATTTCGTGTGCAATATTGTAGTGGAACAACTCATACACATTATGTCCTTCAATATGATCGTCTCGCTTGTCGGGTGTCGCCGTCATACCAAGCCACAGCTTTGGCTTGAAGTAGTTCATGATTCTCTGGTAAGAAGCTGCCGGACTATGATGCGTCTCATCCAGAACAATTGCATCAAAATCCTCTGGGGAAAACACTTGTAGATTATCTTCACGCGACAGTGTCTGTACCATCGCAAATACATAATCCATATTTTTATTTTGTTCAAGCGAATCATGCCCGCTTACCACTCCCATGGTAACCGAGCTTGGGAATACTCTTTCATATGATTTTTGTGCTTGAACCGCAAGCTGATTTCGATGCACTATAAACAACACTCTTCGAAATCCAATCTCACGCAAACCAAATGCAGATGCGTATGTTTTTCCTGTTCCTGTCGCACTAATCAGCAATGCCCGATCCTCACCGGACTCCAGTATCCGCTTAAGACCGATGATAAATCTCTCCTGCATAGAATTCGGTTGAAGAGTATATTTTTCGAAGGATATCGGACTTTCGCTTTTTGCAATGTCTCTCTGGTGCTTAACAATATTGTATCGCTCAGTATACTGTTCAATGAACTTGTCATAGTCCAATGCATACTTACTATTCCACAATTCATTGAACTCCCGAACGATTTCGACCGTTATTTCACCATGTTCCGTCGAAACAAGTTTAGTGTTCCATTCGCGATTGCTTGTGAGTGCGCTGTTTGTAATATTTGAACTTCCAATGATTATTCGGTATATTTCACGGTTTTTGAATATGTATCCTTTGGTATGGAAACCTGTTTCCGCGGCTTCCGTATCATACATTTTCAACGTAATATTCTTAAGTTCGTGTAATTTACTAAGCGCTTTGGGCTCGCTAAAGCACAGATAATCGGTCGTTAGAATCTTACCTGGAATTCCTTTTTTCTCCAGTTCACGTAAAGTCTGCAACAGTGGCGTAATACCGCTCTCTGTGATGAACGCAACACTAATTTGGAAGCTATCACATTTCAGTAGTTCTTCCTCAATTGTCGAGATAACCTTTCGTCCTTCATTCGGATTGTTCGAAATAAAACAGGGTTTATATGCAGCATCAGCCGCCAGCGAACCATCAATGTACGCTGTTTCAAGCCCCATTCTCAAAAGTTTTTCTACACTGTCACTCATTCTGTGTCGTCCCTGTATATGATGTGTTTTAGTCCATCCTCAAGTCTTACGATTATCTACTTTCCGTTTTTCTTTGATTGTTCTTGGGCTCTTTTCTTAGCCTCTTCTGCGGCTTTCTTAGCTGCCTCAGCCTTTTTCCGTTCTTGTTCCTGTTGAATTTGTTGCTTTAGTGCATCGACATCAGCATTGGCTTTGTTCAACTCGTTCAAATACTCATCAAAATCAGCTCTATCCTCTTCACGGGCCTTGACTTCGTCTTCATATAATTTCGTAATTGTTTCAAGCGCCTCCTCGGTTTCATTTAATTTGTCCTTGGTGCGCTGCAGTTCCTCTTTTATTTCAGCCAACTCATTCTGTGTATTCTCATACTCAACGGCAAGACGATCAGACTCTTCACGAAGGGCAATGTATGCCTTTGTTCGCTCATTGGCCAATGTCTTGGCTTCAAGTAGTTCTTCCTGATTACCACATCCATTCAATAAAAAAAGACCAAGTATCATAATTGCAATTCGGATTTTTTTCATACTTGCTTTCCTCCGCTGTCTCTTAACGGATTTTCCGCCCTCACTGATACATCTCCTCCGCCTTCCGGAGCTGCTCCTTCATTTTCCGGGCGACGGTCTTCGGAGACACGATCTTGACGTTGGTGCCGAGGCCGAAGAGCCAGCCGTAGAAGTGGTCGCTGAGGGCGACGGTCACGTCGGTCTCGGACCAGCCGGGTTGGGTGGAGGGCAGGATGTGGATGTCGCGGCCGAAGCGGTCCAGGAGGACGCCGACGAAGTCGTCGCGAAATGCGAGACGGACCTGGGTCGGGTCGCCGCCGAACATATCGAAGTTCATCTTGGAGTATTGGGCGAGGTCGAATTCCTTGAAGCGGTCGCGGCCGATGCGCTTATCCTCGAGGACGGTGATGCTCTTCATCTTGTCCACCCGAAAATGCTTGATGCAGTCGGCTTCCTCGTCGTAGGCGATCAGGTAGTAGTTCTCGTCCGCCCAGGTCATGGCCCAGGGGCTCACGACGTAGGGCGTGGCCTTGCGGGGCTCCATGCGCTTGGCGAGGTTCCACTTCATATACTCGAATTGGATCTGGCGGTTGGAGGCGATGGCGCGGTGGACATCGTCGACGAAATAGTAGATGCTCTCGTTCATGGTCTTGACGCGGCCCTGCACCGTGACCTGGCGCTTGAGCTGCTCCGCCTCGTACTTGCTGGCCATGGCGGTCAGCTTCTTGATGAGTTCCCCCGACTTCTTCGCGGTGATGAACTTCGAGGACTGGATGGCGTCAACGAGGAGCTTGAGCTCCGCGATCTCAAAATGCTTCCCGGCCACGTGGTAGTAATAGTTGTGGCCGACTTTCTCCCCCAAAACCTCGATGCCGAGGTCCTCGAGGGTGTCGATATCGTCGTAGAGACTCTTCCGGTCCGCAGTCACGCCGTAGCGGGCGAGCTCAGCCTTGATCTCCGGCATGGTGATCATGTGCTCGTCATCGGTTTTCTCCAGCATAATCTGGGCCAGGCGGTACAGTTTGAGCTTCTGATTGGCTCCCTTCGGCATAGTGCGGATCCTCCTTCGGAGTTGATGGTTTATTATACCACATTTGCCGGCCATAAGGGAAGTTTATAACGCTTTTTTCCAAATCTTTTTTCGGTGTCCGCGTACCTGTCAAAAATCCACCAGATAGATGCTGATATTGATCTGCCGGAAGGACCCTTTCTCCTCCGTGCGGACCACCTTGGCGGTCAGGTACTTGCCGGCGTCCATCAGACGGGCGAACACGATGTTGTCCTTCTCGGGAATGTACCCAACCTTCCGCTTCTGCTCGTCGAGCACCAGAATGGCCTTGTCGTCAAATTTGTTCTCGGGCTCCCGCTGCAACGCCAACTTCGTCCCTACCGTGATCCCGTCGAGGATGCTCTGGTCCTTGATGTATCCCGTCCCCGCCACGTACGAGTCAAACAGCAGGATCTCGTGGGTGAGGGGCTTGATCAGCTTGTCAAGCGTCGCGCCGCTCGCGGTCGCAAGCTCGTCTTTTTTCTTGATGATCAGTTCGTCTGCCATGGTGTGGTCCCTCCTTTATTGCAGTTTCATGACCGCCTTGAATCCGCCCTCCGCGAGGATCTCCTCAAGCGCCTTCCGAAGCTCCGACAAATACTGTTCGTAATCCTCGTGTTCCGCCTGCAGTTCCCTCCGGAACTCCTCCTTCCGCTCCTCGTCCGCCAGCAGCGCCCCGTAGGTGTACGGCTCCGTCGTCAGGATGTCGTTGATCGCCCTCTCCGTCCGCTCGATGCGCTTCTCAAGGTTCGCTACATCCACGGAAAATGCTTCCTCTCCAAGCTCCCGAAGCGCCTTCCGCACCAGCACCTCCAGCTCCTCCAGTTCGTCCACGTTGCTGTGGTTGTAGGCATTGACCACGCGCTCCCAAAGCTCCTGCAGGGACTCATTCGTCTCGGTCTTTTTGTTGATATCCGGGTGCAGCAGCTTCGCCAGCCTCCGGTAAATCTTCTTCGAGCGGCTCAACCGGAATTCGTCGACATTTTTCGACTTCTTCGCTGCCTCCGTGGCCTTCTCCAGGTCCCGCAGCTGCGTGTAGTACAGCTGCATCTCCTCGTCCACCTCGCTCTGCATCCGGGTCACGTCCACCGCCAGCCCGCGGTTGATGCGCCTGCGGCAGTAATTGATGGTCTTCTTCTCCCGGATGCACGCCACCTTCAGCTCGAAGTTCTCGGTGATCTGCGCGCCGAACTCCTTGATGTAGCCCGTCTGGTACGACCCGGCCTGCTTGAGGTACTCGTCCCGCTTCAGCAGGAGCTCTTCGTAATCCCTGAGAAGGGAATCTGTATTCGATCTGGTTTCCATTGTTGTTTTTACATTCTGTGTCATGGTTATCACGCTCCTCTATCATATTACTTTGCGACACATATTGCGATACTTTTTGTATTACATATTGCAACACTTGTTATTGTTCTATTTGGCACCCTATCTTCGCAACAATACAATTACATTCTCCGAATATCATAGAATTCGTCATAGACCGTAGTAAACTTCCTGCCTTCAATTTCTGCCTTCTTGCAGAAGTCCTCGAAGTTGCGGTACCAACGGCCATCGTAGCGGATCGCCAGGCCGCGGGCGGCTTCCGTGTGGCCGGCAAGCTCGATCGTTCCGGTGCTTCCTCCGGCGGGCTCATCCCCGCTCTCGTCCTCCGCTGCCTCCATCTCCACGGTCTCCCCGAACCGCTCCATCGCAAAATGCCCGGGCTTCTGGGTCAGGTAGAAGAGGTCGTAGAAGTCCGCTTCTTCCTCGTTCCATTCCGTGAGCTTGTACAGGAACCGCACGATCCGGCCCATCACCTCGATGTGGCCCCAGAAGGCATCGTAGGACATCCTCTCCGCCAAGAAATTCTTAGCGTATGTAAGAAGCTTCACCGCCTCCTCGGTCTGCCCTTGTTCAGAGCGGATCCCCGCAAGCCGCAGCGCAATCTCCGGAACCGGCTCATTCAGCCTCGTGCGGCTCTTCACCTTCTCCCAGGCATCCTCGATCATCGCGCAGTAGCGCGCCTCATCCTTCTCCACCGCGCAGCCGAAGCGGTACATGTCCGCAAGCTTGTATTGGCTCCAAAGGCTTCCCTCGTTGCCATACCGATCGGGCTGCGAGCCCTTCGTGTAGTACTCAAACGCCTTGGCGTAGTCCTTCTCGCCGTGCTGCCCGTAGTACCACATGTACCCGAGCTCCTCGTAAGCCGGTCCGTACCCGCACTCCGCTGCCATCTCGAGGTACTTGAGTTCCAGATCGAAGCGCTTCCTCTCGCAGTAATACCACGCAAGCTCCGACATGTACTCGGGCTTCCCGGTGCCTGTGATCATCTGCTGCAGCGCCTCCGTGTAGAGGAATTCCTCATCCTCCGTAGGGCTTTCATTGTCGCGAAACTCATAGATAATCTTCTGTGCATCTTCGTATGTCATGATGGTTCTCCTCTCTTTCGGGTTGCTTCCTTTTGAACCCGGGCTCTTCCGGTTTCGGCTCTCTTCCTTCCTTTTGACTGACTTCCTTTTTTGCTTCTGTCCACAGGATAATCCAAGACGTGTCCTATAAAAACCACAGTTCCTCCGGGGCCGGCCCAAGTCTTCCGGCGGCGACGGAAGCGCGTCCGGCGACCGTCAATGCCCGCAAAGCATCGGAATTCCCTTTGAGGCCCCGTTCCGCGGCAAATCCCAGTGGCGTCAGCATCCATTCCGTGGTATAATAATACTGTTAAGCAACGATTCAAAAAGTCGACGGAATGCATATGTAAATTCCATCATACAGGGCATTTCATCAACACAAAATTTCTGCGGAAAGGACGGTGCGCCATGGCGGACAAACAGTACATTGCAATCGATCTGAAGTCATTTTACGCGTCCGTCGAGGCCGCGGAACGCGGGCTGGATCCGCTGGATGTCAACCTCGTGGTGGCGGACGAAAGCCGCACGGACAAGACCATCTGCCTCGCCGTGTCGCCGTCTCTGAAGGCCCACGGGATCCCCGGGCGGGCGCGCCTGTTTGAGGTGCGGCAGCGCATCCGCGAGGTCAATGCGACGAGGAAGCTTTTCGCCCCCGGAGGGGCATTTTCCGACCGATCCGTATATGCCTCGGAGCTCGCCGCCGACCCGTCCAAGGAACTTGATCTGATCATCGCGCAGCCGCGTATGAAATACTATATGCAGTACTCGCAGAAGATCGTGGAGATCTACCTGCGCTACGTCTCCATGGAGGATTTGCTGGTGTACTCGATTGACGAGGTGTTCATCGACGCCACGCACTACCTCCCGCTCTACAAAATGAGCGCCGCGGAACTGGCACGGAAAATGATAAACGACGTTCTGGCGGAGACCCACATCACCGCCACCGCGGGCATCGGCACCAACCTCTACCTCGCCAAAGTCGCCATGGACGTCATGGCGAAGCACATCCCCGCCGACGAGAACGGCGTCCGCATCGCGGAGCTCGACGAGCAGACCTACCGCGAGCAGCTGTGGTGCCACCGCCCCCTCACGGACTTCTGGCGCGTCGGTCCCGGCATCTCGAAGAAACTCGCGCAGTACGGCATGTACACCATGGGCGACATCGCCCGCTGCTCCGAGGGCGAGCCCGGCTCGATCCACAACGAGGAGCTCCTCTACCGCCTCTTCGGCGTCAACGCCGAGCTCCTGATCGACCACGCGTGGGGCTGGGAACCCACCGAGATCGCGGACTGCAAATCCTACAAGCCCGAGTCCAAGAGCCTCAGCCAGGGGCAGGTTCTCTCCATGCCCTACCCCGCGGAAAAAGGCCGCCTCATCATTCAGGAAATGGCGGACCAGCTCTCCCTGGACCTCGTCCGCAAGGGCCTGTACACCGATCAGGTGGTGGTGAACGTGGGCTACGATGTGGAAAATGTGAAGTGGGCGGAAGCAGGTGTCGGCGAGAGCCGGAAGTCAGCGAAGACCGCTGCCCGGGCCGGGGATTCCGCAGGCGAAGCTTCATCCGCGTCGTACGAGCACGACGGTGCTTCCGCGAGCATTGACGACTTCGAGGTCGTCACCGACCGGTACGGCCGCAAGATTCCCAAGGGCGTCCACGGCTCGCAAAATCTCCCGCGGTACACAAGCTCCACGAAGATGATCATGGAGGCTGCCACCGCGATCTACGACCGCATCGTGGACAAGACCCTCTCGGTGCGCCGTATGAGCATCGCCGTGATGCACCTGCAGCTGCAGGAGGAGATCGACGACGCGGAGCCCGAGTACGAGCAGATGAGTCTCTTCGTCGACTATGAGAAGAAAGAGAAGGAACAGCAGGCCGAGGAGGCCGAGCTTGCGAAGGAGCGCAACGTCCAGAAGGCGCTCCTCAATATCCGCGACCGCTTCGGCAAGAATGCCATCGTGCGCGGCATGAACTTAAAGGAAGGCGCCACCGCCATCGAGCGGAACGGGCAGGTGGGAGGACACAAGGCATGAAATCAGCACGCGAAGAATACGCCGACATCATCGACCGCGAGCATCATGTGTCAAAGTGGCACAAGCCCATGCCGCGGCTGACCCGTGCTGCCCAGTTTTCGCCATTTGCCGCACTGGTCGGCTACGACGATTTGGTGGCGGAGTCCGCGCGCCTCACCGACGACCTGATCGACGTCAGCGATGACAGCCGCTCCGCCCTCGACCTGCGCCTCGCGTGGCTCCTGGGGCCAAACCCGGCACCACAGGCGACATTTTCCGTATTTGTTCCGGACACGAAAAAAGCCGGCGGTTCCTACGAAACCATCACCGGCTTTATCAAAAAGCACGACCCTGTCGCGCAAACGATTCAATTGACGGACAAGCGCATCATCCGCATCGCGGACATCGTTGAGATCACGTGCGATCAGCCGGAGGGGTAATGCGTTTCGGCCACTGCAGCTGCTTCTTCCCGAGGCGCACATTTTCCTTCCAATATGCTTTATAATCATCATGGATAAGGGATTCCGGCGCAACGTGGAACTTCTCCCACTCATACTCCGCATCGTAGGTTATTTTATCATTCTGATCTCGGGTGGTTTCCCGGATCAGGTTGCCGTTCTTGTCATACGCATAGGTGGTGCGGCTCGTTACGCTCTTTACCTCCCCGGTCTTTCGATTCAGGGTATACTCGACAATCTCAACCACTCTGTCCTCGTCATCGTAGGTGTACGCTGTCATCTCCGACTTACTCTTCTCAGTCTTTCCACCACCGCCGCTATGATAAAAATATCTAAACTCCCGCAGAAGTCTTCCCTTGTCATCATACTCTTTATCCGTGGGGACAAATTCTCCCTTTTGCCCGTAAACAAGCACATCACCGGTATCGATCGTCCCTGACAGGGACCCATTGTCATTATAGACGTACTCTGTAATTACGGTGCTGCCATCACTACCAAGGCCGTAACTCTTCACGCAGTCCCCACGCTCGTTGTATAAAAGCTCAAGTTCCAGCGTTTTTGTATCCTTAGACTCATTGACGGAATAGTCAGACAACCTGCGTTTTGAAACGCAGTAGTCGGATTCCTTCTGCAAATACCGGGACTTCCCTTCCGCCTCCAGTACCTTTTGATCAACACTGCCCGGAGTATACCAAAGGTACAGCTTTACATCCACTCCGTCATCATAGTATTCATATTCGTACTGCATTTTATCAACATCACCACCATAATAGTAGTTCGCATAGTAGGTGAATGTCTCTGTCCGTCGGCCCGACTCATCGTAGCTGTGCTCATCATAAAGGATCATCTCCCCCGTGGCACGATTCTCCTGCCAATGTTTCAAAAGGTGTCCCTTATCGTCATACTCGTAAGCCGATTTATAGATTCTGTCATCCGAGCCTTCTTCTTTCGCCGTCACAAGGGTCCAGTTCCCATACTTGTCATACTCAAACTCCTTGACGCTGGATTCCATTCCTATTTCGGTTTCCTTGGTCACGCTTTCTTTCGTCTTACGCCAAATGTCCACAAAACCGTCGTTCGACTCTTCCTTCCCCTTGTCATCCGGCTTGTCGTTCCTCTCGCATGCGGCCAATGCAATAACGCATACCATCCCCAAGATCACAAGCCACAGTTTTCGCTTCATCATTGTTACCCCCTCTGCCGTGTTCAGCGGGCGAAACCGCCTTTGCGGGGATGATATCACTTTTTTCGATGACTGTCAATATCGTTTGGCTTGGTGGTAAATGATATTGACATTTCACATAATAGGTGTTATACTTCGTCCAATACCGTTACGCGGTATAATAAATTATGGGGGTTATACATACATGAAAAAGGGGATACACATGAAAAGAATCAACACAAAATCTTTACGTCGGTTCATCGCCGTTCTCGGCGTTGTTCTGATGCTCTTCACCTGCTGCGGCGCTTTCGCGCAGCCTGCAGCCGCTAAGCTGGTAGCAGTCGGCGGAGGCGGAACCTACGATTCGCTCTCGGTCAGCAAGAGCAACATTTACTTCGGGCCTGCAGCCCAGTCGACTACCGTTACCGTGAAAAATGTTTCGTCCTACTCCGTTTCCATCACTTCCGGTAACACCTTTGTCAGCGTCTCGAAATCCGGAAATACGCTGACGATCAAGGCCAGCGCCAACAACACCGGCGGAAACCGCAACGCTACCATCTACGTCACTTCGGGCAGCCAGAACCGCAAGATTTATGTCACCCAGTACAAGTCCATGGTCGTCAAGGGCGGCGCAAATTACGCGACCACTCTGAGCCAGGCCAATCTTTCCGGCGTTTCCGGATTAACCGGCTCGCCCTCAACGACTGTCAATGTGATCAATCCGGCCGGCACCCTGAAGGTGACCTCCAATTCGTCGTGGATTACCGTTTCCACAAACGGAAACTACGTAACCATCACGGCAAAGCCGAACACATCCGGCGGTAACAGAACCGGATCGATCAAGCTCACCAACGGCTATGAGACCCGCACATTTTCCGTCTATCAATTAAAATGGACGATCTCGAACATCTGCGCCTACTCCTACATGGACTCCGCGATCAGCGGAACCATAGGAAACTGCCCTCTGCTGGAGGCCTACCGTCCGTTCAAGGACGCAGCCGCATGGTCCGCCATGACCATGGAGCAGCAGAATGCAGCACTGCAGAACCTGCTGGCAGCCGCGAAGCAGTGGTATTGGATTCCGTCGTCGCGGTATTTGCCGGCATACTACGACACGCGGGCTAATCTTAATTCCAAATACTCTGCCGGCCTTACGTCGACCTCGTATGCGGGTGTTGCTTTGACCGTAGTTGACAATACTCCGGTAGAGATTTATCTCAACTATGACCTTCTTAAGAACAACCCTGTTGAGGCCGTTAAGTCCATCCTCCATGAGTGCAGACATGTTTGGCAATCGCAGAAAGCCTGCTATGGCGGAACTGCAATGCAGTACCTGTTCAAGTATAACCTTGACCCGAATCACTACATCCGTGCCGAAATAGATGCCAATGGCTACTGGAATCAATTTGTTGAGGTCGATGCCCGCGGTTATGCCGATCGACTTTTGGCCGCACTGCAGCGGAGCTGCAAGTAAGTTGTTTTGAAAATCAGGGGAGAATGAAGTCGGCGGCCGCAGGAATGTGGCCGCCGATTATTTTGTGAAGTCTATTGTAAAACATACGGAAGGTCTATGTTAGTGTTAAGATATTGGTTGGAACAAATTCCGTCATGATTTCGAAATATCACATTGTCACCCAAATTCACTCAAATATGACTCTTTCTCTCTTGGTTGACTTAACAAAACCATCATGCTACATTCGAGTTAGTAACTGAGTCACATAATATGGGAGGTGTCACCATGAAGAAGAAAAAGAGTATCATATTTGTCTTTACGATATCAGTTCTATTTCTTTTATGTGCATGTACAAAAGTCAATCAATCGACTGATAAAACGGACGGAATTACAACTCCAACCTCAACACCAACTCCCACAACAACACCGACAGAGACACCTACTCCTACGCCAACGCCGGAACCAAAATTAGCAGTCAATCGCGAAAACTTCCCGGACAGCGGATTCCGTGATTATATACTAGATCACTTTGACAAGGATTATGACGATGCTCTTTCACTCGACGAAATCCAAGACATAACAGAAATCACATTGCCACAAAAAGGTATCGAATCAATTGAAGGAATCCAATTTTTCCCTTTCCTAGAGGTACTTGATTGTCATGGTAATAATATAACGAAAATCAATCTCAAAGAAAACAAGAAGTTACGACAGATATCCTGTCAAAACAACCCTGAATTAACCGAGCTTCTGTATTCCACATCACCTGCCGTAGTGAGTTTTATTGATTGCAGCAATACCTTACTTACGTCTTTGGAGACGTGTCCCTCAATAAGAGAACTAAATTGTAACAATTCGCGTCTTAAGGCCCTAAGATTCGAATCAGGCTCATCTTTAGAAATATTGAACTGTGTTCAAACCAGTTACCTTACATTAGGAACCATTGATATTGTTGAATGTAAAAACCTTAGGATTCTTAATGCCTCACTTGCTGGACACAAACTTATAATAGAAAACGAGAAGCTATCACGGATGCAATTGAATCTCTACGGAAACATAAAGGAGTTGGATTTGTCGAAGTGTACGAATTTATCGTGGTTAGTTTTAACATTTTATTGCCCCTCGGAATCCCAAGGCGGTCAAA
>Ga0310696_10006716_pt1 | contig 13617 bp, 9 predicted proteins | sample AusTroGonzalo_MG_4_FD_203885 | JGI IMG/M metagenome (GOLD analysis project Ga0310696, IMG submission 203885) | Bovine rumen microbial communities from tropical cattle in Woodstock, Queensland, Australia - Gonzalo_02 (v2) (version 2) | ecosystem: Host-associated > Mammals > Digestive system >... | reverse complement strand
ATACGGTTATAGTCATCGAGCACAACGTGGACATAATGAGGGCGGCGGACTGGATAGTCGACCTCGGCCCGGGCGGCGGCGACGCCGGCGGACATCTCGTGTGCGAGGGTCCGCCAGAGGTCGTGGCCAGATGTCCGCAGAGCCTCACGGGAAGATTCCTCATCCCCTCTTCGAAGTGATATGTGGTATAATTGACCCCATGAAAAAAGCAATCTTTTCGACGGCCCTGCTCGTCTGCGGATGCGCCTTTGCGGGCGAATCAATTCAGAATGTCTCCACTTCGCGGGTCGAGTGCGTATGCGTCTACTACCCACACTGGCACGTGTATCCCAAGGGGAACGAATGGTTTCATCCGGGATGGACCGAATGGGAATTCGTGAAGACGGCGCGTCCCCGCTATCCAGGCCACAAGCAGCCAATGGTGCCGTATGCGGGATATCTCGACGAGTCCAATCCCGCCGACATGGCGAAGGACATAGCGCTGGCCGCCAATGCGGGCATCGACGTCTTCCTGTACGACTACTACTGGTATGACGGCCAGGTGACGCAGGAGGAGGCGCTTGAGAAGGGCTTTCTCGGGGCGCCGAACCGCGACCGTATGAAGTTCGCCATCATGTGGTGCTATCACGAGCGCAACGACCAGTTCAGGCCAAAGCTGGGGGAAAAGCGCCGTCGCCTCATGTCTCTCGCGCACACGAAGGAGGAGTTCCTGGGGCTCATCGACCACAGTATCAAGAAGTACTTCCCCTGCAAGGAGTACTGGCGCAAGGACGGGAAGCTGTTCTTCTCGATATACAACGCGAAGGATTTCTTCACGAGGCACGGTGGCGTCGCCACCGTCAAGGCGGAACTTGAGGAGGCGCGCGCAAAGGTTCGCGCGGCGGGGTTGGGGGAGATGCACTTCAACGCGCAGAACGTCTCGTGCGCGATGTCCGCCACGTTCAAGGAATGCGGGTTCGACTCCACGACAGACTACAATTTCAACACGTATTCGCTGCCGGGGGCGCGCAAGCGCCTTGCCGCAGGCGAGTGGCAGTTCAACTACGCCGAGGTGTCCGCGCCGCTGGCCGCGCACCGCGCGGACATGGCGAAGTCCGCGCTCCCCTACATGCCGAACGTCTCCACGGGCTGGGACTCCACGCCGCGCTGCAGAGCCGACGAGCCGTATCCCTGGGCCAAGGGCGAATACCCATATTCCGCATCCTTCACCAACAACACGCCCGACCTCTTCCGCGCAAATCTGGCCGCCGCGAAGAAGTGGGCCGAGGAGGATCCGAAGAAGCCTGGAGCCGTCTACATCAACGGGTGGAACGAATACACGGAGGGGACGTACCTCATTCCGAACAACTTCGACTCCGACGGCTTTCTCCGCGCCGTAGCGGCTGTCTTCGGCCGCCATCCGGCGAACGAGTACACGTTCGTCGATCCTGCCACCAAGAGGCTCTTCACGGTTCCGTCCGCCACGTTTGAGGACGTTCCATACGGCCCCCACCCGAAGCAGAAGATCGACGTGTATCTTCCCGCCGGACGCAAGGGGCCAGTGCCGGCCGTCGTCTACATCCACGGCGGAGGATGGTCCGGCGGGGCGACTGTCGACCGCATCGTGGGGAAGGCCCTGCCTGATCTGCTTGCAAAGGGCGTGGCCGTCTTCTGCGTTGGGTACAGGTACATACGCGACGCCAAGGACGATGGCGCGTCGCCTCCTGTGATGGGCTGCCTTGACGACTGCGAGAGCGCGCTGCGCTTCGTGAAGGAGCATGCCGGCGAATGGGGCGTTGACGCCTCGCGCATCGGGCTCGCAGGAGGGAGCGCCGGCGCGTGTTCCGCACTGTACGTCGCGCTCAAGGACGACTGCGCGCTCGGCGTGAAGGCCTTGGCCCCGATCATAGCGCAGACGTCGATGGATCCCGCCGAGATGCGCGCATGGATACCAAACTCATGCTACGGATCCCATGCCTTTGGCTACAGGGGCTTCAACGACTGGCTTGCACATCGCGAGGAGTGTCTTGCGGCGATCGAGCGCATCTCTCCCGCGGCGCTCCTCAGAAGGGCCACACCCTCGCGAGTCCCGAAGATCAACTTCCTGTATGGCGCGCGGTTGAAGCCCGGCGAGATAGCGAAGGATCCAACCCACTCGCCCGTCTTCGGCGAACGCTTCGCCGAAATTGCCCGTTCGCGCGGTATCGCCTGCGAAGTCTCCTATGGCGGACGCGAATACTTCGGCGACGCGCTGATGTGGCTGGCCGACGCCATACGGTAGGCGGAGGCGCTGCCAGAACCGGGCGAACTGGAGATTTGGCGGCGTCCGACAATTTTGTCGTTTCTTGGCCTTTTGTCCCTTGATTTGGGGGCGATGGTGTGCGACAATATAGCCCCACGAACGAACAGGAGAAAACGCAATGAAGGAAATCACGGGAGCTCTCTCAGCAGATGGTCTGAAGGTCGCGCTTGTCGCGAGCAGATTCAATTCGTTTCTCGTAGAGCAGCTTGTGAAGGGGGCGGAGGACGCCTTTGTCCGCCTTGGCGGCAATGTTGACGACATTGTGCTGGCGCGCGTCCCCGGCGCGTACGAGATTCCCCTGGCCGTCAAAAGGTTCGCCGCGTCCGGGCGCTTCGATGCCGTCGTCGCGCTTGGAGCCGTTGTGCAGGGGGCGACTGCCCATGCCGGGCTGATCTGCCAGACGACGTCGCGGGCATTGAGCGAGATAGCTCTGGAGACGGGAGTGCCGGTGGCGGACGGCATAGTGTCCGCGGAGAATCTCGAGCAGGCCGTGGAGCGCTGCGGCACGAAGCAGGGCAACAAGGGCTTTTCCGCGATGCAGGCGGCGATAGAGCTCGCGAACGTCTTGAAGAAGATCTGATGCAAAAGCAGTCTGACAAAAAATAAGAAAGGAAACAACATGTCAAAGCAAGTGAAGAAAGTAGCATTCCTGACCGCCGGTGGCCTTGCGCCCTGTCTGTCCAGCGCGATAGGGTTCCTCATCGCCGAATATTCGAAGAAGGCGCCTGACGTCCAGATGATCGGCTACGTCAATGGCTACATGGGGCTTCTCAAGGGAGAGTCGATTCCCGTGACGGACGAGGTCCGCAAGAACGCGCTCTTGCTCACGCAGCATGGCGGCAGCCCGATAGGCAACAGCCGCGTGAAGCTCACGAACGCCGCGGACTGCGTCAAGCGCGGGCTCGTCAAGGAGGGCGAGGATCCGCTCAAGGTCGCCGCGGAACAGCTCGTCAAGGACGGCGTTGACGTGCTCCACACGATCGGCGGGGACGACACGAACACGACGGCCGCCGACCTTTCCGCCTATCTCCGCGACAACGGATACGATCTCATCGTCGTGGGCCTTCCCAAGACGGTCGACAACGACGTGTATCCCATCAAGCAGTCGCTCGGGGCCTACACGGCCGCCGAGGAGGGGGCGAAGTACTTTGCGAACGTCGTGAAGGAGAACAGCGCCAATCCGCGCATGCTCATCGTCCACGAGGTGATGGGCCGCAACTGCGGCTGGCTCACCGCGTTCACGGCCATCGCATACCGCAAGATGCTTCGCCGGCGCATAAAGTTCCTGCCCGACTTCGGCCTTACGCGCGAACGCCAGGAGATCCACGCCGTCTACGTCCCCGAGGCGAAGGTCGACTTCGCCGCCGAGGCCAGCCGTCTCTCGAAGATCATGGACAAGTGCGACTGCGTGAACATCTTCGTCTCGGAGGGCGCGTGCGTCAAGGAGATCATCAGGGAGATGAAGAAGCGCGGAGAGGATGTGCCGGTGGACGCCTTCGGGCATCCCCGCCTCGACAAGGTGAACGTGGGGCAGTGGTTCGCCAAGCGCTTCGGCGAACTTCTCCACGCGGAGAAGACCATGGTCCAGAAGAGCGGCTACTTCGCGCGTTCCGCGGCGCCCAACGCAAAGGATCTGGGGCTCATACGCCTCTGCGCCGAGAAGGCGGTCGAATGCGCCCTGGCAGGTGTGAGCGGAGTGGTGGGCAAGGACGAGGACCGCAAGAACGAGATCCGCGCCTGCGAGTTCGAGCGCGTGAAGGGCGGCAAGCCGTTCAACGTCCGCAACAGCCGCTTCCGCAAGATGCTTCGCGAGATCGGCCAGCCGCGTCTCAGGAAGACTCGCACCGTCAAGAAGTGATCTTTGAAAAGAGCAGAAGGAGCGTCACATGTCAGAAGAGAAGAAACCAAAGTACATTCGCGGTGTCATCGTGGAGTTCGACTTCACCGCGGTGGACGGCGCGCAGTTGCTTTTCGACATCGCAAAGAAGCGTCTGGCCGAGGACGGCGTCGATCTCGACATAAAGCTCGAGGCGACGCATCTCGTCGGCGGCAACTATCAGGGAGGCGTGACGGAGCTCTTCTCCGCGCTTGGCTGCAAGAGCGACCCGGTGAAGACCGCGCGCGACCTTGCGGAGGCCTTCAAGGGCGCGGTCACAGAGCATACTGCGGCTGCAGTGACGCCTGGATTCATCGGCTTCATAAAGGCCTTGTCCGCAAAGGGGATCAAGACGATCGTCGCCACGCGCGGCGACGTGGCCGCGCTTCAGAAGGCTCTCGAGGGGCTAGACTCCGATCTCTGCGTTGTCTATCAGGAGACATCCTCCACTTACGGCAACTGCAAATGGGACGCCTGGCGCCGCGTGTGCTCGCCCAACGGACTCCACGAGATGCTCACCGTGGCGGTGGCCGGTTCGGGCGCTGGCGTGAGGTCCGCGCTCGTGGCGGGGCTTTCCGCGATCGGCGTTGTGCATCCCCATACGGAATATCAGGATTTCGGCGGCGCGGACGTGGTTGTCGAGAAGATCGACGCTTCGCTCGCCGACGAGGTTCTGCGCATGCTGCACATGGAGTGACGATGACGGGCATCGAACGCCTGCATCAGATAATGACCCGTCTCCGCGATCCCGAGAAGGGATGCCCGTGGGACAGGGTCCAGACCTTGGAGACGCTCAAGCCGTGCGTCCTGGAGGAGGCCTACGAGCTTCTGGCGGCCATGGATCGTCCAGAGGACACGGCCGGCCACGTGGAGGAGCTTGGGGACGTGCTTCTGCAGGTGATGTTCCAGTGCGTGATGGCCGAGCAGGAGGGGCGCTTCACCTTCGACGACGTGGCGAACGCGATATCGGACAAGCTCGTCCGCCGCCATCCCCACGTCTTCGGCTCCGTCGTTGCGGACGATCCCGCCACCGTTCTCAGGAACTGGGAGCAAATAAAGCAGCAGGAGCACAAGAAGGAGGCGAGCCATAGCGCCCTTGACGGCGTCCCTGCCGCTCTGCCCGGTCTCCTAAAGGCGCAGCGCACACAGGAGAAGGCCGCGCGCGTGGGCTTCGACTGGCCCGATGCGCAGGGGCCTCTTGCCAAGATCGAAGAGGAGCTTCGCGAGCTGAAGGAGGCCGCGGCCGCTCAGAAGGCCGCTGCGGCCGCTGCGGCCGACGAGGACCTGCACGGCGCGGAGTACGTTCACATGAAGGGCGAACTCGGCGACCTTCTCTTCGCCGTGGCGAATCTCGCCCGCCACCTGAAAGTGGACTCCGAGTCGGCCGTGGAGGGGACTACGGCCAGATTCGCGCGCCGCTTCCGCACCGTCGAGGCGGCCGCGAAGGAGGCCGGCCGCGACCTGAAGACGATGACGCTCGCCGAGATGGACGAGCTCTGGGAGCGCGCCAAGAAGGAAGAGCGCGGCAGGCCCGGTGAAGGTTGAGGCCATAGAGCCGCATGGTTTCTGCCAGGGCGTCAAGGCCGCCGTCGAAAAGGCAGGCCGAACGCTCGACGCGCACAAAGGCTGCCCCGTTTACTGCCTTCATCAGCTGGTGCACAACGAACATGTCGTGGCAATGCTCGAAAGCCGCGGCATGGTCTTCGTGGACGCGATCGACGCCGTCCCGGAGGGGGCCGTCTTGATGTTCTCGGCGCATGGGGTCTCGCCTTCGCTGAAGCGCGAGGCCGCGAAGAGGGGACTTGAGGTAATAGACGCGACATGTCCGTTCGTAGACCGCGCCCATGCGCGATTGCGCGATTTTGCGGCGCGCGGAGTTCCCGTCGCGATAGTCGGGCGCGAAGGGCACGTAGAGGTGCAGGGGCTCGTGGGCGAGATGGAAGGCGCGGAATACCGCGTTGTGCTGTCCGCCGCCGATGTCGCGGCGCTGCCTTTCGATCCTGCCCGCCCCGTTGGAGTCGTGTGCCAGACGACGCTTTCCGTGGAAGAGACGGATTCCGTTCTTGCCGCGCTTGGCGCAAGGTATCCGCTCCTCGAGAAGACTCCTTCCGAGGGGACCTGCTTTGCCACGCGCGACAGGCAGGCGGCGGTGCGCGCGTTCGTGCGCGGCGGAGGAGACGGAGTGCTCGTGCTGGGATCGGAGAAGTCGTCCAACACTCTTAGGCTCGTGGAAGTGGCCAGGGCGGCCGGCGCGCGCGCGTGGCGTGCGGGAACGGCCGCGGAGCTCTCCGCGTGCTCGTTTGAAGGAGTTTCGCGCCTGGGCGTGACATCAGGCGCCTCCACCCCCGAGGAATTCTTTGATGAAGTGATGGGGACACTCGCGGCGAACTCGCGACGAGGGCTGGGGGCGAATAGGACGTTTCTAGGACGATTAAGACAATTATGACAATACGACTAGGACAATAGGAAGCTACCAGAAACTAGAAACCAGAAACTAGCCACTAACCACTAACCACTAAATATGATATAATCAGCGTATGAAAAAACGAATGACGATAACATTGCTCTTCGCCGTGGTCGCGGCCACGGCCCAGGCTCGCGAAGAGTTCAGTTTTCCGCGAGCCACTCCAGAGTCGCAGGGAATCAAGAGCTCGGCCGTGTCCGCGTTCGTGGAACGGTTGAACGACGAGGGCGACATGGTTCACGCATACATGCTCGTCCGCCATGGCAAGGTGGTGGCCGAAGGATGCTGGGCGCCCTACGACGCTCAAATTCCTCATGCTCTGTTTTCCATATCAAAGGCCTTCACCTCCATGGCGATAGGATACGCCGTGGAAGACAGGAAGATGACGCTTGGCGACAGGGTGGACTGGTTCTTCCCGGAATACGCTCCCACCAACGAGCCTGGATACGCGCGCGAACTGCGCGTCCGCGACTTGATGCAGATGGCCAGCGGCCACCGCCGCGATCCGCTCGGCGCCATGAGGAAAAGCGGAGATGCGGACTGGGCCAAGGCGTTCTATTCCGAGCCCGTCGTCAATCCGCCAGGCATCTTCTTCCGCTACATGACGGGCAATTCATGCATGCTGGCCCGGATACACCGCAAGGTCACGGGAGAGGCCGACATGATAGAGTATCTCAGGCCGCGACTCTTCGACAAGCTCGACATCTCCGCCATGCATTGGGACCGTCAGCCGGACGGCACCGTCTTCGGCGGCAGCGGCTTTCATCTTCGCCTGGAGGATCTGGCGAAGGTCTCGCAGCTTCTTCTTCAGGGCGGCGTATGGCGCGGCGAGCGCATATTGCCGCTATGGTGGGTCAAGCAGGCCACGAGCTGCCAGACGCCATACGGGCGGGTGATGGATCCTGTCCTTGCTCTTCATGTGGGAGTGAAGGATGCGAAGGGTCCGCCCGACCCCTCCAACGACTGGCAGCAGGGCTATGGATTCCAGATGTGGATGGGCCGCCATGAGACGTTCCGGCTCTGCGGGGCGTATGGCCAGATCGGCGTGGTGATGCCAAACGAGGATCTCGTGTGCGTGGTGTTCGCCGGCGGAAACGGTTCGAACAAGCTCTCCGTGAATGCGCTCTACGACACGATTCTCCCCTCTCTCTCCAGCTCTCCACTGCCGGAGAATCCATCGGACCTCGCCGCTCTGCGCGGACGCTCCGCCGCGCTTTCGATCACCATTCCCGGGCGTTCGGCGGAACCTTCCGCCGACACGCTCGCCGCCGCAAAGTCCGCATACGAGTTTTCGGAGAATGCACGTGGGGTGAAGCGCATGAAGTTCGACGCCGCGCGCGGAATTCTTGAGTTCGAAAATGGCTTCGGCGCGCAGAAGATCTCTTTCGGGGATGGCGCGTGGGCGCGCCAGACGGTCGAGCTCGACGCGCCCTCCGTGCAGAACATAAGCATGCTGCCCGGCGGCCAGCAGAAGATCGGCTGCGCCGGCGCGTGGGTCGCGCCCGACGTGTACCGTGCCTCCATCTGCTATCTCTCTTCGCCGCACATAATGGCCCTGGAGTTCAAATTCGCGGGCGACGAGCTCGTCGTGATGCTGGACTGCCCGATAGCGGGAATAAAGAAGATGAAAATCGCTGGGCGGCGGGCGCTTTGACGCGTCCCGTCTTCATCCAGGATGGAGAATGGGAGATTCGCCTGACATAGTCGTTGCGGACGACGAGCCGTCCGTCCTCGAGGGCCTCTGCGTTCTGCTCGAGAGCGAGGGGTACTCCGTTCGCGCCGCCCGCGACGGCGAGGAGGCGCTCCGCCTCTGCCGCGAGCGTCGTCCCGATCTGATTCTGCTCGACGCGGCAATGCCCCGCATGAGCGGCTATGCGGTTTGCGCGGAGATTCGCCGGACAGATCCGGACGTGCCGATACTTTTTCTCACGGCCAGGGACGGAGAGGCCGATGAGCTTCGCGGTCTTGCCGCCGGCGCCGACGACTACATCTCCAAGACCGCGGCGGAGGCGATCAAGCTCGCGCGCATAGCCGCTGCTCTTCGCAGGGCGGGGCCCGGCGTTTCGTTTCGCTTCGGTTCGTGCCGCGTCGACGCCGCGCAGATGCGCATCATCCCCCAGGACGCTCCGGAGCGCGACATCACCCCGCGCGAGCTCGCGATGCTTCGGCTCTTGGCTGCTCGCCCCGGCGAGGTGCTCTCGCGCGACTTTCTGATCACGCGCCTCTGGGGGGTGGACTTCGACGGTGGTGACGCCGCCCTCTCGGTGGCCGTCCATCGACTTCGCGAGAAGCTGGGCAAAGACGCGCCGTCGGTGGAGACGGTTTCCCGGCAGGGGTATCGCCTGGCCCGCCGCGCATGACGCCTACGCCATCACGTGCCACAGGATGCAGAAGAAGTGGCAGAGCGAACCGGCCAGCACGAACAGGTGCCACACCGGATGGCTGTACGGAAGGCTGCGCCACAGGTAGAATACGCATCCTATTGTGTAGAGTCCTCCGCCTAGGGAGAGCCACATGGTGCCGTATCCGCCAAGGCCGCGCACGAGCCACGGCAGAGCCACCACGGCCATCCAGCCCATCACGACGTACGTCGCGGTCGAGACGTATCTGTATCGGCCCGTGGTGAACACCTTGAAGACGACGCCGGCGATGCAGGCGGCCCATTCGACGCCGAAGATCGTCCATCCCAGAGCGGCGTACCCTCCGGCGCGAAGCGTCTGGAGGCAGAACGGCGTGTAGCTGCCTGCGATGAGAAAGTATATGGCCATGTGGTCCATCTTCTTTAGGATGATCTTCGCCGGCTTGTACATTACGGCATGGTATGCGCTTGATATCGCGTACAGGAGGATCACGCTCGCGCCGAAGATGCAGCCTGACGTCACCTTCCAGGCGACGTCCACGCCGGAGTGCACGGCCTGCCATATCAGAAGGGAGACCATCGCGGCGCCGAGATGCGAGCCCACTATGTGGATGACCGCGTTGGCTGTCTCTTCGCCTGATGTGTACTGCTTTGCCTTCATTCGGGATTCAAACCTTTCTCCGCCGCGCGCATAGTATATCAAAAGCCCCGCGAAACGTGAACGCCCCTTTTCCGCAATCGCACTCGCGATCGTCCCGTCGATCTGGGCGATGGTTTTCATTGTGGTTGCGTGGCGGCAAATGAAATGCTACTATGTCAACGGCTTGAAAAACGAAGCATATGATAGCCGTTTGAACTAAGGAGAATGCAATGAGAACCAAGATGGTGAAGGTTGTGTTAGCCGCGACTGCTGCGGCGGCGCTGGCGGCCAACGCGATGGGCGCGCTGACGCTTGAGGATGGCTTCAAGACGCCGCCAAACTCGGCGAAGCCGCATACGTGGTACCACATGATGAACGGCAACGTCACCAAGGAGGGCATCACCTGCGACTTCGAGGCGCTCGCCAGGGCCGGCATCGGCGGCGTGCAGATGTTCGACGCCGGATGTGCCATCCCGCCCGGCGACCTGGACTTCAACTCGCCGGAGTGGTTCGACATGTTCCGCCACGCAGCCCAGGAGGCGCGCCGGCTGGGCCTAGAGATATGCATCCCCAACTGCTCGGGGTGGTCGTCGTCTGGCGGGCCGTGGAATGTGCCGTCGAACGGCATGAAGAAGGTGGTGTTCTCCGAGACGCCCGCGAAGGGCCCGGCGGCCTTCAAGGCTCAGCTGCCGCGCACCAAGAACGACAACGGATTCTACGAGGACATAGCGGTCCTCGCGTTCCCCACGCCGCCAGCGGACCTCACTGCGTTCCCCGGCGTGAAGACGGACATCTCCGAGAGGGTCGCGACTCTATCGTCGGACAGGCCGTTCACCGTGCAGGGGCTCTCGTACCGCCTCGACTACCGAAGAACCTGGTCCGCCGCCGCCAAGGTCGAGGTGGAGGTCTCCGACGACGGCAAGGTGTTCAGGAAACTCGAGTCGTTCACGGCGCAGCTCGCGCAGTCGGGGGTGTGCGATCTGACGCTCCGCTACCGTCCGTTCGCCAAGCCCTTGACGGCACGCGCAATCCGCCTCACGTTCACATCAGAGCATCCGTTCAAGGTCGCCGAGCTGAAGCCCGAGGCCAAGCTCCGAATCTCCGACATCGGTCCCAAGACGTTCGCGATCCGCAGCCGTGTGAAGCGCGACGAGGCCGTGGCGGCGGAAGGGCAGATCGTCCATAGGGATCGGACCGTGGACCTGACGTCCCGCCTCGCGGCGGACGGAACGTTAGCGTGGGACGTGCCGGAAGGCGACTGGACGATCCTGCGCATCGGCTACGTCTGCAATGGGCGATGCAACCATCCGGCCTCGGACCACGGCAGGGGCCTAGAGGTCGACAAGCTTTCCGCCTCTGCCATGGACTACCACTTCGATCAGTACGTGACGCGCCTCTGCAAACATCTCGGCCCGCTCGCCGGCAATGTCGAGAGCGGCTTCAACAACATTCTCGTGGACAGCTACGAGGTGGGGTCGCAGAACTGGACGCAGGGCCTCGACAGGACTTTCGAGAGGCGCATGGGCTATTCGCTCAAGCCGTATCTCCCGGTGTTCACGGGACGCGTGGTGGGGAGCATCGAAGAGAGCGAGCGCTTTCTGGAGGACTTCCGCCGCGTCGTGGCCGACCTCTTCGCAGAGAACTACGCGGGTCGCCTCGCGGAGCTATGCCACAGGCACGGGCTGATGCTGTCCGTCGAGCCGTACGGAAATTCTCCGTCGGACAATCTCCAGTACGGCCAGAACGTGGACATTCCGATGGGCGAGTTCTGGTCCTCGGCTGCCCTTGGAGACCACAGAGTAGACACAGGCAACGCGAAGTTCCCGTCGTATCTCGCGCACGTGTGGGGGCGCCGATACGCCGCGACGGAGTCCTTCACCGCCGATCCGGGCATCGGCGGACGCTGGCAGACTACCCCGTTCACGATCAAGGCTCAGGGCGACCGCGTCTTCGCGCAAGGCATAAACCGCATCATCTACCACCGTTTCACGCACCAGCCCTGGCCCGGCAACAAGTATCTGCCCGGCATGACGATGGGGCGCTGGGGCATGCACCTCGACCGCACGCAGACGTGGTGGGGACTCGCTGGTGACTGGTTCCGCTATCAGTCGCGCTGCCAGTGGATGCTGCAGGAGGGGACGTTCGTCGCGGACGCGCTATTCTTCTGCGGCGAGCAGGCCCCCAACCAGGGCGGCAACACGGACGGCGTCGGCGCGAGCGACATGAAACTCCCCGCCGGCTACGACTGGGACATCTGCGCCACGAAGGCGATGGAGCTTCTCAAGGTTGAGGGCGGACGCGTGGTGGCGCCGGGCGGCGTTAGCTACGCACTTCTGGTTCTGCCGCCGCGCAAGACGATGAGCGAGCGCATGCTCGCGACGGTGGAGCGTCTCCTGGACGCCGGCGCGAAGGTGTGCGGCCCCGTGAAGCCAACGCGTGTTCCGGGTCTCAGGGGGTATCCGCTCGCGGACGCGCGGCTCGCCGCGTATGCAGAGAAGGTGTGGGCGAAGGGCGTGATGGAATGCCGTCCCGCGGAGGCCCTGAAGCGGCTCGGCGTCGCGCCGGACTTCACGTCGACCGAGACTGATCCCCGCGAAGGCGCTGTCTACATCCACCGCCGCAGCGCCGCCGCCGACTGGTACTTCGTGGCGCTCAACAACGCGCAGTCCAAGTCGTTTGAGGCATCCTTCCGCGTGACGGGCCGCCAGCCAGAGATATGGGACGCCGAGAAGGGGACGATCATCGATGCGCCGCAGTGGCGCGAGGAGAGCGGGCGGACGGTCGTGACGCTGGACTTCCCGCCGAGCGGATCCGCGTTCGTCGTGTTCCGCCGCCCGGCAACGGACGACCATGTCTCGAAGGTGGCTGTGGATGTGTCGCGCAGGCCCGACCCTGTTCCGCCCTCGCCGCCGCATACTCTAGTCATCGAGAAGGCCGAATACGGCGTGTTCCCGGAATCCACAGCCGACATCACGGCCACGCTCGCGGCGCTCGTGAAGGACGGCTCGCTCCAGGTCAACATCAACAACCGTCTCGCCAAGGGCGACCCCGCTCCGATGCAGTTTAAGGAGGCGCGCATCACATACGTCTATGACGGCGTGCGCACGAAACTCGTAGTTAAGGAAAACGGTGATGCGGTCATTCCGTCCGACAGGATGTCGGCCGATGCGATGCCGGACTTGGTCTGGCTCGGCGGGTGCCTCTTCGCCGCCCAGCCGCTCTCCGGGACGCTCAAGACCGCTTCCGGCACGCTCGTGCGTGTGGCGGCCGAGCCGCCGCCGGCGACGGCCGTGGCCGGCGAATGGCGTGTGACGTTCCCCGTAGATTGGTACACCGGCGGCACGGCGAAGAAGGACGTGAAGTTCCCGTCGCTCGCCGACTGGTCCGACAACGCCGATCCCGACATCCGCTTCTTCTCCGGCACCGCCACCTACACCAAACGCATCCCCTACTCCCCCGCCGCGGGCGAGCGGACGATCCTCGACCTGGGCACGGTGAAGAACTTCGCCGTCGTGGCCGTGAACGGCAAGACCTTCCCTGTCCTCTGGAAACCGCCGTATCGGGTCGACATCACGGACGCGCTCGACCCCAAGGCCGATGCCTTCTCGCTCGAGGTGAAGGTGACGAATCTCTGGCCTAACCGCCTGATCGGCGACGATGCGATGCCTGAGGACTGCGAATGGAGGGGCTCGGTTCAAAAGGGGGTGAAGGAGATACGCGTGAAGGAGATTCCGCAGTGGGTGAAGGAGGGCAAGCGTTCGCCCACTGGCCGCCACACGTTCACCACATGGCGGCATTGGGCCAAGGACGAGCCGCTGCTGCCGTCGGGTCTGCTGGGGCCGGTGATCCTTCGTCCGCTCGTTCGCGCGGTCGCGCCCGGCGGCGACGAGCAGGGGAGTGCATGCCGTCGCGCCATTATCCCAAGACCGACTGCGGCGATCCGGATCAGTGGCCGTTTGGTGCCCCGTCATATTTCCTGCTGGACATGCAGCTTGGC